>Ga0247721_100491_pt1 | contig 12053 bp, 12 predicted proteins | sample MSEWel2017_08_16_FD_189089 | JGI IMG/M metagenome (GOLD analysis project Ga0247721, IMG submission 189089) | Subsurface sediment microbial communities from gas well in West Virginia, United States - MSEEL Well Study Marcellus 3H_2017_08_16 | ecosystem: Environmental > Terrestrial > Deep...
ATTATCTTGTTTTCTCCTCTATACTCGCTATTAGTATGCATTATACCATTATAACTAAGTATTATAACCCAAAGCTATCTCATCAAAAAAAGGATACCTAATTAGGTATCCTTTAGTGAAAATATTTATTTTTTAATTATTACTCCAAACTATAACATAACTGCCTTTATATATTTACCTCCTATATAAACTCCTACCAAAAGAAAGATACCAAAGATCCAACCATGAATCGACATAGATGCAATTCCCGTAACCATAGCACCTATATTACATCCTCCGGCTATCCGCGCACCATAACCCATTAATATTCCACCAATTAATGCACTTATAGCTCTTTTCCACTTATGGATTTTTCGAAAACGAAGCTGCATAGACAATAGAATAGATAAAAGTGAACCAATAATTATCCCTAAATCTAAAATAGTTCCCCTATATGTTAATAAATAATCAATAATATCTTTCCCTTGAAGAATATCTCTTATATATGACCACTGAACAATATCAACTCCTAAAAATTTCATACCACTAGCTCCTATAAGGGCAAAAGTAGTAGTAATCCCCCAAGGTTCATCTGTTAAAACAAAGATCAAAATATTTAATATAGCTAACAAAAGTCCCCCTAACCAATAAGACCAGTTATTCTTCACTAAAACAGATAGCTTATTAATTAATTGCATAATTATTACTCCCTTACTTCCTTCTTATTTAAATTACCATTTAAAGTTTGATTATTTCCACTTTCCAAATACCAGGAGCTACTTCATCAATATTAAATTCATAACCATTATCCTCACACCAATCCATAATATTTCTTACTGCCTGAGTATGATCCACCTTAATTATTAATCTATCACCAGCAGTTAATGTATTAATTTCACTCTCTGTCTTTAACAAAGGAATCGGGCATACTTCTCCTAATAATTCTAAAACTTCTTCTGTCATTTACTTCACCTCAAAATATTAGTTTCCTCTTTTTTCAAACCAACTAAAGAAATTATACAATAAAGATAAAGCTATCACCTGTAATAAAACTGCTCTTACCCATCCTAAATACTTAGGAATAAAAATAGTTGCTACTGTAAACTTATCTATCCACCATTCCAAATGAACTATCGCAATACTATTCCCAATTATAAAACCAAAAATTACAATCACAAAGATAATTGTTCCTTCTCCAACACGCATCAAACTACTACATGCACATCCTCCTGCTAAAGACATTCCTAAACCAAATATAAATCCACCAACAATTGTGTATAGTCCCCAAGGTAAAACCTGTCCTAAAACTTGGTTCCAACTATTAAAGGTAAGGTATTGATAAATAGCAAAACCTATAGTTGAAATTCCAATTAAAATAATAATTGCTCTTATTAATTTAGTCTTTCTAAATAAAAAGAAATTTAAAAAGCCACCAGCAAAACAGAAGTTAGCTCTCTGTAAAATAAACCCTATCATCAAACCTATAAACCAAAGTATCGATAAATCAAGAGATGAGTATAATAATAATAATCCAAAGCCTAGAGAAATTAATAGAATAATCACAAACCATTTTAACTGCTTCTCTTTTTTTAACATTTGAATCCCTTTCTTTATTATTAATATTCGATAACATGCAGGAATATTAATCTATTTAGTTGAAAAGTTTACTTAAGCAAAAACTTAAAATAAAAGGTGATAATAATGAAAATCTACCAATTTCAAATCTTTACTACTGTGGTAAAAGTAAAAAGTTTTTCGAAAGCAGCTAGTCTATTATATTTAAGTCAACCAGCCGTCAGCAAGCATATTAAATCAATGGAAGAATATTATGGTACTAGATTATTTAATCGAAATAACCAAGGAGTAAGCTTAACTTCAGCAGGTCAAACAGTCTACGACTATGCAAAAAATATCTTACAGACTCACGAAGAATTAGAAAAAGAAATTGATAAACATCTTAATTTAGAAAATTCTCAATTAATAGTAGGATCTAGTGTAACACCAGGAGATTATCTACTACCTTGTACAGTCTGGACATTTAAAGATAAACATCCTAAAATTGATATTAAACTACAGATTGGTCACACCGAAGATATTATTAAAAAAGTACTGAAAGAAGAAGTCAATATCGGTATTGTAGAAGGTGAAGTCCCTTCGGAGACCAATTTAAAGCCCACGACAATAATGCGTGATAAATTAAAATTTATAGCATCACCTACAGAATATGAACAAGATATATTTACTATTGAAGAATTAAAAGATATTCCACTTATATTACTCAATGAAGACTTCGGTATCAGACAAAAATTCAATCAATTTCTTGAAATAAATGAAATAAACATTAATAGTCTGAATATTGTTGCAGAAATGGGAAGCATAACTGCTATTAAATCAGCCGTAGAATCTGGATTAGGAGTCTCTATTGCTTCACATTCAGCTATAAAAAAGGAAGTTTATCAAGACCTTCTTAAAGTAATTAATATGCAGAACAAATTTAAAGACCGATTAACTATAGAGTTCAAGTTAATTCACCAAAATCAAACTGACCAACCTAATATTATTACTAGATTTACTAAATTCTTAAATATTCAAAATGAACACATCTTTTGTTGATAACTTATTAATTTTAAAACTGCTATTATATTACTATTTTTACATTAAAGAAGATTTTCCTTTTTATTTAATCAGTTTTAATGAATAGAATTATAGTTAATTTTCTATACCATAGGCATCCAGCTATTATCCCAGTCTTTATTGTTAGATAGTTCTTTACTAATAATTTTTCCTAATCTTTTTATTCCCTCTTTAATCTCTTCTTCAGTTACTGCTGCTATACTAAGTCTAACCTTATCCTCTTGAGGTTGAGTATAATAAAATACTGTGCCAGGAGCAATATTAACTCCTGCTGCAAATGCTTTATCATATAATTTCTTAGCAGTAAGTCCTTGGGGCAATTGCAACCAAAAATTTAATCCACCTTGAGGTGTAATAAATTTAGCCTCTTGGGGTAAATATTTATTTAAAGCGTTAATCATAGCTTCATATCGCTTTTGATAAGTCTCTTTTAACTTATTAATCTGTTCTTCCCATAACTCTTCTCTAAAATAAAGATCTAAAACTCGCTGAACTAAACCATCAGTAAAGATATCTGACATATACTTAGATAAAAGAATATCATCAAAGTAACGCTTGGGAATGATTAAAAACGCCAACCTCAAACCAGGCATAAATATCTTCGAAAAACTCTTAATATATATTACTCTATCATCTTGGTCCATAGCCTTTAAAGCTAAAGATTTATTCTTGCCATAGTTTAAATCACTCAAACAATCATCTTCAATAATCAGCAAATCATATTCTTCAGCTAATTCTAATATCCTTTCTTTCTTCTCCTGAGAATAACTATAACCAGTTGGATTTTGAAAGTTAGGCATCAAATAAAGGAATTTAGGTTTCTCTTTTTTCAACTCCTCTTCCAACAACACAAGATCTATTCCGCCTTCTTTAATAGGAATCTCTCGTATGTCAGCACGGCGTGATTTAAAGACCGAAATTGCCCCAGGATAAGTAGGACGCTCTACAAAAACCTTATCTCCATAATCCAAAAAAGTTTTAGCTAAAATATCAATTCCCTGTTGAGCCCCAGAAATGATTTGAATCTCATCAATACTAGCTTCTATCTGATATTTACCTATATATTGACTAATAGATTTCCGCAATGGTAAGTAACCTTGACTTTTTTGATAACCAAACGCATAACCTCCATCCCTGTCTAAAACCTTATTAAGTAATCTTTTGAACGGTTTAATAGGAAATAAATCAGGAGTTGGGGCAGCAGTGGCAAAATTAATTATCTTCCCTTCCTTACTACCTCTTTTCTTCTCTTCTATAAACTTAGTGTCCTCATCAATATATACTTCTTCATCTAAGTAAATATCATCCTTCAATTCAACTATAGGAGCAACATAAGTCCCACTACCAACCTTTTTATAAACTAATTCTTCTTCTTCTAATAGATTATAAGCATTAACAATAGTTACATTATTGACTCCTAACCTTTCAGCAAATTTTCTAATTGAAGGTAATTTAGTATGAGGCTTTACTCTTTTTTGCTCAATTAACTCTTTTAACTGACTATATAATTGAATATATAAATGTTTAGATGAAGATTTATCTAATTGTACCCTTTCAATCATAACAGTCCCTCCTGTTGTGATATTTTATTAGTAAGAAATCTTACTAATAAGTTAAATAATTGTACTCCACCTTAACATTTGTCTAAAATTTTGTTATAATTACCCTGAAGCGAGGTGGAGTACCTCTGCGACTCCTTTTTCAAGGAGTAACGCTCGTACCATTGAGGACTCCAACTCGCTTTTTAATTTTTGAAAAAGTCAATCAATAGGGAGTGGGTTAGTCTTTATCCCTCCTTGCGGCTTCAATTGATTTTGAAGTAACGCTTTTATTAAGACTGGCTCCCACTCCTTTTAATCATCAGAGACGATAGATAGGACGCTGCGAACCAACGCTTCTACAACAGGACTCGCCTGATGATTATTAATAAATAATCTTTAAAGGAGTTGATTTTCATGAATTATCAAGACTATCTCTTCGTTGGTGTTGACACTCATAAGAATCAACATACTGCTGTGGTCATCAATTGCTTTCATCAAAAACTTGGCGTAGTTGAAACACATAATAACCCTAGTAATTTTGACGAACTTATTAAAGAACTTGAAACTCTTACTCCTAATCAGGAAACTTTAGTTTTTGGTCTAGAAGACACCCAGGGATTAGGCCGCTCTTTAGCTCAATGGTTAATTAAAAGGGATTATCAAGTTAAAGAAGTTAATCCTGCTTTAACTAAACGAGAAAGACAACATAGTCCTAATCCTGATAAGTCTGATCAAGTTGATGGCGAAGCCATCGCCAACGTATTACTAGCTCAATGGGATAAGTTACCCACCATTCATGAAGACGGTAATCATAAAGCTATTAAGCAATTAAATAATCATCTTCGTGGGCTAGTTAAGCAACGAACTCAGATTAAAAATCAATTACATAACTTAATTCATCAACAATATCCTAACTATGAGAAGTTTTTTAGCAACCCTTTTAAGGTAAAGACTGCTTTAGCTTTTTGGAAAAAGTTCCCTCATCCCAATAAACTTAAGCATTACGGTGAAAAAAGATTACAAAAATTCCTTAAAAAACAGACCAAAAACATATCCAATGATAAAGCTAGTAAAATCCTTTCGTTAGTTGATAAAGACCAAGAACAAGATGTTTCTGTAAGAGCTAGAAATAAACTTATTGTTATGCTAATTGAACAACTTCGGCTAATTAACCAACAACTAGAAAAGATTAAGACTGAGCTTCAAGAAGCGGTTGATAACAGTCCTTATCAACTTACTACCATGCCTGGCATTAGCTATAACCTGGCGGCTCAATTCATTGCTGAAATCGGTAATATTAGCCGCTTTAATTCAGCCAATCAGTTAGCTAGATATTCAGGCTTAGCACCGACTGAACACAGTTCAGGTAAATCAAGCCACACATCTCGTAAAAAGTATGGTTGTCGTAATCTTAACAATGCCTTTTATATGCTGGCCTTACAACAAATCAGTACTACTAGAAATGGTAAACCCAAAAATCCAGTTGCTTATAACTACTACCAAAAAAAATTAGCCGAAGGTAAATCTGGCAAATCTGCTTTAGTCTGCTTACAACGTCGCTTAGTTGATATTATTTTTGCTATGATGAGAGATAAAACAGCTTATAAATTGCCTGAAACTCCAGACTACGATGTCTTAAATAAAGCAGGTTAATAAGTTCATCTTGGTAACTACTGGTCTTGCTTTTAACTATTTAAAAATTTCATACATATGCATTAGGGGATCTCTAGCTTAAATTAGTTTCCATTTTTTAACTTGTAATATTTTTACTTGACATAGGACGTCTTAATATACGAATATTATCGGCTAAATAAGTCTAATATTTATAATGGTTCGTAAGCCCTTATAGATTTGCTCACCTCAATTATATTTGAAATCTAGGTTCTTACATAATCAATTGATACCGCCTACGAATTCCACAACGACTTCCATAAATAAAGCATGGGTTGTTTTCAAACTCCCTAGCGGTCAAACAGAAAACAACTTTTACCATGCTTTATTTATTACAGTCTGCTCCATTCTAAATGGCTAACATCAATCGATTATGCACGAAGACTAAATTTTTAGCCGATATTACACTATACTTAACAATACATAGTATTTAGTTGAAAATTAATATTATAGTAGTAACAATTAATGCAAACTTATAATTGTAACGGTGCATTATAAATTATAATTATTCAGTGTACCCCTCTTGACAATACACTTCAGTTTTTATATAATAATCAATGGGTACAATGGTGCTTATTAGACGATTGCACCGATACAATTATTATATCTTAAATTAAAATTAATGTAAAGGAGATGCTTAATATGAATGAAAGATATGAACTAAATAAGAATTTAGCCCAGATGTTAAAAGGCGGAGTCATTATGGATGTAACAACTCCTAAAGAAGCAAAGATTGCTGAGGAAGCGGGAGCCGTTGCTGTGATGGCTTTAGAAAGAGTTCCAGCAGATATACGTAAGCAAGGTGGTGTATCTCGCGCTTCAGACCCAGCAATGATTAAAGGAATTATTGAAGCTGTCTCTATTCCTGTGATGGCTAAAGCACGAATCGGTCATTTTGTTGAAGCTCAAGTCTTAGAAGCTCTAGGTGTTGATTACATAGATGAAAGCGAAGTTCTAACTCCTGCTGATGAGGATAACCATATTGATAAGACTAAATTTGAGGTTCCTTTTGTCTGCGGAGCTACTAGCCTAGCAGAAGCTTTACGCCGTATTGGTGAAGGAGCCAGTATGATCAGAACTAAAGGAGAAGCTGGTACCGGTAATGTCGTTGAAGCAGTCCGCCATATGCGAACTATAAATGCAGAAATGAGACAGTTAACTACTCTAGATAGTGAAGAATTAATGGCTGCTGCTAAAGAACATAGAGCACCTTTTGAATTAATCAAGTATGTAGCAGAAAACGGAAGATTGCCTGTAGTTAACTTTGCAGCCGGTGGAGTTGCTACTCCTGCTGATGCAGCTCTTATGATGCAGTTAGGCTGTGATGGTGTCTTTGTTGGTTCAGGAATCTTTAAATCTGGTAGTCCTGCTAAACGAGCTGATGCAATTGTTAAAGCTACTGCTCACTATGATGACCCACAAATCATTACTGAAGTATCCGAAAATATCGGCGAGGCAATGGTCGGAATTAATATCAGCACTTTACCTGATAATGAAAAATTAGCTGATCGCGGCTGGTAATCTCTACAAAGGTGGTTTAGACATGATTAAAATTGGAGTTTTATCGTTACAAGGAGGAGTTGAGGAACATTTGGATTTATTAAACCAAATTCCAAAAATCACTCCTCTACCAGTTAAGAAAAAAGAAGAGTTTGCAGATTTAGATGGTTTAATCTTACCTGGTGGCGAAAGTACAACTCTTAATAAGTTACTTAATATCTTTAAAATTAAAGAACCTATTATTGAATTAGCCAAGCAAGGACTTCCAATTTGGGGGACTTGTGCCGGTATGATTCTGATGGCAAAGGAGATTAAGGGACAAGATAATAGCCATCTTAATTTAATGGATATTACCGTTAAACGCAATGGTTATGGTAACCAATTAGCCAGCTTTAAGACCGAAGCAGTAATCCCTAAAATTGCTAAACAAAAAATACCTTTAGTCTTTATTCGAGCTCCTTATATTAGTGAAGTAAGGGCTAATGTTGAAGTATTATTGAAATTAGATGATAAAATTGTAGCTGCAGAACAGAATAATCTCTTAGTTACTTCCTTTCATCCTGAATTAGACCAAGATTTAACAATGCATCGATATTTTGTAGAGAAAGTAAGGCAGAATATTGATTAAAATTTCAATAACAAAACCCCTAGGTAGATTCTTTAAACTTCATCTACTTTAGGGGTTTTTAATCTTTCTAAAAAATTCAAATTGCTCTCAAAAAAGGTTGCCTGAAAATATTCCAGACAACCTTCTGTAACAACTTCTTATAATTTGCTAATATACTCTCTAAGTGTCTTCTTAATCTTCTTTTCTAAAGCATCTACTTTAGCTCGGTCTTCTTGCTTTACAGCACCTACATATGAACGTAGATTAGTTAATAGTTCTTCTCCAGCTTCAACGCCTAGTCTTGCTTCCACGTCTTCTGCAAAGACATTATAGTATACTAGAGCTTCCCATGCTTCAACTAGCGCTTTATCAGTACCCCAGTTCTCTTTAACTTCTTCTAAGTAACCTAGAGGCTTACCAACAAAACCTCGACTTATTTCTTCTAAGATAACATCATAATCAAATTCACTAATATCTCCACTTAACATATCTCCTACTATAATATGACCTATCTTATTGTTAGGCTTAACTTTCCCTTTAATAGTTTGATAGTAAACTAATCCTTCCATCTGCTTAACTTTAGCTTTTGCAGGATTTTCAGCTATATATTCTTCAACCTCTTCTGCTTCATGTAAGACCGAAGCATAGAATACTTTAATGATCGTCTTACCTATAATCTGATCTGCTATCTTTAGATCAATTAATTTATCATTTTCAATTGCTCTTCGAGCACTCTTTAGCCCGGATAAAATACCTTCATGTAAATCTTCAGAACGCTTCTTAGCCGTTCCTGCAATTGCTTCATAATAAACAACTGCTTCATCTAGCTTATGATGAGCTTCCTCTTTATTATTAAACTCTTCAATAGCTTCATCTAACTCATGCTTTACTGATAAATAGAAAGTTCTCTTTAAAGTCTTATCAACAATTTGCGCTGCTAAAGCTGGGTTTTGACCATTCTCTACCCCATAAAAAGCTGCTTGAATATACTGATCCATATTTGTACTAAACTCTTCATCTCTAGCCTGTACTGTTTTTTGTAAATGCTTAGTATAGATTTCTTTAATTGCTGCAAAATCTATCTCTTCCTCATGTCTTAGCTGATTAATCTTCTTATAAGCTTTAATTCTTTTAATCTGCTTTGGCACATCTGTCTTTAATGGTAAAGCAGATTCATATTCTACATTTTTTAAACTAATCTTATCTTGTTCAGATCCAAACCAATCAAAAAAGAAAGCAGAACTAGTACTACTAAATGATATTACAGCTACTAGTGCTAATGCTACTATAAAAAGTTTATTCTTTCGTTTTAACAAATTAACCACTCCCTAAGTCTAAGTATAATTTAAGTATATAAATTGACAATCATTATCACCCATTGGTAAAAATAAACTTTAAAGTCTAAATTCAAATTAGCTATAGACTATTAGCTGATAGCCAAGAGCCTATAACTAATTACTTCTATTATCTCTTACTTAAAGTGCAATAAAATATTCTTTAAGTCCATCTCTAATTTCTTCATCTAATTTATTTGCACTATCTCTATCTTTATTCTCCACTGCTTTTACATAAGATCGTAAATCAGTTACTAATTCGTTGGCAGCCTCAGCACCTAATTTAGCCTCTACATCTTCTGCAAAAACATTATAATATACTAGAGCTTCCCATGCTTCAACTAATGCTTTATCAGTACCCCAGTTCTCTTTAACTTCTTCTAAATAACCTAGCGGTTTACCAATAAAACCTCGATTTAACTCTTTTAAAATAATATCATAATCAACTTCACTAATATCTCCACTTAACATATCTGCTACTACAACATGACCCATCTTATTATTAGACTTAACTTTCCCTTTAATTGCTTGGTAATAAACTAATCCTTCCATCTGCTTAATTTTAGCTTTTTCAGGATTTTCAGCTATATATTCTTCAACCTCTTCTGCTTCATGTAAGACCGAAGCATGGAATACTTTAATGATCGTCTTACCTATAATCTGATCTGCTATCTTTAGATCAATTAATTTATCATTTTCAATTGCTCTTCGAGCACTCTTTAGCCCGGATAAAATACCTTCATGTAAATCTTCAGAACGCTTCTTAGCCGTTCCTGCAATTGCTTCATAATAAACAACTGCTTCATCTAGCTTATGATGAGCTTCCTCTTTATTATTAAACTCTTCAATAGCTTCATCTAACTCATGCTTTACTGATAAATAGAAAGTTCTCTTTAAAGTCTTATCAACAATTTGCGCTGCTAAAGCTGGGTTTTGACCATTCTCTACCCCATAAAAAGCTGCTTGAATATACTGATCCATATTTGTACTAAACTCTTCATCTCTAGCCTGTACTGTATCCTGTAAGACATCAGTATAGATATTTTCAATCTTATCAAAGTCAATCTCTTCTTTATGTCTTAGTCGATTAATCTCTTTATAAGCATCTATTCTTGCTTGCTGTTTTGACACATCAGTCTTAAATGGTAGATAAGCAGCAAAAGCACTGCTAGTTCCTAGAACTATCACTGAAAATAATACCAAAACCGTTATTAATTTACTTAAATTCTTATTCATTTTCTAGACCTCCTATTTAATAATAACATCTTCTAATACATTAATAACTGTATTCTTATGTTCTTTATATTCTTCTACTTTAGGTGGTTGTGCTCCAAATCCAAATGCTCCTGGATTCCCTAAAGAACTTAATGCTCTTGTTAATGCTTTCTCAGCTCTTTCATTAGCCTCCTGAGAATCAGCTTTAACAACTATTTCTAACGCCTCATAAAAGGCTTTGGCCTTCTTGATTAAGGTTTTAGCTGTCTTATATTCATTAATCTCTTTTTCAGCAGATTCTAATCTTCTTTCAATATTACCTGCTAAAGATAATTGAAAATTATAAATAACAGCCTCTTTATCTTTTCTTGCAATAGCTTCTTCAATTTCAGTTGCATAATCAGCCAAGAACTGACTTTGATTATTAATCTCATTTAGTTCTTTAGTTAAATACTCTAATTTATCCTTTACCTCTCCAACTTTTTCAGCTATTTTATCCCAATTCTGTGGAGACTTATTTAGATTAAATACTACATCTTTATAAGCCTCAGCCATTGGTTCTTTCACACTAGATCCATAAGAATAGGCAAAGCTAACCCCTGAGAATGCTACCACCAAAGCCAGTACCATCACAAAGCTTCTTAATACTTTCTTGTTTTTTAACATCTTATCAGCTCCTTTATTTAGTTACTAATATTTAAATAGTTTAAAATTAATCCTAACATACTCGTACACTCGTTGATAACCCCTCCTTTCTAATAATCTTAATATTTTCTTCAGGACTATTAGTCATCTCTTCCCAAATGGCTGGAAGAACTTGCGTCATATATTCTCTAAATTTAATAAAAGAGTCTCCTGTTTCTCTTACAGAATAATTGATTGGAACTTGTCCTAATCTATATCCTTGTCTCAAAATATTCAATGTAATCACCTGGGCATAATTATAATCATGAATGATACGAAAATCTCTCATAACTTCTCGGCTAAAAGCTCTCATTCCAGTCTGACCATCAGTAATCCATCTGCCTAACAAAATAGATTGTAATAAAGTAAATACATAATTGCCTAGCCTTCTCATTACTGTCATCCCTCTAACCTTTTTCATAAACCTAGAGCCAAGAACATAATCGGCTTTATCTTTTAAAATAGGATTAATTAAATTATCAATTTCATCAGCAGGATACTCATTATCAGAATCAATCATGACTCCGATATCTGCTCCTTGTTCATAAGCCCACTCTAATCCCTGGCGGATTGTAGCTCCTAAGCCCCAGTTGTCAGCATGAGAAATAATGTAGTCAGCTCCATGTTCTTTTGCTACTGTTACAGTGCTATCAGTTGACCCATCATCAATGACTAACACTTCAAACTTAACCCCTTCAACCTGATTGCGGGGAACCTTTGCTATTACTTTGCCAATAGCCTCTTCTTCATTTAATGCCGGGATAATTATCATTACTTTTTTCATCTTTATCCTCCTCGTATAATATAGTTAAGACATTTATAATTAAAAACAAATTTACTCTTGATTTTTAGGCTAAAACTTCCTAGACTTATATTATTAGGTTGGGT
>Ga0247721_100496_pt1 | contig 11967 bp, 14 predicted proteins | sample MSEWel2017_08_16_FD_189089 | JGI IMG/M metagenome (GOLD analysis project Ga0247721, IMG submission 189089) | Subsurface sediment microbial communities from gas well in West Virginia, United States - MSEEL Well Study Marcellus 3H_2017_08_16 | ecosystem: Environmental > Terrestrial > Deep...
CCACAAAACTCATTGCAAAATTCAGTATCCCGAAATCTTCCGGACCCAGATACCGCGCCACCCAGACACCGACAAAAAGCCCCAGAAACATCCGCAGAACCTTGTCCAGCATCAGCCAACCGGTGTTGAAAAAATACTTTTTAAAGCCGGAATGCGTTCGCAAATGTTTAATTTTGAATTTTAAATTTTGAATTAAAGATAAAGTCATTTGTTTCCCTGGGCAGATTTTATTATACTTGTTAGAAGTTTTATTATCTCATCCAAATCTTTAATGAGGCTTTGTACATTTATATCCGCACCGTCAAGATAGTTCGTAGCCATAAGTAAATCAATCCAATATTTTGTCTCTCTCGATTCCTTACTTGCTATACTCATCTTCGCAATAAAGTCTGCTTTGCTCTGCCCTGCTTGCGCTTCATTAACATTAGCCCCTATGGAAACACCTGCTCTCAAAAGCTGTTTGGACAATACATATTCTTTTTTCTCATCACACAAGCATTTACATAGTTTTACTATACGAACAGAAAAGTCAAATGCTTTACTCAAGATAATATTTTCTTTTTTCATATCATTTTTAACTCAAAATTAAAAATTAACACGCTATCTCTCAATCATCTCACCTCTAACGCCTCACGTCTAACATTTTACGTTTTACGCTTTATATATCCAAATTTTTATGTGAAACATTCTCCAGACCACTCAATTTACACCTCACACCCCTGTTAAATGACCTTCGGTCTATCAGCAAAGCTGATATTTAACGGGGTAAATTTCACATCTTACACTTAACACCTTACGTCTTACGTCTCACGTTTCACCTCTTACCTCTTACCTCTTACCTTTAACGTCTAACAATGTGCCTCTCAAATTCATAAAGCAAGGATTGACATTGTTTTTTTGGTAATCTGGGTCCGACTTTTTCCACAACAGATGATGCCGCTTCACAAGCCAGCTTCCCTGACTCTCTCTCATTCAACCCGTTTGTAATACCATAAAGATACGCTCCCGCAAAAAGATCGCCTGCTCCTGTAGTATCAACAGCCTGAACTGATTTTGTATCAATTGTGAAATTGATGTTCCCATCAAATATCAAAGCACCTTCCGCGCCCAATGTAACTACATAGGTTTTCGCTATTGATTTCAATGCCGAAAGTGCTGTTTCAAAATCAGATGTATCCGCCCAAACCATCGCTTCTTCTTTATTGCAAAATAAAAGATCCACACCATTACCAATCAGTTCATTCAAGCCATCCTTAAAGTAGGTTACTATAGCCGGATCGGAAAATGTCATCGATGTTCTAACACCGTGTTCTTTAGCAATTTCCATTGCTTTTTTCACTGCAGCCCTTGCTGAGTCGGACGTAACTGAGTACCCTTCAGCATAAAAATATTTGGAATTTTTCAGAGCATCAACATCCAGCTCATATTCGGACAATGTCTCAGATATTCCCAAATGTGTATTCATTGTCCTTTCTGCATCCGGAGACACCATCACAAGACATTTCCCGGTCACACCTTTGGGTAAAGTACCTATCAAATTTGAATCAACATTTGCAGCAGCCATATCATCACGATAAAAATGTCCGAATTCATCATCTGCCACTTTGCACGAATAAAAACATTTAGCTCCAAAATAGCTTGCACCAATAATGGTATTAGCAGCTGAGCCGCCACAAGCTTTTGCTCCTTCGCTTCCACCATTAAATTCGTTTACAAGCGTAGTCTGCTTTTTTTCACCAACAAGTGTCATAAATCCTTTTTCAATATCATGTTTTTCTAAAAAAGCATCTGAAACTTTAAATTCAATATCCACAAGTGCATTACCCATTCCGTAAATATCATATTTTCGCATTATTTTCCCTCTAAAAATTTCAGTTTCAAAAAATGAGAACTTTGAGTAAGTACCCCACCTAACCAAGCACCGAGCGCATAATAATTTATATGCTCGGTGGAGCGGAGAAATCTTATAGTGTTATTTGACAATGAGACCTCTCCGCTTCGGTCGCCCCTGTTAAATGCTGCCAGAGACAGCCCATCTAGCACCAGCTGAAGGCTGGTAAATATATTGCGTACCGCAAATTTATCGGCTTTTGATCGATGTTAGTGGAACACATTAGAGATGGATTTAACAGGGCAGGGGTGACAGAAAACTGTTATTTGGCAATAAATGTACCCCCTCTGAATCTCCCCCTAATCCAAGGGAAGAAAGAGCTCGGTAATCTTCATGTATTTTACGCTCTACATCTTACATCTTGCATCTAATATTTCACGCCTTACATTTCATCCGCTGTTTTTGAAAGCTTGTAGTGTGTGTTTCTTCCCTGACCATGTCTTTCTATCAAGTCTTTTTTTAAAAGAGTTTTTAGAATCTCTTTTGTTTTTGTTTCTCCATACCCCAAAAGTTCTAAAGCTTCTTTTCTTGTTATTTTTTCATTATCAAGAAGATATAACAAAACTTTTTTTTCTTCTATTTCTAATTGGTCGTAATCGGCCATAATCGGTCGCAATCGGTCGCAATCGGTCGCAGGTTGTCTATGTTCGTCCGGTTTTACATTTTGCATACGATAAAGTTCCACATCTACAAAATCGTTTTGTTCTTCTATTCTCGGCTCTTGTAGCCCGTTTGCCTTACAGATAGTTTTGATCCTGTTTATTCCGCTTCCCCATTGCTCAATAAGTCCAAGTTCTTTGAAGATGTTAGCTATCACTCTGTTCCTGGCTTCACTTCTTCCGTTTTCGATATCTTCTGCCGTGATTGTATTTGGGAAGCTTCCGGGAGAAACTATATTTACTATGTCATCATATACTCCAACTTTTATGTCTCTACCTTTTCTGATGTAATCTCTATGGATAAGTGCGTTTATCAGTGCTTCCCTTAAGGCAACTTTTGGTATTTCATAAGTATCAGTACGGTACAATTCTTTTATCTCAGCTCTTAGATTTATGTGGTTCAGAATGAAGTTTTGGGTGTTTTCAAGAATACTAAAAATATCTCCGCCATATTCCTTTTTGTCAATAAAAGTCTCCATTGTAGTGCCCTTAAACCTTGCACAATTGACCTTACAATGTTCAAAATATCCCAAAAGTATCAGAAGAGCATTGGTTGGGTAATTTGCTCCGTATTCAGTTTTAATAAGTCTCAGATTATGAAGTTTTTCGTGGTCTAAAGTTTTGCCAATTTTTGAAAACCTATTCATCACCGGGCTCAAATCAAGAGCATCGAAACTCACTTCATAGTTTGATTCTTCGTCATAGCTTATATGTCTTCTTTGCCTTTCCAGCTCTACAATGTATTGGTAATCAGCTTTTCTGTTTGTGGCACCTATGCGGATATAGGTGCCGTTATTCTTGCCATCTCTTTTCAGATAGTACGGCAAAAGACTGCCTCTGAAAAATTCCAAGACCAAAAGCAGCTTCCCCTCTATATTTAGAGTATAAATTTCCGGTAAAATATTTGGAACACAGCTGTCAAAAATAATAGTGGCTATTTTGTCTTGAAGTTCATAAACGTTTGTATCATCTATGCCTATTATATCTCTTTTGTCGTTTACTCCAATAATGAGTTTGCCTCCACTTGTATTCGAAAAAGCAATTGCAGTTTTCGCTATTGAATCACTTTTTGGCAAAGACTCTTTTAGCTCCAATGTTTTACTTTCACCCATTTTTATTAAATCAACAATATTATTCACTGCCTATCACCTTTTGACTTTATTATTGATTTCAGTGAGACCTTACGTCTCATGGATCACGTTTTTCGCTTGTCCCTCTGCCTTTACCTATAATTCCTTCCAAACCTCTAAATCTTTATGCGTTCTCAATCTTTACACCTCTTACACCCCCGTTAAATGCTGCTCCGCAGCCCAGCGAAGCTGGATTTAACAGGGTAAATTTCACATCTTACACTTAACACCTAACATCTTACTCCTCGCATTTCACGTCTAACGTATAACGTTTCAAGTACCATTCATAAATTTTCTCAATACCCTGTTTTAGCTCTACAGAATGTTTCCAGCCTGTATTAGTATTTTTGTATATTGGTTATTTGTATTGGTTTTTCCTAAATACCAGCTACTTCTAATGTTGAATGTTAAATTTTGATTTTTTAATTACGTCCCAAATACCACTTATATATAGACATAATGCCCTCATCAAGTTCAACTTTATGTTTCCATCCTAAAGAATGTAATTTTGAAGGGTCAGTTAGTTTCACTGGTGTGCCGTCCGGTTTGTCGGTATTGTAGTACAGTTCGCCGTTGAAGCCAACGGTTTGTTTGATTAACTCGGCTAACTCTTTTATGCTTATATCAATGCCGGTGCCGATATTCAAATGAGTATTGCGAATTTCATTCGCACTCTCATTTGAAAATTTTGAATTTTGAATGTTAAATGTTGAATTGATTATATCTTGAAAATCGACGGTTTCCATGAGGAAGACGCAGGCATCAGCCATATCCTCTGAGTATAGAAATTCACGTCGGGGAGAACCCGAACCCCATATCTCAATTTGAACTTTGTTCAAATTGACGTGAGATGTAAAGCGTGAGACGTGAGAGGTCTTAATGCCATATTTTTCTAAGACATTTAGTATTTCTTCTTTTGTACTGTCTCCAGTAATGCCTTCTATCGGATTTTTATTCAAATCTTCTTTTATTATTTCCCAGTTTTCATCTTTCTTAGCACTTAACACTTCCCACTTAACACTTTCCAAACATTTGCCGAGGTGCATTTTACGGAGCAAAGCGGGCAATACATGGGATTTTTCAAGGTCAAAAGTATCATTGGGACCGTACAGGTTTGTCGGCATAACCGAAATAAAGTTCGTACCGTATTGAAGATTAAAACTTTCGCACATTTTAATACCTGCAATTTTTGCAATTGCATACGGCTCATTGGTATATTCCAGGGGAGCGGTCAAAAGGTATTCTTCCTTCATAGGCTGAGGACACTTTTTGGGATAGATACAGGTACTGCCCAGAAACATCAATTTTTTTACTCCATGTTTATAGCTTTGATAAATGACATTATTCTGAACCTGCAGATTTTCATAAATAAAATCAGCCCGGTATTTGTTATTTGCGATTATTCCGCCGACTTTGGCAGCAGCCAAGAAAACAAATTCTGGCTGTTCCTTAGCAAAAAATTCTTCCACTTTGATACTGTCAAGTAGATCTAATTTTTCAAATCTAACAGAATTTGTTTTGAATGTTGAATTTTGAATGTTTAATTCTGAATTGTTTTGTGGAAGTCTGTTTCTGTAGTTACTTATTATGTTTGTGTAACCTTTTTCTATCAGATTCTTGATTATAGCAGAGCCTACTAAACCTGTTCCGCCCGCTACAAAAACACGAGAGTGTTTTTGTAATGTTGAATTTTTAATCATGTAAAAGCCCCCGTGAGAGTGACAGTGACAGTGGGTGTGAATGTATCATTTGTTCTCCAGAGATTTTATTAATCCGTAAATCATTTTTGATACTGTCGCTGTCTTCTCTATTAATTTTGTTGACATATCATTACTAATATAGCCCAAGTCTTGTGAAAGTATAATAAAATAACGAAGCTCTCCAACAGAGCCTCTTGCTATCCCGCAAAATTGTCTAAACTCTTTGGAATTATTTCTATAAGATCCTTCCATCATATTTGCGCAGATTGAGGAAGCTGCTCTACGCATTTGGGATATTAAACCAAACTTTTCTTCACTTGGAAAGTTCTTAGTAATTTTATAAATTTCCAAAGTCAAGTCATGGGCTATCTTAAATACTTTTAAATCTGCAACATCATTTATTTGCACAGAGACCTTTCGCACTCACTTTCACTCTCACGTTCACTTGGCTTTTATTCATAAAAATTTTTTATTTCAAATCCTCCGTTTTTCAAATGCACATCTTTCTGCTGTTCGTAAAGATCGGATTTTATCATTACACTGACTAATTCCTTGAAGCTTGTTTTTGGCTGCCAGCCGAGATTTTCTTTAGCTTTGGACGGATCACCGAGCAAAATGTCAACCTCTGTGGGTCTGAAATAGCGGGGATCAACATGTATGATTGGCGTATCAATTAAATTTTGAATGTTGAATGTTGAATTTTGGATGGGTTGTGCTGAGTGTTGAGTTGGTTGATTGGTGTATTGGTTATTGGTAATTTGTTCATATTTTTCTACATCTACACTATCAACTACACCTACTTCATCTACACCTGTGCCTTCCCATCTGAGCTTTATACCAAGCTCTGCAGCCGCCAATTCGACAAACTCTCTTACCGAATGTGTCTCACCTGTCGCAATAACATAATCCTCCGGCTCATCCTGCTGAAGCATAAGCCACATTGCTTCCACAAAATCCTTAGCATGTCCCCAGTCCCTTTTAGCATTCAGATTTCCCAAATACAATGCATCCTGCAGACCAAGACTAATACGTGCCAAAGCACGGGTTATTTTGCGTGTGACAAATGTTTCACCCCTTCTTTCAGATTCATGATTAAAGAGGATACCGTTACAGGCAAACATACCATACGCTTCCCGGTAATTCACAGTAGCCCAATAGCTGTATAACTTGGCAGCGGCGTAAGGACTTCGGGGATAAAAAGGTGTCTTTTCCGTTTGCGGTATCTCCTGGACTTTACCGTAAAGCTCACTGGTGGATGCCTGATAAAACTTCACCTTTTTTTCCATTCCCAATATGCGAATGGCTTCAAGCAGACGCAAAGTCCCCAATGCATCCGAATTCGCGGTATATTCAGGTGTCTCAAAGGAAACCTGAACGTGGCTCTGAGCACCCAGATTATAGATTTCATCCGGCTGAGTCTGCTGTATAATTCTTATCAGATTGGTAGCGTCCGTTAAATCACCATAATGCATAAAAAAACGAACCCCCTCATGATGAGGGTCCACATATATATGATCCACCCTGTCCGTATTAAAAAGTGAAGAACGGCGCTTAATGCCATGGACAGTATATCCTTTTGACAAAAGAAATTCCGCCAGATATGAACCGTCCTGACCTGTAATTCCTGTAATTAGTGCTACTTTATTTGACATCTATGCCTCCGGTGTTTTGTTATTTGTATCTTCGTTAATAGTATATTTGTTGTAATTCTTTGTAACGAGTAGTTATTCATGGTTATTCGTTGTTATTTATAGTTATTCGTGGTTGATTGTATATAGAGTTTTCTTTTTATAGTGTCAACGAAGTTATTCGATACAGTTGAAAGAGTTGAAGCGGTTGAAGAGGTTGAGGGAGTTTAACACGTTTATGATTTCCTTAAAGAATTTATCATATAAGCAATTTTATTAGCATCTGATCTTAAAACCTGCAAATCATTTTCTGATAAATAACCTATATCTTTTGCAATTTCAAGTTGACAAAGAACCTCCATTAGTGAGCTGTAAGCAATTTGTGAAAAATGTGCCTGATCTTTTTTGGATTTCCTCGATGAACCCTTAGCTAAATTTGATGCAACAGAAACTGCTGCTCTTCTGAGCTGAGAAACCAGACCAAATTTTTCTTCATTTGGAAAATTTTCGGTGTTCTTATAAATTTTCACTGCAAAAGCTTTGGATAGCTTCCAAACCTCTAATTTTTCAAAAGGAAACACATAATCCATAACTTCAACCCTCTCAACCATTTCAACTTCTTCAACCCTCTCAATCATTTCAAATATTTTAACTTCTTCAACTTTCTCAACCTTTGCTATAACCTTACCCTTGCGCCTTGCACCTTAGACCTACTCAACTATATTCAACGTATTGTTTCAACTCCTTCAACCAGCTTTTTCCCATTCATACGCACTCTTGCAGATGATTTCAAGATTATCATATTTGGGCTGCCAGTTCATCGAACTTTTAATTTTTTTATTATCGGAAACAAGGACAGCCGGATCACCCTCCCGTCTGTCAGTTATTTCCACTTCAAAATCTATTCCCGTCACCTTTTTCATTACATCTATTACTTTTTTGACACTGTATCCTCTGCCGTAACCGCAGTTAAAAATACCGCTGGGATTATTCTGCAGATATTGGATTGCTCTGATATGAGCATCAGCCAGGTCATCCACATGGATATAATCCCTTATACATGTTCCGTCTTCTGTCGGATAATCATCGCCAAAAATATACATTTTATCCCTTTTGCCCGCCGCACATTCGGATGCTATTTTTATCAGATGTGTGGCATTGGGAGTGCTTTGACCAATTCGTGGTTTTAGTACAGCTGATTGGTTTTTGTTTATAGTGGACTGTTTGTAATGGATATCGGCACCGGCTACATTGAAATATCTGAAAATCACATACTTCATTTCTCCGCTTGCTTTAGCGGTATCCTGCAGTACTCTTTCACTCATTAATTTTGACCAGCCGTAAGGGTTTATAGGTTTAGTAGGGAGTTTTTCGTCTATAGTTTTGAATTTTTTGTTTTTGGAATGATCCCCACTATCACCTATAAACGATCCACTAAGAGCTAAAGAAGGTTCTCCGTATACAGCTGCCGTTGAGCTGAATATAAATCTTTTAACTCCGTTTTCTGAAGCACATTTAATAAAATTGGTAGTATTAACAGTATTATTCATGTAATACTTTGCTGGATTTTCTACCGATTCGGGAACTATAATAGATGCTGCAAAATGTATTATCGTATCAATATCGTTTTTTTGAAGTATCTTTTCAACCTCGCCAAATTCTTTCAAATCAAGTTTAATAAATGTAAAATCCCTTATTGATTTGAGTGTTTCCAGGGTATTTTCTCTGCCTGTGCTCAAATTGTCCAATATTATTATTTCATGTTCGGTAAATTCCAACAGCTGTTTTACAACATGACTGCCGATATAACCAGCTCCCCCTGTAACAAGTACCTTCATAAATAAAAATCTCCTTTTCAGTATTATTTATAAAAACAATGAAAATGCATTAATATGTTAATATATGGTCAATTTGAAATCAACATAAAGTAGATTTTATTCAAATATTCTGGGTCAAATCCATTCTGCGTACAAATAAGTTAGACAAAATAAACCAAGAATAATTCCAATTATATCCGCCGTTATATCCAATAGTGAAAATTCACGTCCGGGTATAAAATACTGTATAAGTTCAATATGCAAAGCATAAATTAGCAACATAATTATTTTCACTTTTTCACTCAAATTACTAAAACCGAGTGAAAAAAGAACGGACAGTACCATAAAAGCCAATACGTGATTCAGCTTATCCCAGCTGTGGGACACCGTTTCGATTTCTCTTGTAGTGACCCGCCAAATACTCTATGACAAGAAGTGCAGATATAAAAATTATTTGATAAGCGCGTTTCATATTTCTCCAGTAAAGCTCACACTTGCGGGAGGAAACCACAAACATGCTCACCTCCCTCAACCATCTCAACTTTATCAACCTATTCCACCTGTGCCTTCTCACATCTTACATTCAACGTTTTACGTTTTTTGCCCTCGGCCATTTTGAGTTGCATTTTTAACCTGCCTCTGATTCTACTCCCACTGGTACATCCACAATCATAAAATTCAATTTTCGGGAGCGATACCCATTGACTCCAGGTCAGCCAAATCTTTGAATCTTCCTACTTTACGTTTGTTTTTTATATATTCATTTTTTCCAATAAAATATACCGACACATCACCGTACATACCTTCCTCTTTACCTTTATCAACTTCTTCAAATGTCAGACCGCTGATTGATGTAAGAATGTCAATACGAACAGGAGAATAACCAAGTTGTATCACATTCTCTTCAGTCGTGAAATCATCCGTTTTCAAACCTAATGAGCCAAAACCAAACTCTTTAAGTGCTTTTAGCAGTTTTTTTGCATTATCTTCAGATGGGTTGACAAGAATATCAATGTCACCTGTGTATCTGGGCACTCCATAAAAAGCAAGAGCGTAAGCCCCTACAATGACATACTCAACATTATTTTTGTTTAAATACCCTAAAAACTCTTTGAAGTCTTTCTGTACTTCCATATTGTTGTTTCCTTAGTTTTTCTACTGCAGATAAACGTTCGGAAACGGGCAAATTAAGCCAGTATTCCAAATCCTTTTTTATTTGATCAAAGTTTTCTAATTTATTTTTTTGCACAACTTTTTTCAAAAATATCTCCGCCTTCTGTTTATGATACTATATTTATCTCATTTATTATAAAGAATTTATTATTTTTTTGCAATTTCAATCACATCTGCCCTCAATGAAAAATTTTCCATATTTCTCGAAACAAAACATAAAAGTTAAAGGAGGTACCTTACGGCACTATACGGAAGTTTTGACATCTACTTGCACTTACGGAGTGTGAGTTTAGGTTATTCTAGGAGTAAGTGTTTTATTTTATTAAGTTTTGCCTGGTAATCCTTTCTGGAAGTTACAAAATGCCTGTATTCTTCGGGATTAATATCTATATAATTTGTAAAATTGCATACATTACGCTCTGATTCATACAGGTATTCACAATATGAAGAATATGGCCATTCCTCAGGAGTTGGCACTAACTTTGAAGAAGTCGGATTAAGATGAATGTATCTTGTCAAATGTAGCAACTGCTCATCCGATTCAACATGCGCGCTTTTAAATCTCCCCTGCCATAAAGGTCCCCTTCTGCTGTTCTTATTGTTAAAATACCTCGTATAGCTGTCCAGGATATTTTTCATATAAGTGGATATACCTTTATCTTTCTTTTGGACAAGCAGAAAATGAATATGGGTCGGCATGAGACAGTAAGCGACTAAATCCACTATAGTATCTTCAGAGTGAGTATACTTTTTGAGATACTTATCTTTATTTTTAATACGAACGTATTCAGAAAATCTGGAAGGTCTCTTTTCATATCCATAAAATTTCATCATTTCTATCATTCTGTGAAAATCGGCAACGCTCCTGAATATTTCGTATCCGGCTATGCTTTTTGTGAATACATGATAAACATGATCTGTAACAAGCGGATGTTTTCTCATAAAATGCTCCTGCACAGCCAAACTCACACTTCGTAAATGTGAGATTAGGCAATTTTAGTCAACATGTATAAAATATGTTTATTAACAATTAGTTATATTATACAAACTTTGATATATTTGTCAAATACCATCCTCACACTTCGTAAGTGTGAGGGAGGGGCAGTTGGGGTTATTCGGTGTAGAAGAGTTCGTTTGAGGTGTTGTCTTCGAGGAATTCGTATTGGATGGTACGTTCTAGTCCTTCCTGCAGAGAAACTGGAGGGGTGAAATCTGTTTTTTTGCTGATGGAAGTATCAAACTGAGTAGTGGCACAGAATTTTTTTTATGCGAATGCTGCTTACAGGAAAATTTTTACCAGTGATTCGGGCAAGTAGATCAAAACCATATCCAGCTGCCAGACCAAGTGCATAAGGTAAACGTATATTAACGCTGCTGCTTTTACTAAGTTTTGAATTTACAGTTCCTACCAGAGTACTCATATCAAAATCAGGCTTGTCTATATAATTAAAAACGTGAACTCCGGGATTGAAGGTATCTATAGAATATTCGAGAAATGCTGCAACATTTTCCACATAAGCCATCGACTTCAAATTTTTACCATTTCCAATCATCATGAACTTACCAGAAGCAATTTGCCTGAGTAGATTATATACATTGCCACGATTCTGCTCACCGAAAACAACAGTAGGTCTCACAATTATCAAAGTTCTGTTTTCAGGATCTCTTGCCTGCCACTCTCTGTATATTTTTTCCGCTGCCCATTTTGTCCTGCCATAATCATGAAAGCATAATGTACCTGATAATCATAAACAAGTTGAGATGAAGTAGGCACCTCCTTCACTTATGCACATAAAGTGCTATGCTATTGGTAAGGAACCAAACATAAAAGTTAAAGGAGGCACCCTATGGCACTATACGGAGGTTTTGACTTGCATTCAAGCAATAATTATTTAGCAATTATTGATGAGAATGACAAACGTATTCTCAAAAAGAAGCTGGACAATGATCCTGATTTAATTATTTCAAC
>Ga0247721_100497_pt1 | contig 11962 bp, 16 predicted proteins | sample MSEWel2017_08_16_FD_189089 | JGI IMG/M metagenome (GOLD analysis project Ga0247721, IMG submission 189089) | Subsurface sediment microbial communities from gas well in West Virginia, United States - MSEEL Well Study Marcellus 3H_2017_08_16 | ecosystem: Environmental > Terrestrial > Deep...
CAATAAGATAAAAAACTCTTTTTTAAATCTGCCAAAACATATGAAATATGAACTAAATCTTGAAACAAACGGGGATAAAATTTTGTCCTATACTGACAAAAAAATAATTTTGATATTAAGAAAACTATGAATACCCTCGCAGTGGAAAATCTGGATATTACCTTTAAAAATACTGTAGTGTTAAGTGGAATAAATGCTATTTTTTATTCCGGAAACAACTATGCTATATTTGGCAAAAGTGGCGCCGGTAAATCAACTTTTTTGAAAGCACTCAGCGGGCTTGTTGATTTCAAAGGAAAAATTTATCTCAACAATGAAAACACAGCTAACTTAAGACCCCAAATACTACGCAGAAAAATTCAGTACCTCCACCAGGAAGCTGTATTGTTTAACGGTACAGTTATGGACAACTTTCGCATAATAACCGAACTAAAGGGAAACAGTAACATTAATCTGAGCAAAGACAATATTATCAGACTCATGGAAAAACTGTCTATGGATTCATCCTACCTCAATAAGGACACAAGGAAACTTTCCGGAGGTGAAAAACAGCGGGTGGCAATAATAAGGTCACTTTTAATGGAGCCTTTTTTTCTTCTTATGGATGAGCCAACCTCAGCACTTGACATTGGAAATGAAATAAAAGTATTAAACCTGATAAATGACATAAAGAAAGATATAGGCATAATAACGGTTGCTCACTCAGCAAATTTTATAAAGGATGCCGATATCAAAATCCATATGGACAAGGGTAAGATAAAAAACACATACAAATTTCTGAATGATAGTGACATAAAAAAACTGATGGAGTAAACGTTGGAAAAGTCAATCTTAGATATTTCAATTACTTCACTTATTACACTGTATGCATTGGCAGGCTTAATCCTGGCTATTTATCATTATTTAAAACTACATCTTTTTAAAGACCTTTTTATCGCTTTAGCAAGAATGACTTTACAGCTCAGCATAGCCGGTTTTATACTTATCTATATATTCAGGTTAAACAGTTTCTGGCTTATTTTACTTGTTTTTGTATTTATGGCTGTTTTTGCCAGTCACACCATATACAAAAAATCTGCAATACCGATTCCTAACTTTTATCCAAAAATCTTTATAACTGTTTTTCTCAATGGTTTTCTGATTACGGCATTTTTTCTTTATATAATTGTAGGCACTGATCCTTGGTATGATGCCAGGTACTTTATCCCTATTGCGGGGATGGCTCTGGGTAATTCCATGAGTGCTTGTGCTCTTGCTTTGGATAGATTTCTTGAAGCAATCAAAACAAACCCTAAACATGTCGAGACAATTCTGGCACTGGGTGGTACCACATTTGAGTCTGTAAAATCTTTTTTTGCTAATGCAATACGCTCTGCCTGTCTGCCGATAATTACCAATATGAGTGGCGTGGGCCTGGTCTTTTTACCCGGAATGATGACAGGTCAGATTTTGTCCGGGACAGACCCTTTTGTGGCTGTAAAATATCAAATAGCTATAATGATTATCATAACGGCGAGTATAACTTTTGCTTCACTTTTTTCACTATTTTTTGCATATAAATCTGTTTTTGATTCTAAAGACAGGCTGAAAGGAGATTTTTTTGAATAATTTTTTCTCCCGAATCAATCTTCCGGTCATAGGCAGATGGTTCATCTTAGGGACCCTTGTCGGTATAGTGGCAGGAATAGGTGCAATTGTATTTTTTATCCTCCTACAAGGTATTGGATACTTTTTTATTGATTATGTTATAGGGATGCGGCTTCCTGAAACGGCTGGGGAACCTTCTCTGTTTGGTCATACCACCAGTGAACTGAAACGGTGGCTGTTTTTCTTTGTTCCTGCTTTTGGCGGACTTTTAAGCGGCTTTCTGGTTTTTAAATTTGCTCCTGAGGCTGAAGGGCATGGCACTGATGCAGCAATAGAAGCAATACACACAAAGAACGGTTATATCAGATGGCACGTTCCCATTATAAAAACAATAGCAAGTGCTATAACAATAGGCACAGGTGGCTCCGGTGGACGAGAGGGACCTATAGCTCAGATCGGCGCCGGATTTGGGTCATTCCTGGGAAGAGTTCTCCACCTGACAGACAGGGAAAAGCGTATCTTAGCTGCCGCCGGTATGGGGGCAGGAATAGGGGCTATATTCAGATCCCCTATGGCTGGAGCTATATTTGCAGCAGAAGTTATGTATTCAAGCTCTGATTTGGAATATGAAGTTCTTCTTCCATCAACGATAACGTCAATTATTGCCTATTCGGTATTTTGCACTATGTTTGGGTGGGAACCATTATTTGAAACCCCTGATTTCCGATTCATAAATCCATTGGAACTGATCAGTTATACATTATTGGGATTTCTATGTGCGGGCTTCGGATATCTGTATATCAAAACTTTTTACGGAATACATGCAGTATTTAAGAAGTTGAAAATTTCCAATTACTTTAAACCCATGTTAGGTGGCTTGGTCACTGGTGCTATCGGTTTTTTTATTCCTCAGGCTCTCGGCGGGGGCTACGAGCAGATCGAGCTGGGGATGCATAGCCAACTCAGTATCTCTTTTTTACTGATTCTAATAATAGCCAAAATCCTTACAACATCTTTCAGTATAGGAAGCGGTGGTAGCGCAGGGATTTTCGGCCCCTCAATGGTAATAGGAGCATCGGTGGGCGGATTTGCCGGGCTTTTTCTTGGAGGTGTAATGCCGCAAATTGTCACCGAGCCCGGAGCTTACGTCATCGTGGGAATGGCCGGCTTTTTTTCAGGAATTGCAAGCACGCCTCTATCAACAATTATCATGGTTAGTGAAATGACAGGAAACTATCATCTGCTTGTACCAGCTATGTGGGTGAGTACACTTTCGTTTCTCTTACTCAGAAATCATACAATATATATAAAACAGGTTAATTCACGCAGCGATTCACCCATACATAAAGGCGAATTTTTTTTGCAGGTTCTGCAGACAATAAAAGTAAAAGAAATCATGCGGAAAGATCCCATTGTCATCCGGGAAGATTTAAAATTTACTGATATTCTGAATTTTATCCCCACTGTAAAACACAACAATTTTCCTGTTGTAAAGCAGGATTATACCTTAGTTGGTGTACTGCAGTTTGATGAGATACGTGAGTTCATCTTTGAGGAAGGACTGGAAGACTTAGTTGTGGCGGGGGAAATATGCGACAAAGATGTTACCCCTGTGCTTGAAAATTACACATTAGCTGATGCAATAGAAATTATCGGCTTCAAAAATATTGAAATGCTGCCCGTGGTTAACAATCTTGAAGAAAAAAAACTTATTGGAATTCTTACAAGACGGGATATTGTTTACATTTACAATAGGGAAATGCTGAAACAGAAAGATATAAAAGTAGCCACGGATTTTTAACATCGGAAGTGGAGTGTTGGTGGATTGGTGGATTGGTTGAGTAGTTGAGTGGTTGAGTGGAGTATTGGTGAAATGGGGAAGGGTTTAGTCTCTTCTTAGTACTTAGCACCCTCGTGAAATAGGCTACGCATTTCACAGGGTAAACTTAACACTGCTATCTTACAGTATTCTCCTGTGGATAAAAATAGTTCATAAGGACAACCTTGATAAATGCTGCAACAGGCAGAGAAATAATCATCCCGGCTATTCCCAGCAGATAACCGCCCAGAATAAGAGAAAAAATAACCGCCGTAGGGTGAAGTCCCAGCGAACCACCCACAAGTTTGGGGGTAATAAAGTTACTTTCCAGAAACTGCACCACAGTAAAACCTATAACTACATATAACGGATGCCACAAATCAAAATACTGGAAATAAGCTGCTATCAGCGAAGTAACAAAACCCACCAGAAATCCCAGATACGGAACAATACTTAAAATACCAGAAATCACGCCAATCCCTATAGCACCTTTAATACCTGCAATAAGCAAAGCCACAGTATAAAGTACAGCCAGAATGAGACTTACCGCTAACTGTCCTCTGAAATATCTGCTTAAAATAGAATTAAATTCTGCTACATGAGGTTTAATGTCAAAAGAAACCTTCTGTTCGACCAGATTCAGCACCTTTGCCATAAGTCTGTCAAAATCCCGTAAAAAATAAAATATCAAAATCGGCACAAGAGAATAGGAGACAATTCGCCCCACAACACCGGAAACAGATGAGTAGACCGAAGCAAATGTTTGGAAAAACATCGAAGAAAGATTACCAACCTTGCCCTTCAAAAAATTAACTACCTCATAATACGTAATTTCCAGTCCGTCTGAGTGTGTATATTTCTGAATAAGCTCCATAAGTTGGCCGAAATAGCGAGGCATTTTATCAATGAGAAACATAATTTCTCTGTAAATCACAGGCAGTAAAAAAATTAAAACTACGGAGATAATACCGGCAATAAGCAGAAATATAACCAGAATTGAAAAACTCCTGTTTATCCGATACTGCTCCATTTTATCAACAAGAGGATCCAGCAGATAAGCAATGAAAAAAGATATGGCAAAAGGTGCCAATATCTCCTGAATTTTAAAAATCAGAAATATAAGAAGTAGCAACCCTATGATGATAAGAGTATTTTTCAGATCGAGCTGTATATTAACGAGCTTCATCTTTTACTTTTTGACATTTTCCCAGTCAGCCAGAAATTTTTCCAGACCTATATCAGTTAAAGGATGTTTTATAAGCTGTTTTAATACCTGATACGGAATTGTTGCAATATCAATCCCCATTGATACGGCTCTCTCCACATGAGCAGCATTTCTTATACTCGCTGCAATAACCTCAGTATCAAAACCATATTCAAAAATCAAATCACAGCACTTTTTGGCAACTTCCATCCCATCATGTCCTATATCATCCAGTCTGCCCACAAAAGGGCTTATATAGGCAGCCCCCGCTTTACATGCCAGTAAGGCCTGGTTTGGCGAAAAAACAAGGGTAACGTTAACATCTATTCCATTGGCATCCAAAGATCCTGTAGCCTTCAAACCTTCTTCCGTACAAGGAACTTTCACCACAACATTTTCATCAATCTTAGAGAGACGCAACCCTTCCTCTATCATGGCATTTGCCTCAGTACTTATCACTTCTGCGCTTACAGGCCCCTGGACAATATCACAAATCTCTTTTATTCTGTTCTCGAAATCCACTCCTTCTTTTGCAATCAAAGATGGGTTAGTGGTAACACCGTCAATGAGCCCTAACTCTGCAATCTCTTTAATTTGCTCAAGATTTGCAGTATCCAAAAAAATTTCCATCGGTTACCTCCTTTTTTTCATCTGTTCAATAAAAGTATCCCTGCAGCCAGGCGAACAAAAAAAATAAATTCTATCGTAATATTTTACTTTATATGGCGAATTCTTCTCCACAAATGTATTGCACACAGGATCTTTAACCAGATCCACCGCTCCTGTTTCCCCATCATCGTTTTTACCCAATAACTTGCCCTTGTTTTTCCGGAAAAAAGAAAAACCAAAATAAACGGCGACACCTAATATCAGCAGTTTAAACAGCATTATTATTCCTTTTTTTCTTCGGCTTGTCGGGAACAATAAAGACAGTTTTCACATTTCCGTTTCCATAACTCTCTGTCCTGACACCTTCTGTATTTTTTAGAGCGATATGAATTTCTTTACGTATTATTGTAACCAAAGATGCCATTTTTTGAGTCTTTCCAGTTTTCTTGACCTGCTCAGCAAGCTTCTGAGCTTTTTCAGTCAGATGTTTCACAACTCTGCTTCTATAATTTTCAACATCAACCACAATTTTTAAATCACTATCGTCATCTATGCCCAGCATCTTATCAAGTAAAAACTGCAGAGCATTGAGTGTTTGCGCCATTTTCCCTATAATTAGGTTAGAGTCCTTAGAGAAAATATTAAGGACATATTCCGAATGATTATCTATTACCTCTATCCGACAGTCATCAAAACCGCTTTTTTCCAAAATTTCTGACAAAATAAGCTTTGCCTTTCTTTTATAATATTCTTTGTCATTAAAATAAATCTTTACTAAATAATTTTTTTTACCAAAACCGAGAAAACCTTTAGTACCCTCCTCTAAAACATCATATTCTATATACTCTTTAGGGATATCGTTTTCCATCACAAATTTATTAATGGCATCGTCTACAGAGGGAGCTTCTATCTCAAAATACTTCATATCCACCTCACTAAGCTATCTTTTTGTTAATAAAATACTGTTGAATTATGGTAAGAATATTGTTCGTCAGCCAGTATATAACAAGGCCGGCGGGGAAATTCAAAAATATAAAAGTAAAAACAAGCGGCAAAAACATAAAAATCTTCTGCTGCGTCGGATCTCCGGTAGTAGGAGTCATTCTTTGCTGTAAAAACATGGTTACGCCCATTAACACAGGAGTTATAAAATAAGGGTCTTTTTGAGATAAATCGGTAAGCCAGAAAATAAATGGCGAGCCTTTCAGTTCAATCGACACAAGCAAGGTTTTATAAAGGGCGATAAAAATAGGTATCTGTATAACCATCGGCAGACATCCGCCCATCGGATTGGCACCATGTTTCTTATAAAGATCCATCATGGCAGCATTCATTTTTTGCGGCTCACCCTTAAACTTTTCCCTGATTTTGCTCATTTCAGGTTGCAGAACCTGCATCTTTTTCATTGATGTCATGCTTTTCTGGGTTAATGGATATGTAAGAATTTTTATAACAAACGTCAGGACAATGATTGCAAGGCCATAATTGCCCACATAATCATATGTAAAATTCAGAATTTTCAACATAGGTATCGAAATAAAGGAAAAAATTCCGAATTGGATACTCTCTTCCAGCTCATATTCATTGGAAGTGAGCAAATCATATTCCTTGGGGCCTACAAAAACAGGAAATGTTGTAACATTTTTATCCAGAGGATTTACAATCACTTCTTTTACGCCTTTGACAACTGCTTTAGAGTTACCTTTGGATTCAATAGCTGCTTTTTTAAGACCTCCATTCATGGCAGAAAAGAGAAAATACTTCGATGTATAGCCAAGCCACAAAGGGTTATCCACATTAATCGGTTCGTCAACATCCTCAGGATCTTCTTTTGTAACCTTTTTACCGTTGAAAATCATAGGTCCGCTAAACAAATATTTCGAATCTTCAAAACCCTTACCCAGACCAGGTCCTATAACCACACCCAGTGATGTCTGAATCGTTTGATCACCGATATTGGAAATGGTGACTTTCAAATCAAAGAAATAACTGTCCTTTTTAATTGTATAGGTTTTATTAATCACGATATCTTTTGTTTCACCCACAAACTGCACTTCATATCTGTCATTAAATTCTTTTACAGTATGCTCATAGCCAGGAACAGGTGCGCTTATCACCTTCAAATAATCTCCGCTTTCAGATTTGAAGATTAAATCGGGGAACTCCTTGTCTTTGTACTGAAGGACTGTAGCAGTATAAATATTACCTGTTTCCGAATTGAAAGTAACTTTGAGATTATTTGTCTTAATATTAAATGTTTTTGCCTGAATACTTTGCTCCTCTTGGGAACCGTCCAGCTTTTTCACATTAACACTTTCGGATGTCTGCTCAGCAGACGAATTTTGAATTGATTCATTGGCGGCTGTTTTGTTTTGAGTCTGGTTATTTGACTGTATAACAGGTGCAGGTGTGTAAAAATACTGAAATATCAGCAGTACCAGAATACTGAGACCAATTGCTAATACTGTTCTTTTATCCATAAAACTCCTTCCTCCGGGTTAATCATTTAACAGGGTCAAAACCACCTTTACTGAACGGATTGCAACGTAATATTCTCCACAAAGCCAACAATATACCTTTAAAAATACCTTTTTTTACAATAGCTTCTTTGGCATAGGCCGAGCATGTAGGATAAAACCTGCAGTTTCTGCCTAAATAAGGAGAAAGTAAGATTTGATATAGAGATATAAGCTTAAGCAAAGCAATTCTTACATATTTCAAGAAAATCTCTTTCAAGTTCTCCATAGCCCACCTTAGCGGCGCAAGGCATTGCAACTGCAACTATATGTAAATTGTCAGGTAAACAATTTTTATTAGTCCTGTAAATTTCCCGCAAACGCCTTTTTAATTTATTACGAACCACTGCCTTCTTGCTTACTTTTTTGCTTACCACAAAACCAATTTTCCTTATAGTATTACTTGCATAAAATAATATTAGGTATTTTCCCTTATATTTTTTGCCTTTATCAAAAACACTGCGAAACTCTGAGCTTTTTAACAACTTTTCATTTTTTGAAAAATCACATCTCATTAAATGGCGATACGTTTGCGCCCTCTTGCTCGTCTTCTGTTTAAAACTTTTCTGCCGCCTCTGGTTTTCATCCGAGCTCTAAATCCTTGTTTCCGCTTTTTTTTAATATTCGTAGGTTTTTTCATCGTACGTATCTGCATAAAACCCTCCATTTTACATTTTAAAGTTTGAGATTATAGCTACCGTCTTTTTGTTTGTCAACAAAATGAGGATTAAAATTGCTTTTACCTACATTTTTAATATGTTTACCATAAAGAGACTTTCAGGAGAAAAACGTTCACTATCGTTAACAGTTGACAATTTAAGCAAAAATCTGTATACACTCATTTAAGCAAAAAGCAACATGCCGGAGTGGTGGAATTGGTAGACGCGCCGGACTCAAAATCCGGTGGGGTCAAACCCGTGCGAGTTCGATTCTCGCCTCCGGCACTCTTTTTTTCTCTATCAGACTCTAATACACCCCTAAAAACCCCTAAAGAAAAGGCTTCCAAGGATTCCTTGTGTCCATTAAAATCCAACGAGACCTGTTTAAATCTAAATAACCATTGGGTAGGAAAGTGGGTAGAAATAGCAATAGAAATCTTCTACCCACTTTTATCTACCCACCTACCCATCCAATGTCCTCCAAAATTTTAAGCAAAACATTGACGCATTGTTTTTTTTCTTAGTGCGGCAAAAAAAATTAAGGAGGAAATATGAGTTATCAAGGCATTAAACGTTTAAGCGATTCTAAAGTAAGGTCATTAAAACCTGGAAAAAAAATTTACAGGAAAAGCGATGGAAATGGACTATATCTGGAGATTACTTCAAAGGGCGAAAAACTGTGGAGGTTTCGTTTCAAAAGAAACAAAAGGGAATCAATGTTAAGTCTTGGAAAATATCCTCACATAAGCTTGGCTGAAGCAAGAAGTAAGGCAAATGATTTAAAAGAAAAGCTTGCCAAAAAGCAACCATTACAAGAAAATAGTCGACTTTTTAAAGATTTATTCTTTGAGTGGATAAATAAAAAAAAGGCCGAATTGGCAAATAAAACTTTAGAAAGAAAAGAGGTAATAGCCGAAAGAGACCTGTTCCCATGTATAGGGGATATAGATGTTAAAGAGATTGATGCACCTAAACTCATAGAGTGTCTAACAAAAATTGAAAAAAGAAGCCTCGAAACAGCCAAAAAAGGCAAAGAAATCTGTAAAGGGGTATTTGATTACGCAATTGCATTGGGACTAGTAAAATACAATCCCGCCATGATGATAGCAGCAGCAATGACATCAGCACCAGATAGAAATTACCCTACCATAACCGAACCAAAAAAAGTCGGGAATCTTCTAAAAAAAATAGAAAACTATAAAGGTGATTTTAGAACAAAGTACGGTCTGAAATTATTAGTGCATACATTTTTACGACCGGGGGAGTTAAGAGGCGGAAAGTGGGAAGAGATAAACTTTGATACAAAGCAGTGGATTGTACCGGCTGAGAGAATGAAAAAAGGAAGAGAACATATAGTGCCGCTTTCAGATAGTGTCATTTCAATGCTTAATGACCTTTATTTTATGACCGGGAGAACAGAGTATATCTTTCCCTCCAGAAGATACCGAATGAATAAAAGTCATATTTCAGCTAATACTTTCATTCGAGGATTGAGGGTGATGGGCTACAAAAAAGATGAAATAGTACCCCATGGTTTTAGACAAACTGCTAGTACTTTATTAAACGAAAACAACTTTGACCCTCACATCGTCGAAAAGCAATTATCTCACGAAACGCAGAATAAAGTAGCCCGCGCATACAATAAAGCAGAGTATATAAATCAACGGACAGAAATGATGCAATGGTGGTCAGATTATCTGGATAAGTTATCAAATGAATGAAAAAAAGCCCCTCAAATGAGGGGCTTTTTATTTAGGCACCTTTTTCCAGAATTTTTTTAATGTCACTCTCACGCCAGGCGAATACACGAGGTCCTAACTTTACTGGCTGCGGGAAACGCCCGCTTTTTACCCCTGCCCACCAAGTCGACTTCGCTACTGGCACCAGTTCCAGTACTTCCCAAATTCTTAATAATTTCTCATTCATAATAAGCCTCCTTTAAAATTTATTGAAGCCAATGAAAGCTTCTGGAAATTAAAAAGGAGGTCAGTCAATGAAATGCTGATTATTTTTCTGAAGTAGAGACTGTATGGACCAACAGTCAAATATTATTAAGTGCGTAAAATTAAACATACCTTGCAACTTCTTCGATAAATTCAATATAATCATAAGTCCACATCGAAACTATTTCTTCATAATCGCCTTCTTTATCATACTTATAAGCTTTTAAAGAATTATCACATATTTCGACAACAACAGCAGGTGCAGGAATTTTTTGTCTTTCCTTAACACTTAAAAACTCTCCTATAAATGCGTAACCGTTGCTTTTAGTCGTATCAACATATCTAACAATTTTTGCCCAGTGTTTATACTTTCGCAAATGATGCTTTGACGCATCTGAACAACGGTGTTCATACACAACATAATTTTCATTACGATTAACTAGTTCTTTTTTTGCATTTTCAATTAGACCTAACAATTCTTCATTTCTCATTTCTGATAAATTCATCATATATAACCTCCTTAATTACTTTTTATTTAACCTCTACAACTTACAATGAATAATATGCCACATTTTTAGTATGTTTACGGAAACTCTAATTCTTTTAATATTATAAAAATCTTCTCCCTTTGCTTGATCATAGCATCTTCATTATTAATTATTTTTACTCACCTCCTTTTTCTAGTTAGCCCCCTAGTCCCGCTGGATATAAAACAACAGGACTTTTTATGGGGGTACACATTGGTGTTACCTTGAGATTTTAGCCATTGGTAACCTTGAGATTGCTGTTAAAGCATCTCCTTTTCTGCCCTTTGGCATTGTCTTTCGTCTTTTGCAAGCCCCCTAAATGGGGGTACACATGTGTTACCTTGACATTTTAGCCCTTGGTAACGTTGAGATTGCTTATACAGCATCTCTTTTTCTGCCCGTTGGCATTGTCTTTCGTCTTTTGCAAGCCCCCTAAATGGGGGTACACACTGGTATCAAAAAGCTTTCTCTTTCCAAATTCATTTTTCCTGTGCCTCTTCATTCAATTATTTCATAATCTTTTAAAAGTAAATTTAGCACATGCTTCTTTGTTCTACAGTGAACCATCAAACTGAATGGGTAGTTCCAGGAAGGGCGCCTAATTTCTTTACAACAATCACATTCTTCAGCATCACTTGGGAACCAGCGGTTACCCTTTTCAAAAATTCCATCCGGGTGAGATCTGCGTTTTTTCCTCGCTGAATATTCCTTTTTTGCCTTTTCTTTAAATTCCTGTTTCCTAATTTTAATTTTTCTCATAAAAAAGCCTCCTTTAAAATTTTTAGAGAACATTTTTTTGTTCCTGGAAATTAAAAAGGAGGCGCGTCAATGTTTTGCTTAAAATTTTATACGCCACATTTCTTTTTTTTTGCAAGCCCTTGATGGTATGTAATACACATTGGCGTTAAAAAACTTTCTTTGGATTGGAATATGTGGGTAAGCAGGGTAGAAAACGTGGGAGGGGCTAACGTTGAGATTTAAGTGTATTTCATTAAAGCCATGTTTCTTTTTTTGCTGAACTGGTTTTTTATAAAATAAAGCCTGTTTTTTAAGGTAAGTTTTTTATGTTTTTTCAGGAGAAACAACTGAATTTATATT
>Ga0247721_100500_pt1 | contig 11863 bp, 13 predicted proteins | sample MSEWel2017_08_16_FD_189089 | JGI IMG/M metagenome (GOLD analysis project Ga0247721, IMG submission 189089) | Subsurface sediment microbial communities from gas well in West Virginia, United States - MSEEL Well Study Marcellus 3H_2017_08_16 | ecosystem: Environmental > Terrestrial > Deep...
AATATCATGTTCAATCTTGATATCTGTACCCTCTTTTGTTTCATATTTCAAAAATGAATTTTCAATCCCAATTCTTTCAATAATCCCCTCAGCTAAAACATCTTCGTCTCTCATATCAAATAACTTGTACTTTAAAGATGAACTTCCACAGTTAATAACAAAAATTTTCATTAATATCACTCCCGGTTGATTTTATTTGATTAAGATTTAGTCCTATGCTCTCTTCTAAAGACTGAAGGAATACCCTCAACACCTGCTCGCTGGCTGATTAACTTTATGTATTCTTTAGTTTCCATCTCTTCTCTAAGTTTATCAATATTACTGCCATATTTAAAGCGGTAGGTAGCATCAGGGTCACTGGGATTCTGCAGACTATCAGATGCTATATTTTTGCTCTCTTTAGGTTCAACTATATTAAAGTTGTCATCATCTTTAGTTTGTTCGCCCAGCATTCTTTTTAAAGTTTTAAATTTTTCAGTTTCAGTAACTTTTTTACCAGCTTCAAGACTGCTATTATATAGTTCTCCGGCCTGTTTTAATAAAAATAATTTACATATTATAGTTTTGTTACTATATTTTTTAAGCTTTTTGTGGTAGAATCAAAATATAAATTAATTAATTTATATATTTAGTCACTAGCATTGCATAAAAATATTTAAGAAAAGTCAAGTTCGATTTTCAGCGAAAATACTTGCTTAAAACAGAAAAACTCCTTATAATTAGGATTAGGATAGTCTTTGTCCAAATCCCAAAAAATAAGGAGCATATACTATTATGGACAAAAATATCACAGAAACCACATTTAATCAACTATTTGTTTCAATAAATTTTAATTTATTTTCAAAAATTGTTACTGAGCTTGAACTGGATAAATATACTAAAAAACTTACAACGAAAAGATTATTCTTAATTTTACTCTATGGTCAGCTTAAATCTGTGAGCTCTCTTGACAGTTTAAGCATTGATACTTCAACTATCTCTATGGCTTTAAGTAATTGTCCCTGGGCTGATTTTAGATCAACAAAGCAAGAATTAAAGTACATACTCGAATCATTTATGATGGAGAAATTATGCCTGATAAAGTTGATGGCCAGGAAGTTAAAGATTCTATTGTTCTTTTAGGTGACAAAAAGCAGGACAAACAGATGGAAAACGTCTTAAGAATCTTAGAAACACCTGATAGATAGAGAAAACCCTGGCAGTACAGTTAGATTAATTACAAATGACTTTGAACATTTTTTTGAGAGTTTAAAAGCTTTTATCAGAAAGATAAATCGACCACTATCACGCTCATCTAAAGGTCGGAGAGTGATAGATTACGAAAAATCTATCAGCTCACCGAAAGATTTGACAATGCTTAAATATTTTTATACAATGCTAGTGATATTTAGTATAATTATTCTTTTTTATTTTTTTGAAGTTCGTGAGCAACTTCAATAATCCAATCTTCTTGTCCACCTACAGCATTTCTCTCCCCTAATTCCACAAGAACATCTCTTATATCAACATCAAATCTTTTCGCAGCACGCTTAGCATGTAACATAAAACTTGAATAAACCCCAGCATATCCAATTATAAGAGAATCTGAATTGAATCTCGGTAGTTTACTTCCTTTATTCTTTATAATAGGTGCAAGAACATCATCGCCAGCATCAATTATATTATAAAGGTCTACATTTATATTCGCTCCTATTTTATCTAGAACAGCAACTAACATTTCGGTTGGTGTATTACCTGCTCCAGCTCCAAATCCAAGCAGAGATCCATCAAGATAATCGGCTCCTGCCTCGTATGCAGCTAAACTGTTAGCCACTGCAACACCTAAATTATTGTGAGCATGATGTCCTATAGGAATAGATAAATTTTCTTTAAGATAACTAATTTTTTCTGATACTTCATTTGGAAGCATAGCACCTGCAGAATCAGTTAAGTATACAACGTCAGCACCGTATGATTCCATTTTCTTAGCTTCTTGAAGCACAATTTCTTTATTTACCATATGACTCATCATTAAAAATCCTACAGTAAAAAGTCCCATTTTCTTTGCTGCTTTAATATGTTGCTCTCCAACATCTGCCTCTGTTACATGTGTTGCAACTCGTACAACTTCGGCTCCTGCTTCTTTTGCTTCCTGAAGATCTTCAATTGTTCCTATTCCTGGAACTAAAAGAACTGCAAGTTTTGATTTTTTTAGAACTGAAGATACAGCTTTAATATATTCAATATCTGAATGAGCAGCAAAACCATAGTTTATAGTACTTCCAGTTAGCCCATCTCCGTGTCCTAACTCAATTATATCTATCCCCGCATTTTCAAGTCCTTTAGCAATTTCTTTCATTTCTTCTAGTGAGTATTGATGTGAAACTGAATGACTTCCATCTCTTAGAGTAGTATCCGTTAATATTATTTTTCTCATTATTTTACCCCCAACCTTTTTTTAGCATATTTTTCTGCAACGTTAACAGCTGCACTAGTTATAATATCTAAATTACCTGCATAAACAGGCAAATAATCTCCAAGGCCTTCTACTTGAATCATAGTAGTAACAATATCATCCTCTATTATTGGTTCGACAAGTAGTGTGTATCCAGGTACATATTTCTGAATTTTTTTAAGCATATTATCAACTGCTTCTCTTATTTTTTTAATATCTGGATTTTTTACTTTTGTATAAATTGTATTCCTCATATATATAGGCGGTTCCGCAGGATTCAGTACTATTATTACTTTTGCTTTGTCTGCCCCTCCAACATCTTCTAATGCCCTAGCTGTAGTAACTGTGAACTCATCAATATTTTGACGTGTTCCTGGACCTGCACTCATACTACTAACTGATGAAATTATTTCAGAATAAGTAACATCTACAGCTTCATTAATAGCTGAAACTATAGGTACAGTTGCCTGTCCCGCACATGTTACCATATTTAAATTTACTTCTCCATCTAAAAGTTCGTCTGTTAGATTAACTGCTGGAACACAATAAGGTCCGATAGCTGCAGGTGTTAAATCAAGTGCAAAAATTCCAGCTTTTTTAAGAATTGGAGCATTTATCTTATGAGGACCTGCACCAGTACTATCAAAAGCAATATCAATTCCACCTCTGTCCACCATATCTTGAATTGAATCTATTGTATAATCAATTCCCTTTTTTTCTGCAATCAGTATTCCTTCAGATTTTTTTATTCCTACAACGTAGTCTAATTCAATATATGGACTTCTCTCAAGTTTCATTAATAAGTCTGTTCCTATATTTCCAGGACCTATTATAGCTGCTTTCATTTTTTTCATTTAAATTACCCTTTCTTTTTTAAAATTGTACTTTTTGTTAACAATTAAATTTTAAATATAATACTATGGTATGACCACAAAAAGGTCATCTTGCACTACAAGAACAAGACAAATTTTTAGTTAAAATCTTTATATATGGTTGCACTGCGAAAAGTCCAAATTGATTAATTTTCTAAGTCTTAAATGCTGTTATGATAGTAATCTTAAAAGTTAAAACATGCTTAATAAGACTTTTCGCAGTGCAACCATATATTATTACGACATCATTCATTTTTGTTAATTCATTATTATCAAACTGTGTTCTATTAATATCCCAAAAAAGATAGGCCATTTGGCCGTATCTATTTTTTGTATCCCATAAGTTTTGATATTTCCATAGTTGCTTCCAAAACTTTTTTTATAATGAATTTTGTATTTTTTTTAGTCATTCGGGAGATAGGGCCTGAAACACTTATAGAATAATTAACATCTCCTTTATGATCATAGATTGGTGCTCCTACACACTTAAGTCCTTCTATATTTTCTTCTATGTCTAATGAATATCCGCTCTCCCTAACTTTTTTAAGATTCTCAATGATTTCTGTTTTTGTTGTTAAAGTATATGGTGTATGAGCTTCAATATCTTCTGGTATTATATTTATTACTTCTTCTTTAGATTTATAAGCTAATATAGCCTTTCCTATTGCGGTACAGTGTGCATCATATAGTGTTCCTATATTTGTAAAAAGACGTATTGATTGATGTGACTCAACTTTATCTATATAAACAATTTTATCTCCTTCTAACTGTCCTAAATGTACTGTCTCATTTACTTCTTCAACTAATTTCTCTAACACAGGTTTTGCTATATTTCTGATCTCTAAGTTGTTAAGAACTATGTTTGCAAGTTCTACCAGCTTTAAACCTAATTTATATTCTTGAGTTTCACTGTTTTGTTCAATAACTCCATAATCTTTCATAGTTTTTATTATTCCATGTAATGTGCTCTTATTTAATTTGAGTCTTTCAGAAATCTCAGTCAATTTCAACTCAGGATTTCTTTCTGAAAAACATTCAAGTACTTTCATTGCACGGTCTATAGATTGAATTTTACCTCCAGTGCTCATAGAATGCCACCTTTCTTATTGTTATTTTTATTGTTATTATTATTATATACTAAAATATATTATAATTAAAATCATATAACTCAAACTTTGCACATAAATAATCATTTTGCACCTTGAAATTTCAATATTTAGCAGAATTCAAGTCATCAACCAGAAGATAAAACATTTGCTCCAGTGTTCTGTCATCTAAATATTTTCTGTTTTCTCTGAAGATCTTTGTCAAGGGCTGCATTTCACCATTGTAAAGATAATGCACTTTAGAAGTCTTTTTAGCCATGGCTATTACATCATAGCCAATATTTTTGACAGCAATCAAAGAGGATGGTGAACAAAACCAGGTATCAAAAAGAACATGAGATGTGTGAAGTTTGAGTCATATAATAAATAAAGCATTCTATATAAACTTTTGTATTGTTTAAGTAACCCTTGGGGGATCCTTTTTGATCCCCCATTATTATAAGTATTTATTCATCCAAAAAATCATTCACCAGGGAATTAAATCCTTTTGTTTGTTCTATTTGTGTCCAGTGTCCACACCTTCCAAACACATGAAGTTGAGCATTTTTAATTAATTTTATTAATTTTATAGCATTGTTTAAAGGTATAACAACATCGTCTCTACCATGAACAATTAAAGTCTCATGCGAGATGTTTGATATTTCATCATCATCAAAAGCCATTGAATCTACCCATCGTTGTCTTGGAGCTGGAAACATTGCTGAAAAAGATTCCTGAAAACCTGGTTCAACACTTGCTTCATATCTCATTTTTGCAAGGTCATCTGTAACTATTGATTTATCGTCTACAAACAAACTAAGCATTTCCTTCATTCTTCCTACAGATGGTTTGTAGCCCCAAACAGCATCTAATGCTTGTGTTAGTTCAAAATTCACGCCCACTGCTCCCATTAAAACAATCTTACGTACTCTATCAGGATGGTTTATAGCCATTGCTAAGGCTAAAGCACATCCAAATGAATTTCCTACGATGTCTGCCTTTTCTATGTCCATTGCATCTAAAAAAGACACCGTTTGTTTAGCCCATGTCTCCATATTATAATCTATGCCTTCAGGTCTATCTGTGTATCCAAACCCAACCATATCTGGTGCTAATACCCGTTTGTTTTTGGCTAATTCAGGTATTACAAGACGCCAATTAGCCCAGGCAGACACTCCCGGTCCTGATCCATGAATTAAAAGTACTGGAAAACCCTCTCCTTCGTCGTGATAATTAGTCATATACCCATCAGTTTCTACTTGATTTGCAATTTCTGGTCTCATTTATTATTTCCTCCTATTTTTTTATAATAGCTTTAGTAAGCTATTTTTACCTAATTGATTTTATTATATTTTTTAAAACATTAAAATGTTTTTCCAATTTTTATAATAAGTTAATTGAGCTTTATTTTTTTATACTATCCACATCACTAAACCTAAAATAAATGTAATAAAGCCTTGGGGGGATTCCCTTTTGATCCCCCGTTATTATAAGTATTTATTCATCCAAAAAATCATTCACCAGGGAATTAAAGCCTTTTGTTTGTTCTATTTGTGTCCAGTGTCCACACCTTCCAAACACATGAAGTTGAGCATTTTTAATTAATTTTATTAATTTTATAGCATTGTTTAAAGGTATAACAACATCGTCTCTACCATGAACAATTAAAGTCTCATGCGAGATGTTTGATATTTCATCATCATCAAAAGCCATTGAATCTACCCATCGTTGTCTTGGAGCTGGAAACATTGCTGAAAAAGATTCCTGAAAACCTGGTTCAACACTTGCTTCATATCTCATTTTTGCAAGGTCATCTGTAACTATTGATTTATCGTCTACAAACAAACTAAGCATTTCCTTCATTCTTCCTACAGATGGTTTGTAGCCCCAAACAGCATCTAATGCTTGTGTTAGTTCAAAATTCACGCCCACTGCTCCCATTAAAACAATCTTACGTACTCTATCAGGATGGTTTATAGCCATTGCTAAGGCTAAAGCACATCCAAATGAATTTCCTACGATGTCTGCCTTTTCTATGTCCATTGCATCTAAAAAAGACACCGTTTGTTTAGCCCATGTCTCCATATTATAATCTATGCCTTCAGGTCTATCTGTGTATCCAAACCCAACCATATCTGGTGCTAATACCCGTTTGTTTTTGGCTAATTCAGGTATTACAAGACGCCAATTAGCCCAGGCAGACACTCCCGGTCCTGATCCATGAATTAAAAGTACTGGAAAACCCTCTCCTTCGTCGTGATAATTAGTCATATACCCATCAGTTTCTACTTGATTTGCAATTTCTGGTCTCATTTATTATTTCCTCCCTCTTTATATTAAGATTATCTCTCCCTCTTTATAATAGCTTTAATAAGCTATTTTTACCTAATTGATTTTATTATATTTTTTAAAACATTAAAATGTTTTTCCAATTTTTATAATAAGTTAATTGAGCTTTATTTTTTTATACTATCCACATCACTAAACCTGGAACAAACGTTATAATCATTAAAGCTATAATTAGTGCAAATAAGAAAGGAAAAGATTCTCTTGCTACATCTTGAATACCTACGTCAAAAACACGCGCTGAAGTAAACAATGTTATCCCGAAAGGGGGTGTCATCATGCCTATAGCAAGATTTGTACATAAAACAATCCCAAAATGTACAGGATCAATTCCAAGAGCCATTGCAATTGGAAGCGCTACAGGTACAAAAATATACTGAATAGAGGCTGATTCCATAAGCATTCCAGCAAAAAGAACTAATATATTTATACCCAATAATATTAAAAATTTACTCTTTGTTACTGCTAGAACAGTATTTAAGAGCAGTTGCGGAATTTGAACATAAACCATTACCCAGGCAAAAAGTGATGCAACTGCCATTATAACCATTATTGCTGCTGTAGATAATGCAGATTGATAAAAAATCTCTGGTAAATCAGTCCACTTCATTTCTTTATAAATATAAATACCAATTAAAATCGAATATACTACTGCTACTACTGCTGATTCAGTTGGTGTAAATACTCCTGTAAAAACTCCACCTACTATAATTATAGGAGTTCCAAGAGCCCAAAGTGAATCTAGAACTAAATGTCGCCCTTTTAATTCTTTTTCAGCTTTTATTTCAGGAACATCATGAAGTATAATTTCTCCTGACGCAATTTTTTCAGCTCTTTCTGTGTATCCCCTCTTTTTGCTAATTAATATTGTAGGAATAATCAAAGCTACTCCTACTATTAACCCCGCAGGGAATCCAACACGATAAAGGTCCGATACAGATACCTTTGCTAATACAGCATATACAATAAATGCTATACTTGGCGGAATAATTATACCGATGGGACTTGCCGCTGCAATAATAGTAGCACTGAAAGATCTCGAATATCCTGCTCTTAAAAGACCTGCTAGCATTACACTTCCTATAGCTGCAGCTGTAGCTATACCACTACCAGAAAGTGCTGCAAAAAACATAGATGAAATTATAGCTACAACTCCCAGTCCACCATGTATATTTCCAACAAGTTTATTAGCAAGACTAACAATTCTTTTTGCTATACCTCCTCTGTTCATAAGGCTCCCTGCAAGTATAAAGAAGGGAACTGCTAAAAGAGCGGCTGAGTCAATTCCTGCAAAAAGTTTCTGAATAACAATTACAGGTTGAATTCCAGTAGCAAGAATAAATATAGACGAAGATAAACCCAACGAAACAACTATTGGTGCCCCTATAGCAAGTAGGATAAATGCACTAATAAATAATAATCCTCCTCCCATTAACCTTCACCTCCTTCTTCACCAGGTGATGAATCTGCTTTTATCATGTTTAAAAGAAACACAATTATCTGGAAAACTAATATTGAAAAAGCTACCGGGAAAATTCCATAGACAAATTTCATAGGAATTCTCATATTTGTTGAAACTTGTGTACCAGCTAAGTCCATCATTCTAAAACCAAAGAAAATAGACATACCAAAAAATATTATACTAATCAATTGTTGTATAAAAATAAGTATTTTCCTTTTTTCTTTAGATAGAAAAAACTCTAAGGCGCTTACGTTAGTATGATTATTTTTACCAGCTAAAATTGCAGATCCTACCATTACCATAGCAATATTAGTATAACGTGTGAGTTCTTCTGTCCAGTGGAGACCTGTGTTAAAAACATAGCGCAAAACAACTTGTGCAAAAAAAGTTATCGACATAACAGAAAAACATAAAATCAAGAACCATCTGCTAATTTTATTCAAACCTTTACTAATCTTATTCAATGTATCCATACATTTATTTCTCCTTTATAATTTTTTATTTATCAGGCGATATAAATATTTATCGCCCGATAAATATTTTTTTATTATAATCAGATTATTCTATAGCCTGTATAGCATCGAAATATTTCCCATTATGAGTTTCAAGGAATTCATCATAAACTGGTGTAACGAGTTTTTCAAACTCAGATCTATCTTTAACTTCATTAAATTCCATTCCTAATTCCTGAAGCTCAAGTTTTGCACTTGCTTCATCATTCTTTTGCTCAATTCCTAATTTCTTAGCCGCTTCACTTCCAGCTTCAATAAATATTGATTTGTCTTCTTCACTCATACCATCAAAAAGATTTTTGTTCATCAAAAGAGCACCAAATGCGAAGAAATGTCCGGTCTCTGATAAATACTTTTGAACTTCATTTATTCTGTAGTCTCTTGTTGTTACAATTGTGTTTTCATGTGCATCAATTGTTCCTTGTTGCAGTGCAGTAAAAACTTCACCCCATGCCATTGCCTGAGGATTTGCACCTAATGCTCTAAATGTCTTTATATATACTTCACTTTCTGCAACTCTTATTTTTAAATTTTCTAAATCTTCTGGTGTATAAATTGGCTCAACATTGCTTGTAACATGTCTAAAACCTCTTGGCATAAATCCTAAAGTCTTCATATTTACACCATCTGTGAGTTTAAAAAACTCATCAGCAGCATCTGAATCTAAAAATGACTCAACATGATCCCAGTCTCTAAATAAATAAGGTAAATCCTGTACAGCCATATCCGGTACAAATTGATTAATATCCGATGCTGTTACTACTGCAAAGTCTACATTCCCTATTTGTAATGATTCCATTAATTCCCTGTCTACTCCTAATTGTCCACTTGGATAGATTAGTATAGAATATCTACCGTTGGATTTTTCTTCTACCAATCTTTTAAATTCATTTGCTAAATTATCATATGCAGTATCTGGATTTGCTATATGTCCTAATTTAAAAACAGTCTGTTCCTCTCCATTAGACGCTCCTGCACCATCATCTTGAGCAAAAGCTGCCATTGAAATTGAGGAAACTAATAAAACTACTACCAAAAAAATACTTAATTTTTTCATAATTTACCTCCCTAATAGTTTTCTAGTACTGTAAAATCTTTTAATTTATATTATAAAACCCCTGTTGTAGCAGGTATTGTAGTATGAATTTAAACTTAAATACTTATCACCTTCCCGTAAAAATAATTTTTTTTATTGTCAAACTATGTTTTCTTCAAAATTTAAAATTTTTTCTATGCCTTTGTTAAATTCATTATGCATATTATCCTTATTTATCATATTTTAATTTCTACATATTTTTTTCAATTTTTTTTATCTCTTTATAAAGTTTTGAGTTTATAGGACAGATATCTTCATGTTTTTCTGCAAGCTTTATAACTGTTTTAGCAAATAAGTCGACTTCAGTTTTTCTTCCTGATATTGCATCCTGACGCATGGAAGGCATACCATCAGGTGATAATTTATCAATAAGATTAAGATAATGTTTTAAATCCTTTTCACGTACATCTACACCTTCATAATTTGCCATTTTCATAGCTTCTCTCATAGCTTTTATCATTCGTTCTCTTGCTAATCCATCTTTCTGTACTGTTCCATAATTACCTTTTTCAGCAGTCACTACTTGATTGACTCCAACATTTAGCATCCATTTACTCCACAATCTACGATTTATATTGGAATCTATTGAATAAGGAAAATTTATTGAATCAAAAAAATTAGCTAAAATTTTAACATAATTTGCCTTCTTGGAATTTTCATCTTCATAGCCAATTACTATTTGTCCTGATTTAGTATAAGTAAGTTCGTTACCTATCTTAACAGCATCCATTCCCTCAGCAACGCAAGTTATTACATTGGCTTTTGGATATGCTTTTTCTATAATTTTTTCACTAGTTATTCCATTCATCACTGATATTATAATTGTATCAATTCCTATTTGATTTTTAGCAGATTTTAAAGCAGATTGAATATCTTTACTTTTAATAGCAAAAATTACTAAGTCTGAAGGATAACCTTTAGTTTTTTCTTCTATTATACCCAAAGAAATAGATTCTCCATTAATCTTAATTTGGCTTTCTTCAAAGCGCTTTTTTCTATATTTATTAACGACGTATCTTACATTATCTTTTCCTAAGTTCTGAGTCATTTTTTTCCCAAATAAAAGACCTAATGCGCCCATACCAACTATTGCAACTTTTTTAATAGCTTTAGGCTTCTCCATATTATCACTCCTCAAAAATAACTTCTATCTCTCCTAATGTAGAAAAAAAAGCTTTAAAAGAATCTCCGGGCCTTGCATCTAAAGCAGCTGATAAAGCACCCGATAGTATAACTTCTCCCTTTTTAAGAGTAACTCCATATTCACTCATTTTATTTGCAAGCCATGCTACACAATAAGCAGGATCTCCTAATGCGGCACTTCCTAATCCTTCATTAACAAATTCACCATTTTTTTCAAGTTTCATTGCTTCTTTATTTAAATTAATCTCATCTACAGCTATTTTATGATTACCTAATAAGAACATTCCTGAAGAAGCATTATCTGATACAGTATCTAATAAACCTATTTCCCAATCCTTTATACGACTATCGACTATCTCAAAAGCAGCCATAACGTATTTAGTTGATTCTAACACTTGTTCCGCAGTAATGTTAGGTCCCTTAAGATCATTTTTTAAAACAAAAGCAATTTCAGCCTCTACCTTTGGTTGAATAAGATGACCAGGAGAAACTTTTCCATCCTTAATCCACATTTTATCAGTTAAATGTCCATAATCTGGCGATTCTACATTGAACATCTCTTGCATTGGTATGGAAGTTAATCCAATTTTTTTCCCAACAATTTTTTCCCCTTTTTTTAATTTTTTTTCAATTTGTTTTAATTGTACAGCATATGCAGAGTCTAAATTTTCAAAATCTTTATCTTTTGATAATGGATCTATCGCAACTCTAGTTTTTTCAGCATTATATAAAGCCTCTGCATATTCTACAATTTTTTTATCTGTTATCATTTTTTACCCCCCATAAAAATAATTGTTTGACATTGACGAACTATGTTTTCTATAAAGCCCAAAAAAAATATTCTTTGAACTTTATTAACTTTATTATACATAAACTCTTTGTATTTGTAAAGTATTTTTTTCTATTATCAAAC
>Ga0247721_100504_pt1 | contig 11792 bp, 13 predicted proteins | sample MSEWel2017_08_16_FD_189089 | JGI IMG/M metagenome (GOLD analysis project Ga0247721, IMG submission 189089) | Subsurface sediment microbial communities from gas well in West Virginia, United States - MSEEL Well Study Marcellus 3H_2017_08_16 | ecosystem: Environmental > Terrestrial > Deep...
TGGCTGAGTATTTGGAAAGCCAGAATATGGAGCAGGGCTATCTTTTGAGTTTTAATTTTAATCAGAATAAGGAATACAGGGATGAAGAACTGGAAGTAGGCAATAAAAAAATCTTTGCTTACTGGGTCTAATGTCACTGCGGTATTTAAAGGCGGCTGAGGCTCACTGCGGTGAAATCACGGTGGAAAATAGAATAAAATTAGCATCTCAATTGGAGATTATTCACTCTCAGAGAAACTTCATTTTGTTCAGTTAATGATGGAGTTTTTCTGGGGGTTTTTTGTATAAGGAATAAGAAAAGTTGTGTAAATTTAGTTTTAATGATAAACCTGAATCCGTATGAACCAGAGTATAGGCACTTAAAATTGTAAAAAATTAAAATTTGAGCAATAAATAATTCAATTTAATAGGCTGAACTGTATTTTAATGGCTATTCATAGAAAAACTCCTTTTGAAGTCACCGGAGGGCAGTCTTTCTAAATCCATATCAGTTTTAATTTCACTGTGAAACTGCTCGCAGGTACCGTGTTTGTGGTAAAGTTCAATTACTTCATCATCTGCAGCATTAAGGTTAACCCAGTAAAGATCGAGTTCTAGATCAGGGACCAGATGAAGCTGACCATCTTTATCTATGGTTGTCTCTTTTAAATCAAATACAACTTTTACAGGACTTTCAAGTTCAGGTATATCTTTCTGATAACTGCCACGATAAACTTTTTTACCATCGCGTGGAACAGTTATTTCTCCTTTTTCATGACATTTTTCAATAATTTTATCTTTATTACTGTTACGAAGGTTGCGTTTTATGATAAAGTTCACCTTTTTTTCCTGACATATTTTAAGAATATCTCTGCTATCATAACCGGCATCCATGCGGACTAAAATATCTTTATCTGTGAGTGTTTTAGAATTATCAAAAGGGCTATCATCCAGGTCTAAAGGTACATTGTTTTCATAACAGATATTAAAATCAGGGTCAACAGTCTTAAGTAAAGAGACAGTTTCTTCTTTAATGATTTTAATGAAATCCAGAGCACCTTTTTTAAGTCTCTGCCTTAAAGTTGGACTGGCGGGACAATTGTTTATTCCCAATCAAGTTTTTCTTTTAGAGAAGTTATTGATAGTAGTTTACCTGCAGTAACAGGACCGGTAGGAGTATTTAATATTTCGTCAGATTGTTCTAATTTAAACTCAGACACTGCTGCACCTCCTGGGTGAAAAAGTATAATGTAAATTAACTTTTATTATCTACATTATACTATATAATGCCTGTTATTTCTAGCTTTTCACTTGGATAGTATCACGGATTCAGGTATTCTTGCAGGAAATTGTTATAGAACCAAGAATATAATTAATAGCTTGTTAAACAAGTTATAAAACATGTACAACAAATGATTGGAGATGTTATTTATGGATAAAATTCAAACAATTGATAAAATTTCTAAAAAAACTACTGATAGTCGCCCATTATATGTGATAATTTATGAAAAGTTATTTGACCTTATAAAAGAAGGCCATTTTAAGAGAGGTCAGAAATTACCTGGAGAGCATACACTTGCTAATCAATTTGGAGTTAGTAGAGGTACACTTCGGCAGGCTCTCTTGATATTACAAGAGGATGGTATTATCTATAACTATCAAGGTAAAGGTAATTTTGTTTCCCAAAACAAAAAAATGTTTGGAATAGGTCTAGAGAAAAAGGGTAATATTTTAAATATTGCTAATCGCGGGAAAGTGAAATTAACTGATGATATTGAAGTTTTCTTTGAGTCTCCGAATAAAATGCTCCAATCAGAGTTGAAAATAGAAGCGAATGAAATAATTCTTGTTGTAAAAAGAGTTTATAAGGTTAATAAAACAGCAGTCTCGTACTTTATATCTTTTATTCCTTATAAAAATATAGATAAAGAGGAGATAGATATAGAAGATCATAGAAGTCTTGTGGATTACCTTGATAGTGATTTTTACAAAAAGGTGGCTAATTCTCAATCTGAAATACTACTGACAGAAGCTGGTGACTTCATTGCTGATAAACTGAATGTAAGAGAATACGCAGCACTAATTTTATTTGAAGAAGACCTATATAAAACAACTGGAGAAGTTCTAGCTTTTTATAAACAATATTTTTTACCTGAATACTTTTCTTTCTATATTAACAGGAAATAATCATATGGAGGTGATTAACAAAGAGAGTTTAATTTAAAGAGATCAAAAATTGAATTTTAAAAAATTAAAGGGGGAGTAAAAAGTGAGACTTAAAAAAATTATGTTGTTACTATTAGTGGTGTTTTTTGTTTTTTCATTGACAGTTAGTATAGGGGCAGCAGAAGATAAGTTTGGTTTAATATTAGCAACGGGTGGATTGGGAGATCAGTCTTTCAATGATCTAACTTATCAGGGGATGGAAAGAGCTCAAGAAGAACTTGGTATTACTTTTGACTATGTAGAACCAAAAGAAATTGCTGATTATGAAACCTATCAACGTGATTTGGCTAAATCAGGGGAATATGGATTAATTGTTACAGTAGGATTTGATCAGGCTTCTGCTTTAGAAAAAATTACAACTGAATATCCAGACCAGAAATTTGCAATTATTGACATGGTTGTCGATAAGCCAAACGTTGCTTCTTATGTATCGAAAGAGCATCAAGGCTCATTTCTTGTCGGAGCTTTAGCAGGTTTGATGGAAAAACAAAACAACAATCCAAAACTTAATGATGATCAAGTAATCGGCATTGTAGGAGGTATGGACATACCATTAATCAGAAAATTTGTGGCTGGATATGAAGCTGGTGCTAAATATGTAAATTCTAAAGTAGAAGTTTTGGTTGATTATGTAGGTGGCTGGAGTGACCCAACTACTGCAAAAGAAATTGCTATGGCCATGAATAGACGTGGTGCTGATATTGTTTATCATGCTGCAGGTGGGTCAGGACTTGGAGTTTTCCAGGCAGCAGAAAATGAAGATTTTCTTGCTATAGGAGTAAACTCAAATCAAAATCATATTAAACCAAATTATATTATAGCCAGTATGGTGAAAAAGGTTGATGTGGCAACTTATGACTCAGTTAAGAGTGTTCTTAATGATAACTTTGAACCTGGTGTTCATAATCTTGGAATTAAAGATGGAGGAATTGACTATACTCGTGAAAACAGTAAAGTAGAAGTAGAAGAAGAAATAATTGAGCAAGTTGAGGATTTAAAAGAAAAAATTAAATCAGGCGAAATTGAAGTTCCTGATACAATTGAAGCGGTAGAAAGTTTCTTGAATTAATAAATATTAATCTCCGGTAGTTTGTAAAGGCTGCCGGAGATTCAATGGAGTGACTAAATATGCCTCTAGCAATAGAAATGAAAAATATAACAAAGAAATTTCCTGGAGTTACGGCAAATGACAAGGTTAATTTTAATGTTGAAAAAGGAGAAATACACAGTCTTTTAGGTGAAAATGGTGCAGGGAAAACAACTTTAATGAATGTGCTGTTTGGATTATATAAACCTGAAGATGGAGAAATATTTTTAGAGGGAGAAAAAGTTAATATAGAAAGTCCAAAGCAAGCACTGAAAAAAGGTTTAGGAATGGTTCATCAGCATTTTATGTTGATTAACAGAATGACTGTACTTGAAAATATTATTTTAGGTATGAGTAATGAGCTTTCACTTAATAAAAAAGAACATAGAAGAAGTATTAATGAATTAGCAGAAAAATATGACTTTGCGATTAATATTGATGAAAAAATTGAAAACCTCTCTGTGGGTATGAAACAAAGGGTGGAAATATTAAAGACTTTATATCGCGGCGCTGAAATTATTATTTTTGATGAACCAACAGCTGTTCTAACACCAGGTGAGGTTGAAGAGTTATATAATATCTTAAATATGTTAAGAGAACAGGGAAAAACAGTTATATTTATAACACATAAACTGAATGAAACTATGGAGATTGCCGATAGAATAACTGTTTTGCGTAACGGGAAAAAAGTTTCAACTGAAAAAAAGGAAAATACAAATACCAATAAATTAGCTCAGCTAATGGTAGGAAGAGAAGTTGATTTTGAAGTTGATATCAAAGAAAAAGAACCTGGAAATGAGATATTGAAGATTAGAAATTTAGAGCTGCTTGCAGATAGACCTGAAACTATTGATCTCAGCCTGCATCAGGGAGAGATAGTTGGTATTGCTGGAGTTGAAGGAAATGGGCAATTGGAATTAGAAGAGATGATTATGGGATTAAGAAAAGTTATAGATGGTCATATTTCTTTAGATAATAAGGAAATCACTGATAAAAGTACTAAAGAACGGAAGAAAATGAGGATTGCTTATATACCATCAGACAGGCATAACCGGGCTGTTTTTAAAAACTTTACAATTAAAGAAAATATTTTACTTGGCTATCATTATAAGTCTCCATTTTGTAAAAATCATATCATTCAAGAAGAGAAATTAAAGGAACATAGTGAAAAAATAATTTCTGACTATAATGTAAAAACCCCAAACAGTGAACAATTATTAAAAAATCTTTCAGGAGGTAATCAGCAAAAAGTTGTATTGGGAAGAGAAGTAAGTCAGAAACCAGAATTTGTACTGGCCGCACAGCCTACAAGAGGACTTGATATTGGAGCAATTGAATATATTCATAATCTTTTACTTGATTTAAGAGAAGACAATAAGGGGATTCTATTAATCTCAGCTGATCTCAATGAAGTAATCAAATTGAGTGACAGAATAGCTGTATTATATGAAGGTAAAATTATGGGTTTTAAAGATAAAAAGGACTTTACAAGAAATGAAATTGGAATGTTAATGGCCGGGGAGATGGTAGAAAATGAAGCTTAAAGATATAATAGGAGGTATTTCGAGATCTGAGTCAGTTAAAGATGTATATATATCTTTATTTTCCATCCTATTAGCCCTAATTATTGGTGCATTTTTAATATTTTTAATTGGTAGTTCACCTCTTCAGGCATTTACAGTAATGTTGGATGGTGCTTTTGGATCAGTAAGTAATATAGCCAATACCTTGACCAAAACAATTCCTTTAATATTTACAGGTCTTGCTGTTGCTGTTGCTTTTCGCTGTGGATTATTTAATATAGGAGCTGAAGGACAGTTATATTTAGGTGCATTTTTTAGTGTGTTGACAGCACTAAAATTTTCCTTTTTGCCAGCTTTTCTTCTGCTTCCTGTAGCAATACTTGGAGGAATTATTTCTGGTATGATTTGGGGAGGGATTCCTGGATTTCTTAAAGCACAGTTTGGTACCCATGAAGTAGTTGTTACTGTAATGATGAACTATATCGGTATAAATATAACTTCATATTTAGTTAATTACCCTTTTAAGGCAGAAGGGTGGGTTGCTCAGACTGATATAATTCCTACTGCAGCAATATTACCTAAATTAATTCCTAAAACACAACTTTCAGCTGGTTTAATTGTGGCAGTTATTGCTGCTCTAGCAGTTTATTTTTTACTCTGGAAGACAGATATTGGTTATGAAATCAGAGCCGTGGGAGAAAATCAAACTACTGCTGAATCAGGTGGGATTAATATTAAGAAAAATATATCTCTGGCTATGGCAATCAGTGGAGGACTAGCTGCTTTGGCTGGTGTAACACAGTCTTTGGGTGTATATGAGAGATTTATTGACGGTTTTTCTCCTGGATATGGTTTTACTGGTATTGCTGTAGCAGTTTTAGGTAGAAATCATCCCCTGGGAGTAATATTAACCGCTCTTCTGTTTGGAGCTCTTGAAACGGGTGCTCTTAAAATGGATAGAGTTACTGAAGTATCTAATGACTTAGTAATAGTTATTCAAGGTTTAGTTATTCTTTTTGTAGCTGCACCAGAGATAATTCGATCTATTCTTAAGAGGAGGGAGAGCCAATAATGGAAATATTTAATGTTTTGAATTTTGATCTTATACCACTGACATTAAGGTTGGCTGTCCCAATTGCTTTGGCAGCTATAGGAGGAACTTTGTCTGAACGCAGTGGAATTATTAATATTGGACTTGAGGGTATGATGCTGACAGGTGCATTTGGAGCAGTATATGGTTCTTTTTTGACAGGTTCCCCCTGGTTTGGTGTGATTTTTGCCTGCCTTGCTGGTTTGATAATTGGAAGTATTCATGCTGTATTAACAATAAAATATAAGGCTAATCAGGTAGTTACTGGGGTTGGAATTAATATTCTTGCAATGGGCTTTACTACAACAATGATTAAAGTAATCTGGGGAAAGGAAGGAATGTCAGATGAGGTAAATAACCTATCTGATGTTTCAATTCCTATTTTAAAGGAAATTCCACTTATAGATTGGCTTTTTACTGATCAGTCACCACTTACCTATTTTATGTTAATAGTTGTAATTTTAAGCTGGTATACTCTATTTAAAACTAATCTTGGACTTAATTTACGTGCAATTGGAGATCATCCGAGAGCAGCAAGAATTTCAGGGATTAATGTTACTAAGTATAGATATACCTGTGTTATGTTAAGTGGTCTTTTAGCCGGTCTTGGAGGTGCTTTTCTTTCTTTAGTGCAGAACAGTTTATTTGTACAGAATATGACTGCTGGAAGAGGTTATATGGCACTTGCCGCTAATATTTTTGGAGGCTGGAATCCCTTAGGTTCATTTGTTGCAAGTTTAATTTTTTCCTTTGCTCAGGCTATTCGTTTTAATATGATTGGTTATAATATTCCTGATCAGTTTATCCAGTCGCTACCATATATTCTTACCCTGGCAGTGCTGGTTGGTGCAGGCAGAAAGACAAGAGCACCGGAAGCGCTTGGTGAGATTGATGAATAATATTTATACTTTAACTGATGCAGTGATTTTAACTATGGATGATAACCAACCATTAATTGAAACAGGAAGAATTGTTATAGAAAATGATTGTATTAAGAAAGTTGGCCAGAGCAGTGAAATTGAGGCAGAAGGTAAAATATATTCTTTTAAAGATAAATTACTGATGCCGGGTTTAATTAACACTCATTCACACAGTGTTTCACCTCTATTTAGGGGTATGGCCGATGATTTAAAATTAATGGACTGGTTGAATAACGTCATCTGGCCAGCTGAGAAATATTTAAATCCAGAAGCTGCTTACTGGGGAGCTGCGATGTGTGCTCTTGAATATATAGCAAATGGGATTACAACTTTTGTTGACCAGTATTATTTTGCTGAAGATATTGCCAGAGCAGTAGTGGACACCGGTATCAGGGCAGTCTTAGCACCATCTGTTTTTAGTGGTAAAACAGCCGAAAGCCAGAATACATTTCAGGCTGCCAGAAATTTTATTGAAAAATACCAGCTTAGGTCTGAGGAAACAAATATTTATCCTGCTATTGGACCTCATGCACCTTACAGCTGTGAACAAAATCTGTTGGAAGAGGTAGGTGAATTCGCCAAAGAAAAAGATGTTCTGGTGCATATCCATATTTCTGAAACAATTGATGAAAATAGACAGATTCAAGAAAAATATGGTGTTACCCCAACTCAGTTTTTAAAACAGACAGGTATTTTGGATAATCAGATTATTGCTGCTCACTGTATCCATTTAAATGATCAGGATCTTCAAATCTTTAAGCAAAAAGAAATAGCTGTAAGTTATAATCCGATCAGTAATCTGAAATTGGTTTCAGGTATCATGCCGATGAAGGCTATGGTCGAAAAAGGGTTATTGATAACTGTTGGAACAGACGGGGCTCAGAGCAATAATTCTCTGGATTTATTACGAGATTTAAAAACAGGAGTTTTGTTACAAAAACAGTTCAATGAAGATGCAACTTTTATTAAAGCAAAAGAGGCTGTAGAATTTTTAACAAAAAATGGAGCAAAAGCTATTGGTTTAGAAGATCAGTTAGGTTCACTTGAAATTGGAAAAAAAGCTGATCTTATAAGTATTGATCTTAACTCTGTTAATTTGAATCCGGTTCATTATAATCATCTTGATAATATTTATTCTGCGATTGCATATTCAGCTTCAGGACAAGAAGTTCAGGATGTAATTATCAATGGGGAGTTTATTATGCAAGATGGTAATTTCTTAAAACTAAGCAAAAAGACTATTTTGAATAATTCTAAAAAACAGGCTGAAATTTTAATGAAAAAAGCAGGTTTGCTATAATATATGGGAGGTAATAATTATGAGCTTAACTAATAAACAGGAAAGAACGGAAGGGAAAAAACAGTATCATATTCATCTAAAACCAGATGATATAGGAAAATATGTTCTATTGCCAGGAGATCCTGCAAGAGCTGATAGAGTAGCAAAATATTTAGATGATGCTGAGTTAAAAGCAGATCATCGAGAACATAGAACTTTTACGGGGTTTTATAAAGGTGTTAAGATATCTGTTACTTCAACAGGAATGGGCTGTCCTTCAGCCTCGATTGCGGCTGAAGAGCTGATTAATATTGGTGCAGAATGTTTAATTAGGATTGGTAGCACAGCAGCTTTACAGCCAGAATCACAAATTGGTGATCTGATTGTTTCAACTGGTTCTATGAAAAATGAAGGCACTTCAAAATTTTATGTTCCTGATGTTTTTCCAGCAGTGCCAGATTTTGAATTGACAAGAACTATTTTGGATACCACAGCTGAAATGGCAGAAGAATTAGATTATAATTATCATTATGGTATTAATGCAACAGATGATGCTTTTTATGGTGAAGATGAAGCCTGGATTAAAAAGCTTTCTGATTTAGGAATATTGAATGTGGAGATGGAAAGTTCAGCTATTTATACTGTCTGTCATAAAAGAAAGAAAAGAGGAGCAATGATTTCAGCTGTTTCAGGTAATCTTGTGACAAATGATGTTATTTATGAAAAAGAAAACGAAGGCTTAATCAAGGGCTGGGAGAATGAGATAAAAGTTGTACTAGAAGCCATTTATAGGTTTGAACAGCGAAATCTGTATTAAAAACAATTTTTCACTAAAAAGACTGGATGAAGAAATATTTGAATAAAATTAGCATTTCATAAGAGATGATTTACCCTCAGAGAAACTTCATTTTGTTCAGTTAATGATGGAGCTTTTCTGGGGGTTTTTTGTTTTTATAACTATGGCCTTATGATACAATAAAAGTAGAAAGTAATAAAGGAATGATTTCAAAATGAAATGGAAAGATATTATAGATGAATACCCCGACTGTTGGATCCTACTAGAAGCTATAGAAGCTCATTCAGACCAGGGAAAAAGAGTTGTTGATAAAATAGCTGTTCTTGATAAATTTAATAATAGTGGTGAAGCTGTGACCGCCTATAGAGAGCTTCATAAGAAGAATCCTGAAAGAGAATTATATGTTGCTCATACTAAGAACAGGGTTCTTGAAATAGAAGAAAGAAAGTGGTTAGGTGTTAAATTATGACCTGGAGCTATTATTGATTATTGTTTAAGAAATTTAACAGAATTAGATGCTAGAAATATTGTCTAGTTGTTTTATTTTGTTAATGGTGCTAAAATAGAGATAGGAGGTCGATAATATGACAGCACAAGAGATTATTGAATTTCTACAAAGAAAAAGAAGTGTTTTAAATAGATTCGGAGTTAAAAGTATTGCCTTATTTGGCTCATATATTAGTGGTCAGGCTAATAATAATAGTGATATTGATCTTCTTGTTGAATTTAAAGAAGGCGAGAAGACCTTTGATAATTATATGGATCTAAAATTTTATCTTGAAGATAATTTAAATAAAGATGTAGACCTTGTGATTAAAGATGCCTTAAAAGAAGAATTAAAGGAAGATATTTTAGGAAGTGCTAAATATGCGCAGGCCTGAAGTATATTTAAGGGACATTTTAAGTTCGATAAATAAAGTTCAGAATTATTCAGCAAATATGTCTTATAAAGAATTTAAAGAAAAAGAGATGGTTCAAGATGCTATTGTTAGAAACCTTGAAATTATAGGGGAAGCTGTTAAAAATATACCTGCTGATATTCGAGAGGATTATCCTGCAATAGAGTGGAGAAAAATTGCTGGTCTTAGAGATATATTAATACATGACTATTTTGGAGTAGATTTGGAAATAGTTTGGAATGTTATAACAAATAAATTACCACAACTTAAAATTACAATAGAAGATATACTGAGTCATATTTGATTATTCCAGGCATAATGTCTGGTTATTTTTTTGTCTATAATCTAAAATTTTTAATAAATATGATATTTTTTATACCGATTTTGCTAAAAATATTGTTTTTATCACTAATAGTTGTATAATTTAATCAATGGTGGTGGTCAAATGAAGGAGAGAATGCTGCGTCTGCAGCAGGTGCAGTTGAATAATTTTAAGAATGTTCGTCAGGGACAGATTGATTTCAATAGTTATAAAAGCGAAGACTTTTTTTCTAAAACATCAGATGTGCTGGGAATATACGGTCAGAACGGTTCTGGTAAATCTGCTTTTATTGAAGCTTTGTGGATACTTAAAATGGTCCTGCTTGGAGAATCTCTGCCTGGAGATATTAAAGATTATATATACCAGGGTGAGAAAGAAGCTGCTATTAATGCTGTTTTTTCTATGTCTTTGGGAGAGAATAAATATCAACTATTTTATGAAATGGTAATTGAAAGAAGAGAAAATGCTGTTCCAGTAATTATCAAAGAAGATCTATCATATAAAAAACTTGAAGAAGATGGCTGGACATATAAGAGAGGGATAATATCTCACAATCTTGATGAGAAGGAGCAGTTGTTAAGTCCCCAGAAGAATTACAATTTGCTCACTAAAAACAATAAAGATGCTAAAGTGGACCTTAAAGTGGCTAAGGAGCTTGCGAAGAAAGAACAAACATCTTTTATTTTTTCTAGTGAGATGGATCATATTTATAAGGGTAATAAAGCCTTTAACGAATTTGCTGATATTATAATGGAGATTAAACAGTATGCTCGTATGAACCTGTTTGTGATCAGAAATTCTCGTTCAGGTATGATCAATGCCAATCTAATTATACCTTTCTGTTTTCAGCTTAGTGATTCAGAGAGAATAGAAGGTGGAGATCTGGCAGTAGCTCTGTCTGAGCCGATAACAGTTCCTGAGCGGGTCCTCTCTACTGTCAAAAATGTTATCGAGAACTTAAACATCGTCTTAAAAGAGATAATTCCAGAGCTAACAATTAAAATTAAAGAGTATGGGGAAGAATTGGATGAGAATGGTGATCCTGTTATTAAAATAGAGCTGCTGGCAGAAAGAGGAGAGATTAAGATTCCTCTGAGATATGAATCAGATGGAATTAAAGAGATTATATCTATCTTGAGTGCAATGATTGCGGTGTATAATAAGCCCGGTATTTGTCTGGCAGTGGATGAGCTTGATGCCGGTATATTTGAATATCTTTTAGGTGAAATCCTGGAGATCATACAGGATAGAGCTAAGGGGCAGCTGGTCTTTACTTCTCATAACTTAAGACCACTGGAGAAACTGAATAAAGAGTCACTGATTTTTACAACTACTAATTCTCAGAATCGATACATTAGGTTCACCAATGTTAAGGAAACAAATAATTTAAGAAGTTTTTATTATCGTGGAATTAAGTTAGGTGGGCAGGAGGAAGAGGTTTACGAGAGAACTTATAAACATAGAATTGCTAGAGCTTTCAAGACAGATCAAATCAAATAACCGTTTTGATTTAATTAAGTTAACTGCTGTGATATAATTAAAGAAACTTGAAGCTAAAAATGAGGTGTGTCAAATGAAGGAGTTTAATACTACAGGTGTCTGTATTCCAGAAAAACATTATATGGCTGATGTGAGCAAGAAAATTAATGTCATTGAGAAGATGGTTGAGGC
>Ga0247721_100508_pt1 | contig 11739 bp, 11 predicted proteins | sample MSEWel2017_08_16_FD_189089 | JGI IMG/M metagenome (GOLD analysis project Ga0247721, IMG submission 189089) | Subsurface sediment microbial communities from gas well in West Virginia, United States - MSEEL Well Study Marcellus 3H_2017_08_16 | ecosystem: Environmental > Terrestrial > Deep...
AAATGAATGAAGAAATAAAAAATAAAAAAGAAATTATTATTATTGATGCAATTAATAAAGAAGATTTAAAAACAATAGCTGAAGCAATAAATTCTTTAGATTTGAAAACTCTTCTTGTAGGCTCTGCTGGATTAGCGGAGACATTACCTGAAACTTTTAATTTAAAAATTAATGAAAATAAAGAGGTAACAAATGATAGTATCATTGCAGGTATTGTAGGCAGTGTTAGTGATGTGACAAGAGAACAAGTAAAATATGCTAATAAAAATGATGATAATATAAATGTTTTAGATATTAATATAGAAAATGTTGTTGCTGGCAAAGAAAAAGAAGAAATAAACAGGTTGAAAAAGTTAATTGATAACAGTATTAATGAAAAAAAAGATGTTATAATTAGATCTGCGAAAGAAAGAAAATTGGTTGAAAAAGCTATAAGTGTTGGAGAAAAAAATAATTTAAATCGAAAAGAGGTAAGTAAGACTATTGCTAAATTTATGGGAATAATGGCAAAAGAACTTTATAACTTAGATGATGTAAAAGGTTTATTTATTACTGGTGGCGATATAGCAATACAGTCTGCCTCTACAATAGGTGCACAGTTTAATATAATAAAAGAAGAAGTTTTACCAGGAATACCTTTAAGTGTTTTTTCTGGAAAAGAATTATCAAAAAAACCTGTAGTTACAAAAGCTGGAGCTTTTGGTAATGAAAAATCTATAATTGAAGTTTTTAAATATTTAAGGAAGTGGTCTAATAATGAGTAATTATAAAAATAATATTGGAATTACAATGGGAGATCCTGCTGGAGTAGGACCAGAAATCATTTTAAAAGCTTTTAAAGATAATCATTTAAAAAAATCAAATAGGATTGTTATTATTGGTGATTTAAATGTATTAAAAAAAGTAAACGAAAAGTTGAATTTTAATGTGCTTTTTAATGAATTAAGTGATAATTTAAATGATTTAAATACTAAATATCAAGACGATAAATTAAATGTTGTTAATTTAAATAATGTAAATATAGATAACTTAATTCCAGGAGAAGTTAATAAAAATGCTGGTAAAGCAGCAGTTGAATTTGTTTTAAAAGGTATTGATTTAGCCATGGATAAAAAAATTGATGCTGTTGTTACTGCTCCAATAAATAAAAAGGCTATTCAAACAGCAGGTTTTAAATATCCAGGTCATACAGAAATTTTTGCTGAAAAAACAGGGACGAAAGATTATGCAATGATGTTATACTCAGACAAATTGAATGTAGCACATGTCTCAACACATATGTCTTTACTTAATGCTTGTAAAACATTGAAAAAAGAAAGAGTCGAAAAGGTAATAGAATTAGCTAATAGTTCTTTAAAAGATCTCGGTATTGAAACCCCAAAAATAGCAGTAGCAGGTTTAAATCCTCATGCTGGTGAACAAGGTTTATTTGGGGAAGAAGAAATTAACGAGATAAAACCAGCAGTGGAAAATGCTAAAGAGAAAGGTATAGAAGCATTTGGTCCGATTCCGCCAGATACTGTTTTTGTAAAAGCTGTTAATGGAGAATATGATATTGTAGTGGTCATGTATCATGATCAGGGACATATTCCGGTTAAACTGCTTGGTTTTGATAGTGGTGTTAATGTGACTTTAGGTCTACCGATAATCAGAACTTCTGTTGATCATGGGACAGCTTTTGATATTGCTTGGGAAGGAAAGGCTTATGATACTAGTCTTATAAAAGCAGTTGAAGTTGCTGAAAAAATGGCTGAAAAATAATATTAATTAAATGAAACATAAATCCTGCTAAAATTCTGTTAGCAGGATTTATGTTTTTGAAAGTAAATTCGAGCAATAATATAACTCAATTAAATTTGAATATTTTAACATTTTTTGATGCAGTAAATTATATATGTTATGATTGATTTAAAGTTATTTAACTAATTAATAAATTATTTATAATAAAATTAACTAAAGGGAGGCATATCAAGAATGGATTTAAAAGAAAAAGCGAAAGCGCTCTTATATGATTTTAAAGGAGATGAGTATGCTTTAGGGGTAGGAATCTTAAATGACGTAGGAGAATATGCTAAAAAATATGGTGAGAAAGTTTTAGTGATCTCTAATGATACTTATCGAGAAACAGCGGTAACTGAAATTGAAAAATCACTTAAGAAAAACAATCTGAAAATTGCTGGAAATAGAATCTTCCCTGGTGCTGATCCAAATGCTCCAAGAGAAGATGTTTATCGTTTAGCAGGATATTTACATACTTTCGAAGCTGATTCTATAATAGTAATCGGTGGGGGAAGTACAATTGATGCAGTTAAAGCTGCCAATGTAATAGCTTCACTTGGTCATTATAGTCCTCATATAGACGAATATTTTGGAACAGGAATTGTAACTGAGGCACTCAAGCACAGTCAAGAACATCTAATTCCTACAATCGCTATTCAAACAGCAGCAAGTTCTGGAGCTCATCTGACAAAATATTCTAATGTTACTGATGTAGTAAGCGGCCAGAAGAAATTAATTGTGGATGATGCGATTATTCCTCATAAATCTGTTTTTGATTATAAAATTACTGAAACAATGCCTTTAAATGTTACTGTTGATGGTGCTTTTGATGGGATAGCCCACTGCTTAGAAGTATTTTATGGAATAGATCCTGAAAATTATGATTTAGAAAAGGAGATTGCTTCGACAGCTATTGAACTTATAGTTAAAAACACGCCAAAAGTTGTTAATGATTTAAAGAATACTGAAGCTAGAGAGGCTCTGGGTTTAGCCACTGATTTAGGAGCTTATTCAATCATGGTAGGAGGAACTAATGGTGGTCATCTTACTAGCTTCTCTTTAGTAGATGTGAGCAGTCATGGTCGAGCTTGTGGGATTATGAATATCTATTATACTGTGTTTTTTGCCCCAGCAATAGAAGAACAATTAAAAGTTTTAGGGGATATATTTAAAAGAAATGGCTATATAGATGTAGATATTAATAATTTAAATGGTCGCAAATTAGGTGAATCAGTTGCAGAGGGAATGATAAAATTTGCTAAAGAGGTTAACTTTCCTACTACTCTCTCTGAGTTAGATGGATTTACTGATCACCATATCGAAAGAGCTTTAAAAGCAGCAAAAGATCCACAGCTGGAGATGAAGTTAAAAAACATGCCGATACCACTTGATGCCTCAATGATAGATGAATACATGGCTCCAATTTTAGAAGCAGCTAAAACGGGAGATTTATCTTTGATAAAAAATATTTAAGATTAATTTAAGGTTATAAAATTAGCGTATTTAACATTATAATTTAGAATAATTTAATTCAAATTAATACTTAAAGACTAAAGCACTTAGGAACTGATTTCGATCAGTTTTTAAGTGCTTTTTTTAATAAATAAAGTTTTTTGCCACAATAGTTAGAAAAAGAAGTAGTTTATTAACTATTGCTATTTCAGGGATCATGGGAGTATAATAGAGACAGAAGTTAAGAAAAGAAATCATCTAGGAGGTGAAAAAATTTGATTTTAGATCTTTTAAGAAATAAAAATATTGCAGTAAATGTTAAAGCCAATAATTGGAAAGAAGTAGTTGATGAAACAGGAAAATTATTATTAAATGCTGATAAAATTGAAAAACGATATGTCGAAGCGATGAAGCAGTCTATAATTGACAATGGCCCTTATGTGGTTATTGGAAAGGGGATTGCACTTCTACATGCTAGACCTGAAGATGGAGTTAAAGAAAATTGCCTTAGTTTAATCACTTTAGAAGAACCAGTAGAGTTTGGTAATGAAAATAATGATCCTGTTAAGATTGCTTTTGCATTTGGTACAGTAGATAATGATAAACATGTCAAAACAATTTCAGAATTATCAGTGGTTTTAATGGAAGAATCAGCAGTTGATAAGATTGCTGAAATGGGGAGTGCAGATGAAATTTTAAATTATATAGAAAACATTCTGGCAAATCAGTAATTTTAATAAAAATATTTCTAAAATTCTTACATTTTATTGATCTATCAAAACTAGAAAATTATAGGAGGAGAAAAGCATGAGAGTATTAGCAGTTTGTGGAATGGGACTAGGCAGCAGTTTGGTTTTAAAAATGAATATAGAAAAGATTATGGAGCAGGAAGGAATTCAAGGATCAGTTGAGGTTAAGGATTTATCATCTATTATGGGGGAACAGGCAGATTATATTTTTGCTAGTGAAGAAATTGGAGCAAAGATTGATCATCCAGCTGAGGTTATCAGTGTTAAAAATATGACAGATAAAAATGAAATAAAAGAAAAAGTTCTGGCAGCATACAAAAAACTTTAAGGAGGTAGTATCTTAATGGCTTTAATTAACTTTATAGTCTATGAAATATTAAATGAACCAGCAGTTTTAGTAGGTTTAATGACATTTTTGGGATTAGCATTGATGAGAAAACCAGTTTCTAAAGTTATATCAGGAACCTTAAAGAGTATTTTAGGATTTGTAATCTTGGGTGCTGGTGCTAATGTTCTAGTAGGTAGTTTAAATAATTTGGGACCGATGATTCAGGATGCATTTAATATCCAGGGTGTTATACCGACAAATGAGGCAATAGTGGCTTTAGCTCAGCAGACATTTGGTAGTGAAACAGCAATGATAATGGGATTTGGATTTATAGCTAATCTGATTATTGCTCGTTTAACACCTCTTAAATATATTTTCTTAACAGGTCATCATATTTTCTTTATGGCAGCTTTATTATCAGCTGTTTTGGGTACAGCAGGTATGACAGGACCACCTCTGATTATTGTTGGAGCTATCATTTTAGGTTTTGTAATGGTTTTATTCCCAGCTCTAGCTGAACCATTTATGAAAAAAATTACAGGTGGTAGTGATGTTGCTTTAGGGCACTTTGGAACAACAGGTTATGTAGCGGCTGGTCTGGTTGGTAAGTTTGTTGGAGATCCAGAAGACAGCACTGAAGATATTGAAGTTCCTCAATCTTTAAGTTTCTTAAAAGAATCTGTACTTTCAACAACTCTAACTATGATTATTATTTTCTTTGTAGTTTCTTTAATTGCAGGACGTGACATTTATTCTCAGTATTCAGGTGGTAAGAGTATCTTTATGTTCTCACTGATGCAGGGTATTACCTTTGCTGCTGGTGTTAACATTATTCTAACTGGTGTACGAATGATTATTGGTGAAATTGTTCCAGCTTTCCAGGGTATTGGTGAAAAATTAGTTCCAGACGCAAAACCTGCATTGGACTGTCCGATTACTTTCACCTATGCACCAAATGCAGTAATAATTGGTTTTTTATTCAGCTTTTTAGGTGGACTTGTCAGCATGTTCTTACTTGGACCTCTGGGTCTAGCCTTGATTATTCCTGGTATGGTGCCTCACTTCTTTACAGGAGCAACTGCAGGAGTATTTGGTAATTCCACAGGAGGTAAAAAGGGAGCAATGCTTGGAGCCTTTGTTAATGGAGTCTTAATCTCATTCCTACCAGCACTCTTATTACCTGTCTTAGGATCACTTGGTTTTGCAAATACAACCTTTGGTGATGCGGACTTTGGAGTTGTTGGAATAATAATTGGTTATATAGCGAAGCTGTTCGCTTAAGATGAAAAAAAGCACTAGATTATTTGAGTTATATAAATATTTAGTTGATCAGAAAGAGCCTGTATCGGTACAGGTTCTTTCTGAAATTCTAGAAGTAAGCAGCAGAACAATTCGCTATGACCTAAATGAGATTGAAGATTTAATTAAAAAGTATGAGTTAAAGCTGATTAAAAAACCTAATTTTGGTGTATTTTTAAAAGGAGAAGCAGAGGAACAGTTTAAAGTTTTTGCAGAGTTTAATGATTTTTACAACAGCCGTCATTTTAGATCTGCTAAGATGAGGAAATATTTAATTTTATACAGACTATTCCAAAAGAAGGAACCAATTTTGATTTTTGAACTTGCAGATCTTTTAGATGTCAGTTCAGCAACGGTCAGCAAGGATTTAGATCAAGTTGAAAAGTGGCTTAATAGAAGAGATCTTGCCTTAATTAGGCGGAGAAATTATGGAGTTCAAATTGAAGGTGCGGAAATTGATATCAGGCACGCAATGAAGAGTCTTTTAAATGAATCCTATGAAACAGGTAATATGATTGAACTTTTAAATAAAAGTAATAAAAAAGTTGATTTTAAAAGTCGCTTAGAACATGGTTATAATAAAGAAATCAAGAATCTTTTGGGAGAACTTAATTTAGAAGAAATTGAGTCAGTCGTAAAAGTGGCAGAAAAAGAGCTTGGTATTCGTTTTACTGATAGTGCATTTACCGGTCTGATTGTTCATGTTGCTTTTGCTATCTCAAGACTGCTGGCAGAACAGGATATAAAAATTGAAAGCGAAAGATTGAAGATTATAAAAAAGAAAAAAGAATTTAAAACTGCTGCAAAAATAGCTGTTTTACTGGAAGAAAAATTCCCTGTTGAAATTCCAGAAGATGAGATTGGATTTATCACTATTCATTTGCTGGGAGCAAAAATGAGAGAAGGGAAGTCCAGCAGTGAGTTAAGCGAAAATGAGCTTGAATATTTAGTAAAAGAAATGATTAGAGTTGTAGAAAAATATTTTTCCACAAATCTGTCTGGAGACCAGAAACTGTATTCAGGTCTTTTAGTTCACCTGCAGGCAATTGTTAACCGGATTATTTTTAAACTGCCAATTCAAAATCCTCTGCTTGAAGATATTAAAGAAAAGTATGCAGAAGTTTTTCAAGCTTCAAAACTTGCTGCCCGTCTTATTCAGAGTGAATTTTATGTCGAGATCAGTGAGGATGAGATAGGTTATCTGACTATTCATTTTGGAGCTGCTCTGGAGAGAATTAATTTTCAAGAAAAGAAAAAAGCAAAAGTCGCAATAGTCTGTTCCAGTGGTGTTGGAACAACCAATCTTTTAGAAGTTCGTCTTAAAAATGAGTTTAAAGCAATTGAAATAGTTGAAAGCCTCTCCAGCTTAGATTTAGAAGACAATCCTCTTTTAAAAGAAATAGATTTTGTGATTTCCACTATTCCTCTGAGCTTGGAAGAGATTGATGTAATTAAGGTCAATCCTTTCTTAGAGGAAAATGATATTGAAAAAATTAAAGCCTATCTTCAGCAGAGAAAAATGGAATATGGAATTTTTTCAGAAGCAAAAAAAGAAAACATCCCTGATGAAATGTCTGTAAACTATGAAACTATGCTCGCTAAAAATCCTGAGATGAAGCCGGAAGAAATTATCGATTTACTGAGGCCATTTTTGGATCAGGAACAGATTCCTGCGGCTTTGGAGAAAGTAAAGTCATATTTTACTTCAGAAAAAAAGCAGAAGCAGTATGGCAGTCAAATTGAAAATCAGAAAAATAATCTTCTAACTCTGCTTAAAAGAGACCAGATTGAAATAATTGAAACTACAGCAGACTGGAAAAAGGCAATTAAGACAGCAGGAAGACTGCTTTTAGACAAAGAGTTTATTGAAACTCGTTATATTGAAAAAATGATAAAAATTGTAGAAGATAAGGGCCCTTATATTGCTATTGCTCCAGAAATCTGTCTGGCCCATGCCGGAATTAAAGATGGTGTAAATAAAGCTGCAATTAGTTTGCTCATTATTAGAAATGGAATTAAACTTGGTCATCAGTTTGATCCGATAAAATTTATTTTTGTGCTGGCACCAATAGATAAAAAATCTCATATGCCGGCACTGACAGACATTATGGAATTTGCAAACAATAGGAAATTAATGGATGGTTTGTTAGAAGCAGAATCTAAGGATGCTGCATACAAGCTGCTTCAGAATAATTTTAATGAACTAAGATAGAGTTTAAAAGATGGAGATATTTAATTAAATCTAGTAAATTTAGAAAGGATGTTAAAATGACAGTAGAAAAAAACGTTGAAATAACTAATGAGACTGGGCTGCACGCGAGACCAGCTTCGAAATTTGTTCAGCAAGCTGGTACTTTCAAATCAGATGTTACAATTATTTATGGAAAAAAAGAGGTTAATGCTAAAAGTATAATGGGAGTTTTGAGTCTGGGAGTAAGTCAGGGTAATGAAATAACAATTAAATGTGAAGGTGAAGATGCAGAAACTGCACTGGAAGAACTAGTTAACTTTCTTCATAAACAGATGGCAGAAGAATAGAGGAGTGAAACTAATGCTGCAAAAAATTGCTGATACAGTCAGAGCTCTCTCTGCAGATGCAGTTGAATATGCTGGTTCTGGGCATGCTGGAATGCCTCTGGGATGTGCAGAAATTGGTGCTTATCTTTTTGCAGAGGAAATGAAATATAATCCTCAAGCCCCTGCTTGGTTTAATAAAGATCGTCTGGTTTTATCTGCCGGGCATGGCTCAATTTGGCTTTATTCACTGCTTCATCTCAGCGGTTATGACTTGAGTCTTGAGGATCTAAAAAAGTACAGAAAATTCAATTCTAAAACCCCAGGCCACCCAGAATATAGGCTAACTCCTGGAGTAGAAATGACTACTGGACCTTTAGGACAGGGACTTGCTCATGCTGTTGGAATTGCACTTGCTGAAGAAATTTTAGCTGAAAAATATAATAAAGAGAATTATAAGTTAATTGATCATTATACCTATGTGGTAGCTGGTGATGGAGATTTAATGGAAGGAATAAGTTATGAGTCAGCTTCACTTGCTGGTAGTTTAGAACTTGATAAGCTGATAGTTGTTTATGATAATAATGGAGTTTCAATTGATGGATCAACTGAAATAACTTTTATAGACGATATTAAAAAAAGATTTAACTCAGCTAACTGGCAGGTTATTTCCTCTGTAGATGGCAGCAGTTTTTCTGATTTAGAATCTGCTTTTAGAAAGGCAAAAGAGGATCAGAAGCGGCCAACATTAATCATTGCAGATACTGTAATTGCAAAGGGTATTGCTGGCAAAGAAGGTGATAGTTCAGCCCATGCGTCACCACTTGGAAAAGATCAAATAATTGAAATGAAGAAAAAAGCAGGACTACCTACAGACGATTTTGAAGTTTCAGCTGATGTTTATGATTATTTCAAATCTTATATTTCTGAGCTCAAAAAAATATTTTCAGATTGGAAGAAGCTTGAAAAAAATTATGCCCTAGAATTTGAAAAAGAATATCAAGAATTGAAAGCAGGAATCAAGCTTGAGTCAGATATTAATTTTAATAGACTGAAGTTTACAGAAGATAAAGAAGAACCGATCAGAAATTATTCAGGCAAATATTATCAGAAGCTGGTTGAAAAACTTCCCTATTTAATTGGAGGAACTGCTGACCTATCAGCTTCAACCCGAATTAATCTAGGTCAATTTTCTGATATTAAAAGAGGTGATTTTGTCGGCAAAAACATTAAATTTGGAGTTAGAGAACATGCAATGGCAGCTGCTGCTGGAGGAATAATGCTGCATCAAGGATTAAGACCTGTCACTGCAACATATTTAACTTTTTCTGATTATATGAGGCCTTCAATCAGGATGGCAGCTCTGATGGGACTTCCTGTAATTTATGTATTTACACATGATTCTATCTATGTTGGTGAAGATGGCCCTACTCATCAGCCGATAGAGCAGCTTGAATCTTTAAGAATGATCCCCGGTTTGAGAGTTATTCGACCTGCCACAGCAGCTGAAGTGAAATTAGCCTGGAAGGCTGCAGTTGAGGAAAAGAATAAGCCAGTAATTTTAGTAATGGCCAGGCAAAGTGTAAAGGGTTATAAAAAAGAGTTAACAGCAGCAGAATTTAACCAAGGAGCTTTTGTAGTTTCTGATGAAGCCGAAGCGGATATTGCCGTTATGGCTTCCGGTAGTGAAATTGAAACAGCTTTGAAGGTTAAAGAACTGCTAAAAAGAGATTACAGAGTCCGAATAATTTCTGTACCTGAAAAAGAAAAATTACATCAAAATCAAGATTATTTGGAGCAGCTGCTCCAAAATGTTAAATTAAGTGTGGCGGTAGAAGCTGGCAATCCAACTGGTTGGTACAGAATTCTGAGAGGCAATGCTCTAATTTTTGGTGTTGAGAAGTTTGGCTTTAGTGCTGCTGGAAAAGAAATAGCAGCAGAATTTGGGTTAACTGCAGAAAAGATAGCGGTTAAAATTAAAAAATATTTAAACTAAGAAATTAATATTAATTAATAAGGACTAAAGTGGTTGTACAATTATTATGGCAGCCATTTTAGTTCTTTTATTTTTGATTATACCTTTAATATTAAAGGATTATTCTCTGTATTATAGAATTATAATAAATAGATAAAGTAATAAAAATCTTAACTATAGAATACCAGGAGGCTGAATATGGGATTATTAGACGGGATTCTCGGAAATGCAGGAGAAGTTGAAATAGAGAAATTGGAAAAAGAGTTAGAAGAAATAATAATTGAAGGAGAAGAGATTGAGAGTGGATATAATATATTGAGAGATTATTTTGTTTTTACAAACAAACGGCTAATTTTAGTAGATAAACAGGGAGTTACCGGTAAAAAAATAGAGTACCATACAATACCTTATAAAAATATTCGTCATTTTAGTATTGAATCAACGGGAACTTTTGATCGAGATGCTGAACTTAAACTTTGGACAGCAGGTCTCACTGAACCCATTGAAAAAAAATTTGGCAAAAAATCTAGTGATATTTTAAAGATTCAACGAACTTTAGCTAATTATATTTTAGAGTAACTTTATTTTGTTGATGATTTTGTTCAAAAAAAAGGGGGAAAAATGATTAATTCAATTGGTTTATTAGAATTTAAAAGAATATCGACAGGAATTGAAGCTGGCAATCAGATGTTAAAAGCTGCTGATGTCCAATTACTTAAGGCAAGATATATTTGTCCGGGCAAGTATATAATTTTAATTGCCGGGGATATCAGTTCTGTTAAGTCTTCGGTTAAGGCTGGAGTAAAAATAGCCCAAAAAGATCTTCTAAAGGAACTGGTAATCTCTAAAGTGAGCAAATCTTTAATTGATCTAATTCAAAACAAGAAACATAAGCTAGATGAATTTAATGCTTTAGGATTCTTAGAATATTCTAGTATAGCTTCAGGAATAATTGCAGCGGACGCGGCTCTTAAAGCAGCAGAAGTAGAATTGGTTAAAATAGTTTTAGGTATGACAACAGGCGGGAAATCTTTAATTATTTTTACAGGTAGTATTGAGGCCTGTAAGCAGGGATTAAATGCAGCAGAATCAGCAAACACGGATAATAATAAGTATTTATTAGGAAAAAAGTTGATTTCTTCTCCTGAAAAGGAGCTTGTTGATACATTAATTTAATTTTAATTATCTACTATATAGGAGGTTTTTTGTGATGAAAAATGACGGCAGATATATGGTAGATAATTTTGGAATAGATATGAATAAAATTAAAATAATAATATTAGGACCTCTTTCGTTTTTAATAATTTTATTAGTACCACTATCAGTCATGGATATGCAGGCCCGAGGGGGGTCTAGGAATATTAATTTGGATGGCCCTGTGGTGGACAAGTGGTCATATATCTGTTTTGACATCCCCTCCGCCCGTTCGTTAACACTCACAAACGAGGATTACTTAAAAGAACTTGCGAGGTTGTCGAATGATTAGAAGGCAGTCTATTTCTAGTAGCCTAATTCAACTTCGACTTTAGGCTGTGCCATCAGCCCTCCTGAGATAGCCGACTATACATTTCACTAACTCTCCTTTTTATAACGCATTGTTGAGTTAGCATGAAGGGCATCGAGCCCTCCTCATTAGTATAATC
>Ga0247721_100511_pt1 | contig 11608 bp, 11 predicted proteins | sample MSEWel2017_08_16_FD_189089 | JGI IMG/M metagenome (GOLD analysis project Ga0247721, IMG submission 189089) | Subsurface sediment microbial communities from gas well in West Virginia, United States - MSEEL Well Study Marcellus 3H_2017_08_16 | ecosystem: Environmental > Terrestrial > Deep...
GGAGCCAATATTAGTGTTCACGTTGGAAGGCTCATTGTTCAAGTTGAGCGTGCGCGACCCACAGTTGGAGCCGTTGTTCCGATTCCCGCCAGCGACCAGCGCCCTTAGCCCTAAAATTTATTTTTTGCAAGACTTAATCCAGCCACCCAGAAGCCGCCCGATTTCGTCTATTTTTTTGACTACAATTTCATGTTTTCTTGGTGATAAATGAGTCATATCTCTTGCAAATCTAACCTGCAACTCTAATTTTTTAAGCTGCAAATCTATTCTATTAAGAAATCTCAATTTACTACCATAAGTTTCATTAGCTTCTATTATTAAATCAAATATTTTAAGTGTTATATTTTTTATACTAGTACAAAGCACAAATTTTTCGTACTTCGGAAAGTTATCAACCACCGGGAAAAAGTAACACATAAAATCATAATGTTTTTGATATATATCTAAATCTTCTGGATCTGCCAAATCACCACTCCTTCAAATTCAAAGTCTAACCCAAAACCATTTTCAGATTATCAGACTGACAGATGATCACAGGCGCCGCGGGAGCCACTATTAGGGCTCACGTTGGAAGGCTCATTGTCCAAGCTGAGCGCGCGCGACCCACAGTCGGCGCCGAAGTGCCGATCCCCGCCAGCGATTGCCATTCTTATTGAACTATATATTTCTCCTAACTGGAAACTGCTATCTTTACCAGTGCGTAGTGAATCATTCCAAGAACCTGAAGAAGAGGCTCCAAAGGTATTAAGTGTCTCCCAAAGGTTACCGGCACAATCAACTAAGTTGTAACATGATACTGCTTGCTCCACAGTTCCTGTCTCTGTCCTGTCGCTGTTGCTTGTAGCAGACCAGGCGGCGTTATTATCCCCATCGTGACCTTCTGGACTCCCATAAGCTGCTTGTATCCATTCTTGATAGTCAAGCATCCGCTTATTAACATTAGAAAATCCTCTAGCGAAATCATACCAGTTATAATCTTCTGTACCGCTGACAGGAAGCGCATTATACTCACTTACTAATTCAGTATCAGGCCATGTTCCTGTACCTTCGCTTGCCAGATAAATATCAGCCCAAAAATTAGAAACCTTAACCATTCCAGTAGGGTCGCAATAAGGACGATAATTAAGTGTCCAAACTGAATTCGGAAGTATATTAACGTCTATATTTGCTGTATCATTATATCTTTGTGATATATCTCTGATACGCCCATAGTGAAAGCCTCCAATTTTTCTTGAGTTGTTTTCATTATATCCGTCTGGATAAGTTGAATTTATTGAAATAACAAAGTCTGGCTCAGCATCAGCTGATGGTTGTAGTGCATATATATAATAGTTTTCTCCAAGCGCGAAACTTACAAAACTGCCGTCGCTATCAGCTGCAGTCAAAATAGTGTCAGTTTCTTTTTTGAGATTTTGCCTATCAATTCTTAACGCCAAAGGCGGCACTGTAATTTCATCAGCTGCACTCTTTTCAATATGTCCTTTGAAGTTGAAAAATGAAGGTGAATCAGCACCTACGAAAGTTAGCATTGGTCAATCACCTCCTGGACTTCATCAACTGTGAAACCTAATCGAAATATTTTCCCGTTAGGGTTACCAACAAGTTTAAATTGCACTATCTTTTCTGTTCCCTCTTCTTCCTGAGTCATCACCTTGTATTCAGGCTCCGTGCCAGTTCTATCAGATTCTGCAGCAAGTTCTTTGTCAAACTCGTATTTTTCCGCAGTATTAAGCAGCCCCTGGTATGCTCTTTTGACTTTTTCTGTATATCCAAAATCATTGATTATATTTTCATAATCTTGTCTTGAGTTAAGTACTTTCGGGAATCCTCTCATATATTATCTAACCTCCATTGCTAATGAGCCATCTATCATTTTCAGCTCGTATATATCGCCTGTTGTCTCATCTATCAAGTTGTTTTCTGGATTTGAGCCGTCCGGGCCAGCTTTTACAAGCCCATATTCGACTTTCTGAATTGTTGCATCTATCACTGTATCAAACAGCACTATAGTTGTTTCATCATTGACTCCATCATAATTTGCTGATTCTACAGCTGAATAAACTGAGCTTCCGTCTAGAGTCGCTTTGATTTTTCTATTAGTGACGAATGTATCTGTATAGTCACCAGACACCGTAAAAGTATCAGCGCTTGCATAAGTTGCAGTTAATGTGCTGTCAATCCATTCAGTCATATTTTCAGCAAGGTCAGATTTGATTGTTCCATCTTCATTCAAAGCAACTTCTAGCCGCTCCCAAAGAGTGTTTTTTGTTCCTCTCGAAACTCTTAAATCCTTAATATAAGGATTATATTCATTCTGCAGCACCCACTCAGACCCATTCCAAAACTTCATTTTTGCATTTGTCCAACCTTCCGAAATGTCTAACCAGGGCATTCCCTGATAGGTGTCGGTTGGAGCAGTCTCTCCTGCAAATTGAGTTACAATAGCTAAAAAGTTGCCATATAAAACTTGTTTAAGACCGGGCCCATTAGCATCAAGCCCATCTTTATTTGTCGTTCTTATATCAAAATCTTGAGACATGTCATCACTCCTTTAATATCCTTCGATTATAATCTTTTCTGCAGTTCCTCCAACATCGTTATTATTAATGTCTTTGATTACTACATCTACACTATCTATAGTTTTGTTTTGAAAATCAGCATATTTCATTGTTGATCCATCCTGTAGCAAGTAATAATTATACCCTCTAGGAATTTCATAATATTCTATTCCGTAATCGCTGTAATTAATTGTTGTTCCACCTACTGGTACTGACAGATTATCAATTTCTAGCTCTAAGTCAGGAACATCAAAAAACTGTTTAATTTCATTAAGCTCAAATTCAGCAGTTTCTGTCTCCAACTGAAAAGTAAATTTAAACTGACAGTATCTAAATTTGTATTCTCCGGTCATGTATGTTTGCCAGTCTGACCATTCCACATTATCATCAGAAAATCTAACATATGTTTCAGTCTCATAAATAGCAGGCGGATTGTCTAAACTATTATTAGGAAAATCATCAAGTCCGCGATTAGGAAAACTCAGCAAACTTAATCCTAAGTCTTGGAAAAACCAATCTTTTTTGAGCCTTATATCTGTCCTTCCAATTCTGACTGTATCGATAATTTCTGTCATATATTCAGCACTAAAGTCATAATCAGGCAGCCCCTTTGCAAAAGCAGGAATATCAGGCCAATCGTCAAGATTATAGCCGGCTAAGTCTTCTAAATTATACATGTGGAAAAACGCTATCTTACCGTTAATATTATCTATATTATCTAGTGTTGCATTATCTATATAATCAAGTTCATTTCTTTCGATAATTATATTAAGCTCCTGGCCAGTACCTGAAACTTCAAAAATTGCAGAAGTAAAGCTGCTTGAATATTGCCTTACTCTATCAATCGTCTTAATCATATACATATGAGTTCCATCAATTTCGTTCTCAGATGTCCATCTATCTCCAGTAAGTTTAGTCCCCAGAACTTCCCCATTATCCCAGTCTGTTCCTTTTCTAATTTCATAACCTAAGACATCTGGCTCATCTACTTCCTGCCACTTGAATATTAGTTTTGCACCTTTTTGAGCGACTTGGAAGGTGCCAGGTGCTGCAGGTTTATTATCTTTACCTGATATAACTATTTTTCTTGAAGTAACTCCAGAACTTGTAATACCTCTATATTTTGAAACTGTCCGGACTCTTACAATATAATGAGAATTAACTTTTAAATTAGATATTTCAAAGCTGTCAGCTTCTGTTTCTCCGGCTATTCTATAACTTTTACCATCTTCTGAATAATCAATTACTGCATGATCAACTCTTTCATCATCAGGAATATCAAAATCTACGATTAAATTACTGATTAAATTCCCATCCATGGTAGTATAACCGTATTCAGAAACAGAAAGATTATTTACTTCATTAGGAGCTTCAAAAGGATTCTTAAATTCAGAGCCGTAATTCTCCTGCTGCACAACTCCATCATCAGTATAAATAGATTCATTATATTCAAGAGCAGTAATAGTCATATTATGATCTTCGGCTTCTTCTATTTCCATAATTCGGAAAGGTTTATCAACCCAACCTGGTCTTTTATGGGTAACTAATATTTTATCGCCGACTTCTGCTTCAATATCTTTTATGCTTGCTCCAAAACTGATTATTTGAGTGCAAAACTTTGATTTCTTTTGATAATATCTAGCTTCTCGCCCTGCTTGACTAAAACGATTAATACCATTAAGAGTTATGGTTTTAATCGATTCTCCAGGAACACTATTATCAATAAATCTCGCTCCAATAGTTTCAAAATTTTCAGCTGGATCTGTATATTCAACGACTACTTCTCTAAGTCTTTCTTTGCGTGATGTTCCGCGCCTTGCGAAACTACCAGAAATAATATTGTCGGTTTCTTCATTATCAGAATATACAAAGCTTTGAGTTGCTACATCTGGCTTATCAATTTTTAGTTTTAATTTTCCATTGGACCAAATTAAAAATGCTCTAAAAGTTGATAACATTTCATTGAGAATGTCTAATGCTGAACTTTTAGCATCAATGGCAAAATCTAATTCAAACCTTTTTTCTCCATCGACAAGCTGATCAGCATATTCTGCAGCTTCTTTGAAACTTTCTAAATCAATAAAAGCATCAGAAACACCAAAACCAAATCTCATTTTGCTTATAAAATCTAAAACACACCACGCGGGATTATTACTATATTTAGTAACCCAACTGCTGCCAGTCCAAACTCTTACATGCCTACCCTTGATTATTGCGGTCATAGTTGGAGTTCCTGATGTTTCTAATTTATTAGCGTCAAGAGTTGTCGAATAGTGGGCAAGGAAAGGGAATGTTTGACCGCGTTCATTTTTCGACCAGGCAGATTGTTTTCTGTAACCTAATTTGGTTTCTGCGTTAATTGTTTTATCGTCAGCTTTAATTTTTTTTATTGATTCAATCGGGCCTTCTGAAATTCCAACTTGAAGATCCATTAAATTATCATTTTCACCGCGTATTTTTTGATTGATTATGTTTCCTGCAACAAGATTTTCGCCATAAACTACCGGGACTGGTATCTGATGAGACTTAGTATTACTAATCGGGCCAAATGAATATGTTGGAGAATTTTTTGATTGATTCATGCTTTCTTGAAATTCTTTGGCTTCTTTATAGTTGTCATAAGAATTACCTACACTAAATCCAATCATTGCTCCGGCTGCTACTGTAACACTTGCCGCTGTACTAGCTGCTGCAGCTCCTGCTGCTAATCCAACTAATGCTCCTACTCCCATTTCCTCACCTCACTCTCCATATACTATGCAATTTTTTTCTCCACTTTGAAAATTTACTTATTCTTGCTTTCGAATTATCAAATATGTGTATAAATCTATAATTGTCAATCAAAATACCTGCATGTCTTGGCATTCCTCCGACTTCAAAAACAACAACATCTAAGGGCTGCTTATTTTTTTTATTTATCTGATCACAATATAAACTTAATCCTTCGGGCAGTCTATTTGGATTTTCTTTCATCCAGTCAGGTGGCAAAATTTCTCCATCGTTATCTGGGAGATTAATATTATTATCTGCTAAAACATCGACAACCAGTCCTAAACAGTCATAACCTTCTTCCCCTCGGCCGTTAAACTTATATTCTTTACCTAAATACTTTTCTAAATCCATCAGTCAACACGCCTCACATTTCTAATTTTCGGAATGTCTAAGAAACCGCCATAAAACTGAGTGTTATTCCAGTATTTACACCCATGACCACCGTTATAGGTTAAATCACAGTCGGCTTCTAAATGATAACTGTCGCCCGCCTGAGCATTTTGAAAAGGATATTCAACATCTACAAAACCACTTGCAGAATAAATTATTTTTCTGCTTTCATTTCCAACCTTTATAATTCCATGTTTCCAGCGATCAGCCGGCTGATTCATTGCACTATCATATATTCTGTTATTAGATATGCTGTCAATGGTCCCATTTAAAGTTGGGATATTGTAACCGCAACCTTCTCTACCAAATCCACCAGGCCATCTGCAATTAACCCCGTAACTTCTGCGAGGTAATTCGACTTCTAAAGCATCAAGATTAGACACAAGCTCAGCAGTTAAATTATATTCATCAGTTGAAATTGAATCGATAACTGAGTCAGTGAACATTTCTATTTTGTTTTCAAATTTGTCTAAGTGATTTCGAAATACTTTCCAGATCGTTACTTTTCTACCCTCGAATTGAGTATTAGCAATATAGGCCGAAAAGTTTTTATTGACATTATCAAAGGTGACTGTCACACTATCTGGAGCTGTCTTGTTATTCTTTTTGATTTTGCTTCTACTGATACTTGCTGCATAATAGGTTTGTTCATTCCCCTGCTCATCAAAAAACGCTATATTCTCAGGGAACATAGCGTAGTACAAAGTTTCTTCATCTAATTTTATTTGATATAGTTCTATCGGCCAGTTATAATCTTTATCTTTTTCTGCAATTACATCAGGGCTGAGAGTTCGGGGCATTTAAACCAGCTCCTTTAATTCAATTGAAAATGAGTGAGCTTTATTGTCATATACTTCATCGCTTAATTTAGACTGGTTGAATCTAACTTTTATGTCAGACTCAATTATGTTTCCTTCTGAGTCTTTATAATCCCAGAGAAAAGGTTCATATTCGCCCTTTCTGGCATAGAAAAAGTTTGCTATTTCTTCTGCATCATTGTTATAATTGCTTGTTTTGTCAAATTCTAGTTTGAACACTCTGAAAGGCAAACCTTTGGGGCGCCTCTGTTCTCTACCGCCTTCCATTTTGGTGATAAGAGTATTGGTGTTAATATCAACAACCCATGCTTTTTTGTACTTGTAATCAAATTTTTCCAAAAGCTCACCTCCTTAAGATTTTTTAATAGCTTGTCTAAGAGTTCCATTTCTCATAATATCTCGGCCTACAACATTGATAATTGCATCCGGATTTCTACTAACATATTCAGCAAATGATTGAGTATCAATGGCAGTAATGTCGAATATATTTATTGGCGCTGAACCACCACCATTTTGTAATCCTTTTACCTGGTCTTTATTTAGCACATATTCGCCATTTTCTAAAATTGCAGGCACTTCATTACTTTTAAGGCCGATTCCTCCACCTTCGTGATACCTCTGCATTTTTGCAATAGCATTAGCTGGGCTAACAAAACCTCCTTCATGGAAGGTTGGAAGATTTAAACCGCCTAAAGCATAATTAACTATAGGGCCAACAACAGCTTTTTGTAATACCATTGAAGCAATTTGATCAGCTATATTGTCGAATACATCTCCTAAGTCTTCGCCTCTAGCTATTGCATCTGATAAGCCAGTTATTAAATCATCTTTCCAATCAACAAATTTCTGGTTAGCTTCTTCGATTTCTAGTCCTAAATCAACAAAAGCATCAGTCATCCAGTTGATAGATTTGGCTCCTTCTTTTGAATCGCTTTCTCCAGTATAGCCAGTAGCTGCATTTCTTCCCATTCTTCCGAGATTGGCAAGATTAGTTGAAAAGTCATTAGGATCGCTTTCTGCTTTTAATGTTTCATTTATTTTTTCTCTAATTCGCCGCCATTCATCAGTGTCTTTTTCATATTGTTTTAGACGCTCTCTTAAATATTTTCGATATTGAGTTTCAGATATTTTACCCATTTCAAAGCGGTTTTCCATTTTCTCTCTTTCAAGTTGAAGTTCTTTTTTATTATATTTTTCAATAATATCTAATCTTTTTTCTCGATAAATTTTTGTGAGAGTGGCTGTATCCTGGCCTTTTTCCTGCATCAATTCTTTTTCAGCTTCATACTGCTGCTCTAATTGAGCAAGTTCTCTTTCTTTACCATCTTTTTTGAGAAGCTCAAGCTCATTTTGCAATTGTTCTTCCCTTTCAATAGCAGCCTCTTTGCGGCGCTCTGCTTCCTCTTCTTCCTGTTCGTTAACTTCTTCAAGATAATCTTTATACTGGTTATTGTAGAATTGCTCAACCATTTCTTTTAATTTTTCTTTTTGTTCAGCTGTTGCATCTTTGAGATTATCAATTCTTTCAAATTCACCATACATTTTATTTTCTAATTTAGCCCAGGCTTTTTCTGAGTCATTAGACATCTCAGAAACTTCTTGCTCAAAATTATAAGAATCTATTTCAGCTTCGAGTTCTTCCATGTAAGATTTATAATCGTTTTCAGAGCCAGAAGTTAATCCGCCGCCGCCGTCTTCACCGGTATCAATTTCTAAGTTAATGCTTTCATTTGCTTCTTTATTAATTTTATTTATTCTTTTATTAACTTTTGATAGATCATTTTCAATCTCATCTAACATATTTTCTGCTTGTTCTAATGAATAAGGGGCATTAGTAATTCCGGAATCAATTTGACCTTCTAAAATTTCTTTTCTACTTTTTAAATCTTCTTGCCTATTTTCTAATTCAGCTAAAGTCATAGCTTGGATTTCTTTTTTTGCTAAATTTGCAAACTCATAAGCCTCTTTAAGTTTTGTTACTAAATTAATTAAGCCCGCGAGTGCTGCTCCTCCTGCTAAAAAAGGTCCAAAAGAGCTAGCTAGTCCGCTCATAGCTGCAGAAAGACCTCCAGCGCCACTTATGGCTCCAGCAAGAGAACTGATGGTTAATGATAAATTTCCAGTTATGCTTAGTAATGGGCCTAATGAAGCTGCAACTGCCGCACCAAAAATAACCATGTCCTGCTCTTCTTCAGATAAATCATTGAAGACATCTACTACATCAGTGACATTTTCCTTTATTTGAGTCATTATTGGTTCTAGTTCTGCACCTAATTCAGCTAAAGATTGCTCTAAATCATAATTAGCTTCTGCACTTTCTACAAGTGCTTCATTATTATCTTTATACTGCTCATATACATCTGATAGTCCGGTATTGGCAAGAGTCTGCATTACATAATCAGTTGCTTTGCTGTTTTCTTTTGCAGTCTGCAGCCCTTCATTAAAATCATCTAAATTAATACCTAATCTTGACAGCATTTCATCAAATTGACCAACTGACTGTCCCGATCCAATAGTTTCCTGGATTGATTCAGATAAATTTTCAAACTTCAATGTGTCTGGGAACTGTATAACAGCACCAGCTATATCATCAATAACACTTGATAATTGTTCATCTCTGAAACCTGCAGCTAACAAACTGGATAATCCCTCAACGTTAGAATCTAATTCGCCAGTAACGGCGTTAAGATCTGACATATATCCGTGCATTTCATCAATACTTACATTTGCAGTTCGAGCGTTATTTTCAAGAGTCGAAACTTCTTTTCTAAAATCTCTTGTTCCTTCTGTAAGCGCAAAAAAGGCAGCTGTAATAGGTAAAGTGACATGAGTATTAAGGTTATCACCGATTCCTTTCATTCTATTCCCGAACTTTTCCATGCCGTCCGCAGCTTTTTGCATCTTTCTGCTAAATTCATTCGCTTTTCTTTGGGTTTTCTCGAGTTCATCTGTAAAACTTTCAAGCTGATCTTCAGTTTTAATCAGCTCTCTGCGATATTCCCGGTATTCCTTTTCTCCAACATCTCCAGACTTATATTGTTTCTGCATGTCTTTTTCAGCTTGTTTTAATACATCAAGTTTTTCTTTAGTTTGCTCAACTCTTTCTGTAAGAATATCCTGTTTTTGAGCCCAGAGTTCAACTGAGTCTGGATTGAATTTTAATGCTCGATTAACCTGGTATAATTCTCTTCCTATTTTTCTTGATTGAGAACGAATATCTTTAAGAGCCTTGTCAAGGCCTTTTGTCGATGCTCCAATTTCTACAGTTATACCTTTTTTCTGAGCCACTTAATCACCTCCCGAAATGATTTTGAAAACTTTGCGGAGTTCCTTGGGGTTCAGATATTTTCTTTTCTTCTTCAATATCTTCGCCAAAATAAATTCTTTGTAATCTTAAAAAATCTAATAAATGTATATAATTTAATTCATCGATAGAATAATTCAATCTTTTAGCAATAGATAATATATATAAATCTAATCTATCTATGTTTCTTTCAGTTTTTTTTTACTCTTTTTTTCGTTTTTATTATCTTCAAATTCTTTACCACTGAAATTTTCTTCTAATCTTATAACTAGATCCACAAGCCAGTTGAGATTAAGTAAGTTCGGTTTATCAAATTGATTAAGCCACTCATCATAAGTAGGAAATTTAAAAATGTCATTATCTGCTTTGTTGAGACAATAAACAAATTCTAGCAGCTCATCAGATATTTTTTTGATTTCATCCTGCTCTTTTTTAATTTCTCTAAAATCTCCAGTTTCATAATTTTTATATTTTTCTTGAATGCCGCCAACTTTGGCGACCGCTTTCCCTACTTCTTCTAAAAAGTTTTTATCAAAATTATCTCTGTAAAGTTTTGGGACTAAGGCGGAAAACCTCAGTCCCAAAGTGTGATCCCATATATTAATCTTTTCTTGCAGCATTAATTATCACCTACACATCAGTAGTTGAAGGAACGGAATCAAAGAAGTTAACATACCCAGAATCATTTTCGAATATTTCTCCCATAACTCTACGCGCTGTTTCTTCTACAAACATTGTTAAGTTAAGGGTTTCTGTATCAAATGTAACTGAGTCCTCATTAGTGTTGTTATCTTTTGAAGGTCTAGAAGCTTTAGTTCTCCAAAAAACAAATCTCATGTCTTCTTCATTTCCATTTATTTGAGCCATTAAAGCAAATTCTTTTGGCTCATCATCTGCAGACTCGACAATCATTCCATTTGAAAAGACTGTTTTCCCGAGCATTTCAGCTTGAATCTCTCTAGGGATAAAGCCAGCTTCAATAGAGCCTGTATATCCGTTATTAGTTTCTTCTTCAAGTTGCTTAGTATCATCTCCGAACAATTCAGCTGTGTCACCTTCTGGATCTGCAGCAAAGTTAATAACTCCTGGAATTTGTTTTACTTCACCGTATCCAGTTGTTCCAGCAGTGACAGCTGCAGAACTACCCATTGTAGCTCCAGTTGTTCCAGTGTCAGTGAATGCAATTTCTAAAGTAGAATCATTTTCTTGCACTACTTTAGTTTTAAGGTATATAACACCTTTATCGTTTCTAGCATCAAAAACCGGACTAATGATATCATCATTGTTTAAAACATTGACAATTGCAGATGCAACTTTGCTCACTGTAGTATGAGTTTCGCTTGCTAACGGAACTACTACAGAATGAGGAGAATCTGCTCCAAGCAAAGTTCCTGCTGTAACTTGAATTTCTATTTCTCCGTCTGTCGAAGGTGCTGCAGTAACTTCAATTTTTTCAGCCTGCGCTTCTCCTTTAAAAGCTATGTGGAGATTTCTTAATCCCCATGTACCTTTATTTGACATAAATTTCACTCCTTTATATTATTGATATTTCATAAACTGTCTGATACAAATCTTCATCGTCTAAAAATTCTTGTGATTTCTGATAAGCAATCCCTAAACTTTTAAATAAATTTTCGATTTCTTTTTCAACTGGCGGATTCCACTTTTTTGTATATAGTTCAACATTAAAATATTCAACTCCAACATAATTAATATTATCCGCCATAAAATCATTGTTATACCGATAAACAATTAGAATAAATGGA
>Ga0247721_100517_pt1 | contig 11527 bp, 11 predicted proteins | sample MSEWel2017_08_16_FD_189089 | JGI IMG/M metagenome (GOLD analysis project Ga0247721, IMG submission 189089) | Subsurface sediment microbial communities from gas well in West Virginia, United States - MSEEL Well Study Marcellus 3H_2017_08_16 | ecosystem: Environmental > Terrestrial > Deep...
CGATAATACTCTGAATCTCTATAATCATATTTGTGGTTAAAAGCTGCTTTTCTTTTATTAGCTCAAATCCCCGCCAGAGCGCTCTTCTATAATTCACCACTTCTTTAGCAGCAGAATTTTTATAATTATCTTTGCTAATTGCCTTAAATAATTCAGCATGAGTAGTAATAATGTTTTCAATCTCAGAACTATCCTTTGCTTCATTTATTGTGACAGAATTTATTAAAATATTTTTATTGGGGATCGTCTCTGAAAACCCCTTCAATTCAGCCAGAGCTTTATGAGAATGAATTAATTGCTTTAAAATTTGGCTCTGGTCTGGATTAAGTTCTGGAGGAAGTAATTTTAAATCATTGGCGGTCATATTCAACATCTCCTTGACTCAATTATACAGCTAATTAATTCTTATTACAATAAAACATAAGTAAAAAGCCAAAAAAATTACCCATATCGCAGAGACATGGGTAGTGATTACTTATTTTATTCAATTATTTCTTTAACTCTGCCAACCCTACCATCTTCTAGCATAACTTTAATTCCGTGCGGATGAGTTGCAGAATTGGTTAAAATTCTCTTCACAACACCCTCGGTTAAATTTCCACTGCGCTGATCCTTTTTCTGCACAACTTTAACCTTTAAACCTTTTTTAATATCTGCTCTTTTATTTCCGGCCATCATATCACCTCTAACTGCTTCTATTTTAATAACTATAGACAGTATAGCAATAATTAGTTTAAAATTAAAGCTTATTGGGAAATAGCTTTAATTTTAATCAGTCAATATTGATCAGGGTTTTAATTGTTTCATTATCTAAAGTGAATTCAAAAGCTTTCTGAACATCAGCCAGCATAAACTCTCTGCTTATAAAGTCTTCGGCATTGATAACTCCCTTTTTAATATTTTCTAAGGCAGCCGGAAAGAAGCGGTTTGGTATCGCGTGAGTTGCTCTAATCTGCAGTTTATTAAGATGAATATCATTAAAATTAAGCTCCACATTTTCACGGCCGTCAAAGCTAAAGCCAATATAGGTTAAAATTCCACCAAAGCGGAGAATCTGAACGGCGTCTTTAATTGTATAAGGGGGAGCAGTAATTAGAACTCGGTCCAGTTTTAAATTTCTCTCTTTAAAAAACTCAACTGTATCTTCTTGATCAACCTCTATAATTTCATCCACTCCAATTTTTCGGCCCAGCTCCAGCCGCTTTTTGCTGTGGCTGCGGCCGGTGAGGTAGATCTTATTGACTCCAATATGTCTAGCATATGCAGCAGCCATTAAACCAATTGGTCCCGGTCCAAAAACAGCAATATCCTGTCCTGCTTCTACTTCAGCTGTGGCTATCATTTCTAAAGCCACCGTAAAAGGCTCCGCCAGAGCAGCTGCCTGAAAAGAAAGATCCTTAAATTTATAAAGACTTCTGGCTGGGACTGCAACATATTCCTGGAAGCTCAGCCGCTCTTCCATTAAAAGATTTCTAATATCTGAACAGTATTCCGGCTGGCCATTTTTGCAAAATTTACAGACTCCACAGTTTGTTGCATTGTCAATTACAACTCTATCTCCCTGTTTAAAGTCATATTCCTCACTCCTGTTTTCTACTACTTCTCCGCTTAATTCATGGCCCAAATGATGAGAAAAGGCATTTTCTTTGGCAAAAATATGCATGTCCGTACCGCAGATTCCACCTGATTTAACCCGAACTAGAACCTCTCCGGCCTGAAGTTCAGGCTTATCCATCTCAACTACTTCTAAGTTTTTTAAAGATTTTAAACGTGCAGCTTTCATTTTATCATTCCTTTCCCTTCTAGAAGTTTAATAAATAATACTCAGATAGATGACTGCCAACTAGCTGAGCCTCACTATAGAATTATCATCTAAAACATTATGTTATATAATTTATTATGCAGTTATATAATGAAACTGATTAAAACAAAAATAGCAATTGATAAGAGTGTATGCAGTGATAATGTACTATTTATATAAAGCCTATTTTTTAAATCTTCTTTTTTTATGAAAAGAGGTAAAATGAAAGGTGGAGGTAAAATTAAAACACTTAATAAGGCTCTGGAATACATCTGTGATAAAGAAAGTAAATCTGTAAATATGTACTTAGCAATCAGCAGACCAAAAATTATATAAAAAAACAATCTAATTATTACTATCCCAACTGAAAGAGATATATCCTTCAATTTAAAATCAATTTCATAACCAATAACAATTAAAATTAAAGGGATGGTTAAACTTGCCAGTAAATCTAAAGTATTTATAAGAGAAGTATAGAATAAGGTTTCTCCAATCAGCCGAGTAATACCTGTAATGTTAATAAATAAAGCAGAAATAATTGAAATTATTACAGGTGATGAGATAAATGCTTTAAAAAGATTTTTAAAACCGTCATTATGTTTATGTTTGTCATTTTTAAGCTGTAATAAAAAAGCTAATAAAATAAACCAGACATATAATTCCTGTCCAATATCAACTACCCCCATGAATTTAACATTATCCAAGCCATAAATTGTTCCAAACAAAGGAATTCCCAGCATTCCAACCTCAAAGCCAGTAAAAATAAGTGGTAAATATGGATCATCATTATTAATAAAAATTGCAAATAGTTTTCCTAAATATGAATTTCCCATTTGTTCACCGCCTATTTCTTATTTCAAATTATAATAACCAGCAGATCCGCTAATAAACTCCAGACCTGCTGATTATTTAATTTTATTCTATTTATATCTCAGTAGAATAATTTTGATGTCTGATTAGCCATAGAGAGGTCCAAAATTCTTACAGGCTCTATAATCAGCACTTTCTAAATCCTTGGTGCCAAAAAGGTTCCAGGCATCCGGTCTAAAGATTCTTTCTTCTCCGACATTATGCATATTGACTGGTATCCTGAGCATTGACGCCAGGGTAATTAACTGATCTCCTATATGTCCATAACTAATTGCTCCATGATTTGAGCCCCAGTTGTTCATTACTGAATAAACATCTTTAAAAGCTCCTTCTCCTGTCAGATTTGGCACAAACCAGGTTGTCGGCCAGGTTGGATCTGTTCTCTGATTTAATACTTCATGGATTTCAGGATCTATATCAACTGTATAACCTTCTGCTATCTGCAGCACAGGACCTAATCCTTTGACGGTATTCATTCTGACCATTGTTACAGGCATACCACCTTCAGACAGGAACTGAGAAGAAAAACCTCCCCCTCTAAAATAACCTAAGTTTGCAGGGCGCCACTCTGTCGCTTCAAGGCAGGCATCTACCTCTTCTTCACTGATATTCCAAAATTCTTTCATTACTGGATTTCCGTCTTCATCTTTCATCTTACCGGTTCCATCAAGAGTTGTTGAGCCTGAGTTGATTAAGTGGATTATTCCATTTTCAGCTCTACCAGTTAGTTTTTTTCCTGTTACTCTTTCAACAGCCTCTGGACTCCAGAAGGTTCTTACATCTGAAAAAATCTGAGCTCTATTTGTTAGAAGATGGTTAAAAAGCATCGGCACTGCATTTAAGCTGTCATTTTCAGTGGCCATTATATAAGCTTCTCTAATTCCATTCCAGTCAAAAGATGAATTAAGAATTGCCTCCATAAAGTCTCCATTAGGGAAATAATCTGTCCACTGCCGCTGTCCCTGGAATCCTGCTGCGATTGCATTATGACCCATAGCTTCCTCTCCATAACCAATTTCTTTTAATTTAGGATTACCAACCATTAAGTCTCGAGCTATCAGAGTCATTTTAACTACAAATTCCCACTGCTCATCTTTTTCATCTCTACTGAACTGCTCTTCCTCAGGATTATTGTCCTTACCTTCGGTGCAGTTTTCGTTGACCCATTCCATGGCTTTTTCAAACTCTTCTTGATCATATATTTCTTCTTCTATCCTACGAGTAAACTCACTCATATCTATATATTCATTTCTCATACCTAAGTAATCCTGAAAAACCTCTTCATCTACAATGGAGCCTGCTATACCCATTGAAACTCCACCCATCGATAGATAAGACTTGCCTTTCATTGTTGCAACTGCCAGGCCAGCTTTGACAAATTTAAGTATTTTCTCTTTAACATCTTCTGGAATACTCTCATCTCCAGCGTCCTGTACATCCTCACCATAAATTTTAAAGACAGGCAGGCCCTTTTGATTATGTCCTGCTGCCGCTGCTGCCAGGTAAACAGCCCCCGGTCTTTCGGAGCCATTAAAACCCCAGATAGCTTTTGGTCTGAGAGGATTCTGATCGATGGTTTCAGTTCCATAGCACCAGGAAGGGGTTACACTTAAGGAGACACCAACACCCTCCCGCTGAAACTTTTCTTCAGCTGCTGCTGCTTCTGCCACTCCACCAATAGTACTGTCAGCAATCACACATTCAACCGGCATTCCATTAGAATGTCTTAAATTTTCCTCTAAAAACTCAGCTACTCTTTCAGCCAGCCCCATCGTCTGGTCTTCTAAGGATTCCCTGACTCCTCTTTCTCTTCCATCAATGATTGGTCTAATTCCTATTTTAGGCATTGAACCTATTAGTCTTTTTTTACCTTTAAAATCACTCATTTTTTGCCTCCCTCTCATTTTTTGCAATTAATTATTAGCTTTACTCAAAAAGTTAAAAAATTATGGGCTTCATTATTTATATTAAACTTTAATTCTAATCTGTTATTATCCCTTTTTTTAAAATAATACTGAACCTTATATCCATCTAAACGAACAACTCGCTGGCCTTTACTTCCAGCCGGAAGAATAACAATCCTGCCTAAATTTAAGGGCAGGATTGTCTGAATTACAGCTTAGCAAAAAAATAGCAATTTCAGTTCTGAAATTATTTCGATTAAAGACTGTAATTTAAATTCTATTTTAATTTTGAGTCAAGATTATAATTTTTAAATTTATTGATCCAGTCATCTCTAAACATTTCTACAGCCTGATCAGTCAGGGGATGTTGATGAGATTGAATAAGTATTTCCGGACTCAATGTCATCGCCTGAGCACCAGTTCTAATCAGTTCTTTAACCTGGTTAGCATTTTTTATACTGGCTGTAATTATTTTTGCTGAAAAGTCGTTAAGCTCAACCATCTCCTGCATTTCTCTGACCATTTTAACACCAGACTGTTCTACTCTATCCAGCCTGCTGACATAGGGAGCCAGATAAGCTGCTCCTGCTTTGGCTGCACTGAAAGCCTGAGTCACAGTAAAGATAGCTGTTGCCGTAATTTTAATTTTCTCTGTGTCAAGTTCCTTTATTGCCGCCAGTCCCTGCTGACTGACCGGAATTTTAACCACAATTTTTTCTGAAATTGAATGCAGTTTTTCAGCCTCTTTAATTATTTCTTCCTTTTTTTCTGATAAAACCTGAACATGAAGATGCTTTTTGCTTAACTTTAATAGTTCATCCAGTAGAGGAAATAGTTCTTTATCTTCAGCAGCAACAATAGATGGATTAACTGTAACTCCATCCAGAGGAAGCCACTGATTTAATTCTTTTATTATTTCTACATTTGCACTATCAACATAAAGCTCCATAGATTACCTCCTAGCTATTCTTCCTCACTCTTATAAAACATATCTCTCTTTCCTGTTTCTTCAATATCTTTAATCCGCTTTTTATAAAAATCAGGCATTTTTAAACCTTCCTTTTCAAACCAGGCATAAGGATCTGTTCCTGCCTGCAGCACAATATTTCCCCAGGGATTATAGTCGCCGGTTCTGATTATTGCTCGCGCTTCATAGGCAATTTCATTTAAAATTCTTTCATGTGAAATTTCTTCAAAGTCGACTTCCGGAAAGATTCTTTCCAATTCAGCATAGAGAGGTGCGTTATTTTCAGGTACTTCAAAAGCAAACATTACCTTTTCACTAATAAATTCCTCATTGATAGTACTCAAAACTGTTGGCAGATCAGGAATTCCTTTTTTCAAAGAGAGGTCAACACAGTCAGCTTCTTCTGGAATCGGAAAGCCGGCATCACAGACTAATAAATACTGTCCATGCCCCAGACTGGCCAAAATTCTGCTAATTTCACGGTTTAAAATACCCTTGCGTTTCATAATATCATTCCCCTTTCGATAAATTAGACTCTCAGAATAATTTTCTTAAAATTATTTATGGCTGAAACTAATATTCAGATAATCAAAAACATAAATTAACTTATTCCTCTAGGATATTGTCAATCTCAGTTCTTATCTCCGGATCCAGCTCCCAATCAAAGGCTCTGACATTTTCTCTAACCTCTTCCACATTAGTTGGGCCGGCAATAATTGTCGAAATTCCTTTTTTAGCAGCAAGCCAGTTTAAAACCAGCTGCACCATCGGTTTTCCTAACTTTTTAGCAATTTTTCTAACCTCAGCCGCTTTTTTTAGATTATGCTGAAGCTTTTCACCTCTAAGTTCGGGATTGGCTGTTCTTACATCACCATTATTAAGTCTTTCGATTTCAAAACTGTCGGTTAATAATCCCTGACAGAGCGGACTATAGGGAATTACACCCAGTTCATTTTCTGCAGCATAGGGTAAAATTTCTGTCTCTGTTCTGTAGTTTAGGGGTAAATCGTGATAGTGATCAGAATTTCTGTCTATCATATTATATAGAACCTGGTCACTTACAATTTCCCCATATTTTCGGGCCTCTTTGATCAAAAATACATTATAATTACTTAAGCCTATATTGCGGATCTTTCCCTTTTCTTTTAGCTCGTTTAAGGTAGAAATTGTTTCTTCTAAAGGGGTATTCGGATCGGGCCAATGCAGCTGATAGAGGTCCAGATAATCTATATCCAGCCTGCCTAAAGTCAAATCAATTTCTTCTAAAATACTCTTACGCGAAAGATTGCGGGTTATTCTTTTGGAATCATCCCAGCGCAGTCCGCATTTGCTGGCAATATAAATCTGATCTCTTTTTCCGTTGATAGCTTCACCGAGCACTTTTTCTGCATGGCCAAAACCATAGACCGGAGCCACATCAAAGAAATTTACCCCCAGCTCAATCGCTTCTCTAATTGTTTCTACAGAACTTTTATCGTTAGCTTCTGTCCAGTCATTCCCCACCGGCCAGCAGCCAAAGCCCAGAACTGAGACTTCTAAATCAGAACTACCTAATTTTCTATAAAGCACTTTAACCCCTCCAATTTATCAACACTAAAAATTAAATTCTCAGCTTTTTAAAATTATTTCGATCCAAATTCCAGTTTAAGCAATCCTAATCAATTTTCGAAAGGCTGTCATAGACCCCGACAAGAGATAAATAGGCATCTTTAAAGACCGGATAAAGCTTTTTGTACTTCTCCACATTCTTTGGATCTGGCAACTGTCTTTCCACTATCGGATTTAATTCTTCTGCTACCTCAACTCCGGAGAAAATTCCGACTCCAACTCCCCCGGCAATTGCTGCCCCAAGAGAAGTAGCTTCTTCCAGAATTTCTGGCATTAAAACTTCCTTATCATAGATATCGGCCATTATTTTGCGCCAGGTTCTGCCCTTTGCTCCACCACCAATAACTCTAATCTGAGAAAAATCAATTTCATTTTCAAAGATTTTACTGATTATTTTAAGGTTGAAAGTAACTCCTTCCAAAACTGATCGGATTATATCTTTTCTGTCGTGTCTTAAAGTCAGACCAATAAAGGCTCCCCTGGCATTTGGATTCCAGTGGGGACTTCTCTCTCCCATCAAATAGGGTAAATAAAGAAGGTTATTGGCACCGGGATTTGAATCTTCTACTGAAAGATTCATCAGCTCATAAACACTAAGATCTAAATTCTGAGCAGCCTGCTCTTCTACCTGACAGAGAGTGTTTTTTAACCAGTTATAGGAGGCTCCGGCCGACTGCATGGTTCCACAGGGCATATACATTTCAGGGTCCATATGGATCCAGTTAAAAGTTTGCTGCTCTGGATCTAAAATTGGCTTTTCGGTGGCCAGGGCAATCCAGGAAGATGAACCAATATAATTATAGGCACTTCCCTCTCTGACAACTGCAGCTCCAACTCCTGCTGCCGCCCCATCTCCAGAACCTAAAACTACCGGTGTACCTTCCTTAAGGCCTATCTCTTCGGCAGCTTCTTTTTGGACTTTACCTATAATGTCAAAAGATGATCTCACCTCCGGCAGTTTCTCCTTATCCAGGCCAACTGCAGAAATTATTTCGGCTGACCATTCTTTTTTATTAATATCATAGAGGTTCATACCTGAGGCATCAGAGTAATCTGTTACAAATTCACCGGTCAGCTTATTAACTATATAATCTTTGGCATGAACAAACTTATATGTTTTCTCATAAATTTCGGGCTGATTATCCATAATCCACATTATTTTTTCTACCGAATAAGCGGGGCTAACTCGATGCCCTGTTATCTGATAAACCTTTTCTGCTCCTACTTTATCTCTGAGTTTATCTGCCTGCTTTGTACTTCGCTGGTCAGCCCAGATAATTGAACGACGCAGAGGATCTCCATTCCTATCTAAGGGCAGACAGCCCATCATTTGAGCACTAAAACTAATGACAGCAATTTCTTCTTTTTTAATTCCGCTTTCAGAAATCAATTTCTTTGTTGACTTACAGACTGCCTGCCACCAGTCAGCCGGATTCTGTTCCGCCCAGTTAACCTCTGGATAAAAAGTTTCATATTCAGATAAATGACTGCCAACAAGCTGACCCTCACTATTATATAAAGTTGCTTTATTTCCTGTTGTACCAAAATCATGGGCTAAAATATATTTCCCCATAATATAATACCTCCTGTTTGATCAGATAATGTTTAAAACTATTAAGTTAAACTATAAAAATACTGCAGTTTTAACATTTTTTAAAGCTTCTGATTAAATTCAATTATTTCATCATCGGGTCCATTTATTCAAAAATATTTTACTCCCTTTTCAAAAAAAGGAATAAACTGAAGTTGATCGTCAATAAGATTGTAATTCATTTTTTCCAAATCACTTACCGGGATACCAATATGCTGCAGTCCATTTATATTATTTTTAATATCCATTTTAACACCTCTTTAATTTGACAGCTCAATATCTATATTTGAGCCAGCAGTTTAATAAAGACTACTTTTTATTTAGCATATCTCTTCAAAGTATTTTTCAAAATCTTCTCTGCTGTAAAAAGATTTCTGGGTGCCTGTATTAAGAGTTGAGAGGGCAGCATATTTATTGGCCATCTCCATAGCTTTTAAAATATCTTTTGTTTCTGCATAGAAATTTGCAAAACTGCCAATAAAAGCATCTCCAGCACCTGTTGTATCCTTTGGTTCAATCTGATAAGCGGGAACTAATTCTGTAATATCTTTTGAGACCAGCAGTGAACCCTTTTCTCCCATAGTTACAATTATTTTTTCAAGTTCCTGGGTTAAAAGTGACTCCGCAGCTTTTTTAATATTTTCCAGACTATCAACCGGCATTTTGGTAATTGTTTCTAATTCTGTTTCATTGGGAATAAAAATCGAAGCTTTTTTGACATATTTAAAGTCCAGTTCTGCAGCCGGAGCCGGGTTTAAAATAACCGGTATCTCATTTTCAGCTCCAAAATCGATAGCATGATATACTGTCTCCAGCGGAATTTCTAACTGCAGTAGAATAAAGTCACTGCCCAGAATTTTATCTTTAGCTCTATCTATATCAGCTGACTTTAAATGGGAATTGGCTCCTTTGACAATTAAAATTCTGTTATTACCATCTTTATCAACAAAAATTGGAGCAACTCCACTGGTAGTATTTTTAACCACTTCAACATATTCTGTATCAATACCGAAACTCTTAAAATTCTTAATTACTTCTCTACCAAATAATCCATCTCCAACTTTGGAAAGCATCACTACCTCAGATCCAATCTTAGCTGCTGCAACAGCCTGATTGGCTCCTTTACCTCCAAAGCCAAGATCAAAATCAGGAGCTTCAATTGTCTCTCCCAGACGAGGCATCCGATTAATGTTTGTAATTAAATCCATCATATTGCTGCCGATAACTGTAATTTTTGTTTTAGACAAATTGATCCCTCCTGCCTATTGTTTTTTCCGTACCTGATCAAATAATACTGCCAGCACTATCAGTAAACCTGTAGCCATTCTAAGCCAAAATGGGTCAACACCAAGTAAGTTTCCACCATTGCGGAGAGTTGACATAATCAGGGCACCAATAATGGTACCTAAAACTGAACCTTCAGCCCCAGATAAACTTGCTCCCCCAATTACAACCGAAGCAATTGCATCCAGCTCATACATATTACCAGAAGTAGGGATTCCAGAAGATAAGCGAGAAGTAAGCATAATTCCGGCTACCCCGGAAAGAAAAGCATTTAACATATAGATTGCATAATAATTTACCCGCATATTAATACCGGATAATCTTGCTACTTCATCACTGCTTCCAATTGTATAAACATTGCGGCCAAAACGAGTTCTAGTTAAAACAAAAAAGGCTGCTGCAACTACTACTATCAAAACAATTGTCAGCATTGGAATTCCCAGAAATGTAACCTGAGCAAAATTGATAAAAGACCTGGGCAGTCCGGTTAAAATCTGACCTCCACTTAAAAGCAGGGCAAGGCCTCTTGCCATACTCATCATACCTAAAGTGGCAATAAAAGGAGGTACATTACCCTCATAGATAAACATTCCGGAGACAGCCCCTAAACCCAGACAAATTAAGAGAGTAATTAAAACTGCTAGCAGAATTGGAGTCCCATTAATTAAGAGCATACTTACTATAATACCACTTGCGCCAACAATGGAACCTACAGATAAATCAATACCACCAGAAATAATTACAAAAGTCATACCGGTAGCTACAACTGCAATAACTGATGTCTGCCGTACCAGGTTAAAAATATTATTATAGGTAAAAAAGTATGGACTTAAAATAGACAATATTCCCCACATTACAAATAAAACCAGAAACAAAGTGGCTTTAGAAAGATTGTTTTTAAAATAATTAAGTAACTTATTATCTTGTACTGTTTTTTCTTCCACTTTAAATACACCATCCTTTTAATTTATACAGTAGCTAATTGTAATAATTTTTCTTCAGTAGCTTCTTCTCTATCTAAAATACCTGTAATTTCACCTTCTGAAATTACAGCAATCCTGTCACATACCCCCAATAATTCAGGAAGATAAGAAGAAATGAATATTATAGCTTTATCATTTTTTAATAAGTCAGCCATCAATTTATAAATTTCTTTTTTTGCACCAATATCAATGCCTACCGTTGATTCATCAAAAAAGAGAATTGAAGCATCAACATTTAACCATTTTGCAATAACCACCTTCTGCTGGTTACCTCCACTTAAAAACTTTACTTTCTGTCTTATCGATGGAGTTTTAATGTTTAGTTCATCAACATTTCTTTTAGTTTCTTTTTCTTCTTTCTTTTTATCAAGAACTCCCAAATTGCTTGAATAAATTGAGCTAACTAGAGTACAGTTATCCTGCACACTCAGCGGTAAGGCCAGTCCCTGTTTCTGTCTGTCTTCTGGAATCAATCCAATTCCTGCTTTAATAGAGTCAATTGGCTTTCTAATTTTTATT
>Ga0247721_100518_pt1 | contig 11522 bp, 6 predicted proteins | sample MSEWel2017_08_16_FD_189089 | JGI IMG/M metagenome (GOLD analysis project Ga0247721, IMG submission 189089) | Subsurface sediment microbial communities from gas well in West Virginia, United States - MSEEL Well Study Marcellus 3H_2017_08_16 | ecosystem: Environmental > Terrestrial > Deep subsurface...
AAACATTGCAATAGTTAAAGCAATAAGAATAAATTTATAAATACCAAAAAATATCTTAAAAAATTTACTATCCTTCATATCTTCTTCCCCCCAAAGGTTATATTAAATAAGAGGGGAAAAATCCCCTCTTATTTATATATTCTGTTAAATTTCAGTCCTCTTAATTACTGCTGAGCCTGAAATTCTTCAACCTGCTGCTGTACAGATTCTACTAAATCTGCACCAATTTCTTCTTTAAACTGATCATATACAGGCTGAACTGCTTCCTGGAATTCTGCTTTCTGCTCAGGAGTTAGAATAGTTACTTCCATAACATCTTTTAACTCTTCTAAGTATTCAGCATTCATAGCTCTATTAGTTCTTCTGTTGTGGTGCTTTGCTTCTACAGCTGCAACTTTAACTGTCTGCTGTAAATCTGTAGGAAGCTTGTCATAGAACTGCTTGGAAATCATTAAAACAAATGGAGAATATACGTGACCTGTGTTTGTTGTATAGTCCTGAACTTCATAGAAGTTCTGCAGGTAAATTGTACCCCATGGGTTTTCCTGACCGTCTACAACACCCTGCTGCATAGCGGAGAATAACTCACCAAATGCCATAGGTGTAGGGTTAGCTCCCATTTCTTCCCAGGCAGCTAAGTGCATAGGATTTTCCATAGTTCTAATTTTTAAACCTTCAACATCTTCTGGACTTTCAACAGCTGTTTTACTGTTTGTTAACTGACGGTATCCATTTTCCCAGTAAGCTAAGCCGACAATACCTTCATCTTCTAACTGCTTTAACAGATTCTGACCAACTGGTCCGTCAAGAACATAATCTGCTGCTTCGTGAGTTGGGAATAAGAAAGGCAGGTCAAATACTTTAAAGCCATTTACAAAAGGAGCAATTGGAGCAGTGGATGGACAGGTCATCTGCTGAGTACCCATCTGCAGTGCTTCCATCATTTCTCTATCGTCACCAAGCTGACTGGAGTGATAAAGATTAACTTCTATTGCACCATCGCTTCTTTCTTCAACTAACTTTTTAAAATATTCCAGTGACTTATACTGAGCTGACTTGTCATTAAGACCGATACCAGCATTAATTGTGTACTCCTGGGCAAATGAACCCGCAGTAAAGGTTAAGACTAATAAAAGAGCAAGTGATAAACTAAACATTAATTTTTTTCTCAAGATAATTTCCCCCTAAATAGTTTGTTGTTATTTTTTAATAATTTTAAATTCTAATTGATTCCAAAATGCTAATTGTTTTAAACTGTGATCCTCATTATTCAAAATTTAACTCCCTTATTTTAGCACCACCTCCATCGTTTTATTTTTATAAGGGCTTATAAGATTATAAACTTGCTCCTGTTTTACTTATTTATCTTGATATACCCACAACCCTGTTGCAGGGTTATTGATATAAAAGATCTCTTCTCCATTAAGATTATTAAAACCATTTTCTAACTCATCTATTTTATACTTAGCAATAGTTTGCTGGTAATCTAAATAATTAAAATTGATATTTTCTATTTCCTGCTGGCTTAGTTTGGGCGAAGCCAGGGAAATCGTAAATCTTCCTTCCGAAGAACCGTGGATCAAATGGGCGGCCGCAGAAAGGTTTTCCTGTAAGTCTTCATTTTTATGCAGATAATCCAGGGTTATTTCTGTACCGCGGTAGCCATACTTGCGGAGCAGCCTGTCAATTTCCTGGTCCTCACCGAATTTGTGAATCCCGGGAGCAATAATGATCAGCTCTCCTCCATCGGCAACTGCCATTCTGGTTCGATAAATTGCTTTGCCACCAATCCAGGTGCTTTTAAATTTATCTTCTTTTAAGTAAACCACTACTTTTTGCAGCGGTTTTTCAACTTTGATTATGTTTTCCTGCTGGCTTAAAGCTACTGCTTTTTCGAAGCTTTCTCTGCTGCTGCCTGTAAATATTCCCTTAATTTCAGTTAAACCAGTTTTCTGGTCGCTGATCGGAGAATTAACAGTCATCAGGTAGAGAAGCGGCAGCTGGTCCAGAAATTGACGCTGGCAGTAATCATATAACTTTCTAACAGGTGAATGATCCTTACCCATTATTTTTTCCATTCCTGCCAGTGCTCCCAAAAAGTGTGATTTATTGATAATCTGATTACCGCCACAGCCGACCACTATATTTTTAGTGTAATTTGCCATCCCCACTACTTCATGCGGAATAACCTGGCCGATGGAAATTATCAGATCAAATTTGTCGTCAAATAAGTGTTTATTTATTTCTAAAGGGATTGCCTCAGTTAATTCTCCCTCGGAAAATTCTTTCATCTTGGCTGCTGGAATTTCACCAACTTTAACTGTTTCGGTTCGCCAGTTATGAGCCAGAAAGGCAGCGGCTGGAATCTTGCCAAACATTGCCTTTAAAGATTCACGGTCCATTGGGTCGTGAGTTCCGGAAGCAGGTAAAACTTTTATCTCTGCTATCTGATCAGCCAGTTTAAAATAGAGGGTCTCGGTTAGAGGCCCCAGAGCTGAAGACTTGCGGCTGTAATCAGGTGGAATCAAAAGCAGCTTTTCCACTCCGGCAGCTTTTATCTCTGCACCCAGTTTATCTAAATAGTTTTCAATTTGCTCCTGCTCCAGGTATTTTCCCCGGCTGACAATTTCTGATTTGATATTATTCATCTTTTTCTCTCCTAATTATGATTTAGAGAAATAATTTAATCCAATAATTTTACCATTCAGCGACTGTGCCGTCCTGATTCCGCCAGACTGGATTCTTCCAGTTATGTGAGTCTCTGGCTCTTTCTCGAACCAGATCTTCGTTAATTTCGATTCCAAGTCCTGGTTGGTATGGGATTTCGGCATAGCCAGCTTTATATTTAAAAACTTCTTTATTTTTAAGATAATCGAGCAGGTCATTACCCTGATTGTAGTGGATTCCCAGACTCTGCTCCTGAATAAATACATTTGGACAAACAGCATCAATCTGTAAACTTGCAGCCAGGTTAATTGGTCCCAGCGGAGAATGAGGTGCAACTGCAGTATCATAGGCTTCTGCCATAGCAGCAATTTTCCTAACCTCGGAGATCCCTCCGGCATGTGACAAGTCAGGCTGGATGATATCAACTTCATTTAATTCAAAAACTTTTTTGTAATCCCAGCGGCTGAACAACCTCTCACCCAGGGCGATTGGAATGCCAAAGGTATCCATTGTGGCCAGGGCTTCAATATTTTCCGAAAGCACCGGCTCCTCGATAAACATCAGCCTAAATGGCTCCAGCTCCTTAAAAAGAATGCGCGCCATTCCCTTATGAACCCGGCCGTGAAAATCAACTGCTATCCCAAAATCGGGGCCGAGCTGATCTCTAATCGCTGCCACCCGGGCAACTGCCTGATCCACTTTTTTATAACTATCTATGTAATGTAATTCCTCAGTTCCATTCATTTTAACTGCTGTAAAACCGGCATCCTTTTTTTCCTGAGCCGCCTGAGCAACATTATCCGGTCGATCTCCACCGATCCAGGAGTAAACTCTTACCTTATCTCTGACCTTACCTCCCAGGAGTTCATAAACCGGCTGCTCCAGATACTTACCCTTGATATCCCAGAGTGCCTGGTCAATACCGGCAATAGCACTCATTAAAACCGGGCCACCTCTGTAAAATGCACCGCGGTATAATGTCTGCCAGATATCTTCGATTTCTAAAGGGTTTCTGCCGATAAGATAGTCTTCCATTTCTTTGACTGCCGCCCTAACTGTATCGGCCTTTCCTTCTACAACTGGCTCTCCCCAGCCTGAAATTCCCTGGTCAGTTGAGATTTTAAGAAAAAGCCAGCGGGGTGGAAGTTTAAATAATTCCAGTTTAGTTATTTTCAAGATAATCAGCTCCTGCCTGAAGTTAAGATAAATTCTAGCTGCTTAAAACTTTGTGCTAGCTAATTTTAGGTTCTATTTTTAAACTTATTAGTAATTTTTACTGATATTGCATATCTACTATTTGATATGTGATATATCAGAGATGGACAAAAAATTTCCTTAATCATTTCCAATTAAGACTCGTTTTTTTCTTATTCATAATTATTTTTAGTAGTTGATAATTTTCTTTCTATTTTTAATATTACAATATTTAACCGCAGATTGCAAATGAATTTTGCAGCTTTTTTATTAATTTCTATTTTTAAGCTCTATTTTTAATTGATGCATCTTTTGCAATTTTAACCCTGTCCAGATGGCGGTACAATATCTCTTCAGCCTTAGCTTTATCTCCCTTTAAAATACTGTCGATTATATCTATGTGCTCCTGGCGTGAAGTTTCAGATCTCTTATAATTTAAGTAGCTAAAAAGCATTGTGTAGTGGTTAATCATCTTTAGATAACTGTCAATCAAATAATTGTTATGGGAAGCAAGGACTATCTCTTTGTGCAGTTTGCTGTCATAACTGGTAAAATATTTTTTGTGACCATTTTCAAATTTATCTTTGAGGTCAGAGATTACTTCCCGATCTATTTCTGCAAAATAATTATCAAGACAGTAAATCTCGTGCATCTTTCTTACTTCCAGAATATCATTGACCTCTGCTTCGGAAAAATTTTTGACAAAAAATCCAACCCGGGGCCTGTTTTCCACCAGATCTTCATTTGCCAGTCGACGCAGAGCATCCCTTACCGGCATCAAAGAAATCCCGTGTTCTTCTGCAATCTCCCTGGTGTTTAGCTGCTCACCAAGGTCTACATCTCTATTTAGTATTTTTTCTTTTAACATTGAATAAACCTGATCGGTCAGGCTCTTTTTATTAATTGCCATTATAACACTTCCTAAAATTTCTGTGATATATCAGATACTCTATATTACATATTCAACACTGAAGTTAATTCTCCTGCAAGAAAATGAAATTATTTTTTTGATTTAAGTATTTTTTCTATAAATTAGTTAATAAGCTCTCATGTTTTCCCGTAGATAATCATAGATCTTCCGCGCTGTCTTACCACTGATCCCATCAACCTCTTTCAGCTGCCAGATCTTAGCCTCCCTGATTTTGGCCAGTGAGCCAAAGTGCTGCAGCAGTGCATTTCTGCGGGTTTCTCCCACACCTGGAATTTCATCGAGCATAGAATGGGTCAGGCGGCGGGACCTTAATTTACGGTGATAACTGACGGCAAAACGGTGGGCCTCATCTCTCACCCGCTGCAAAAGCTGCAGGGTTGGAGTGTGGTGGGGCAGGGTAATCGGGTCACTTTCACCGGGCTTAAAAATTTCTTCTTCCCTTTTTGCCAGGCCAATTATCGGCAGATCCTCAATTCCTAAGAGCTCTAAAATTTCATAGGCGGCATTGAGCTGACCTTTACCACCATCAATCAAAATTAAATCCGGCAGTTCTCTATCTTCGCGCAGCAGTCTGGCATAGCGGCGCTCAACAACTTCCTTCATACTGGAAAAATCATCAGGTCCCTCAACTGTTTTAATCTTAAAGCGGCGGTAATCCTGTTTGGAGGGTCTGCCGTTTTTAAAGACCACCATTGATGCTACAGAATCTGTTCCCTGAATATTTGAAATATCAAATCCTTCAATATGATAGGGGTCATTTTCCATTCCCAGAATTTCTCCCAGTTTCTCGACAGCTCCAGAAGTGCGCTGTTTTTCATATTTACTGCGGATATCTTCCTTTTTCAGATTCTGCTCGGCATTGCGCTCTGCCATCTCCAGCATCTTCTTTTTGTCACCTTTCTGTGGATACTGAATCCTCACCTTTTTCCCCTTGACATCTGCCAGTCTTGCTGCTAAAAGTTCCTGATAGTTAATTTCGGTGTTCAATAAAAGCTCATCCGGGATACCGGCGGCCTGCTCATAGTACTGCTGTAAAAATGAGGCCATGGTTTCAGCCGCAGTTTCTTCCTCTGTTCCCTGCAGAATAAAGTATTCCTGGCCGATCAGGCGGCCGTTGCGGACTAAAAGCAGCTGGGCACAGGCATTGTCTTTCTCTCCCTGAACTAAAGCCACCACATCCTGATCAATATTTTTATCGGTCATTACTTTCTGGCTTTCACTCAGCTTGGCAAAGGCCTCCAGCGCATCCCGAAAGCGGGCTGCCTTTTCAAAATTTCTCTCAGCTGCCGCTTCCTTCATCTTTTCTTCTACCTGCTGTTTGAGTTCTTCCTGTCTGCCGGATAAAAAGAGGCAGACCTGGTCAATCAGCTCATGATAATCTTCCTTGCTGACTGCACCAATACAGGGCCCGAGGCACTTATCAATGTGATAGTTCAGGCAGGGGCGGTCTTCAGGATCATCAGCTTTTAGCTCTTTTTTGCAGCTTCTGAGCTTAAAAATATCCTTGATTACATCCAGGGTTTTATAAATTGCATCTACATCAGCAAAGGGTCCAAAATATTTGGCGCCATCATTTTTGACAATCCTGGTTTTAAAAACCCGCGGAAAGTCGACATTCTTGGTGACTTTAATATAGGGATAAGTTTTATCATCCTTGAGGCGGATGTTGAATTTGGGCTGATGTTTTTTAATCAGATTGGCCTCTAAAATAAAGGCCTCCACTTCTGTATCGGTAAGAATATAATCAAAATCATCTATATATTTGACCAGCATCCTGGTCTTATAGGTCTGGTCATTTTTGCGAAAGTAAGAACGGACCCGGCTGCGGAGCGACTTTGCTTTACCCACATAAATGATCATACCCGTTTCATCTTTCATTAAGTAAACTCCGGGCTGACGGGGAAGCTCCTTGAGCTGGGCTTCAATATGTTCCTTTCTGTTTTCATTATCTGTCATTTTTTATCACCTTAATTTGTGAATTATTTCTTCTGTACCCGGTCCGAAAAGTCCATTTTGAACCGGGTTCAAATTATTCAGCAGCTTTTATTTTAACATTTTTTCCAGAAAAAGCAATTCCTAAATGAATTACATTTTTTATACCTCTTTTTTTTAATTCCTGCTGATATTTTCTTTCTTCGATTTGTTTTAAAGCGGCTTTAACAGCTTTATCTAAGTTTTCATTATCAGCCACTTTTTTAAATTCAATTATTATTCCCAGTTTATCCTTTTTATTCGGAATAACCATAATATCATAACGTCCATAACCACTTTCTCTATTTGAATTAATCTCATAATTATCATTTAAATTTAATAATAATCCTAAAACAAAGGCATGATAAACTTTTTCTGCTTCATTTCCTGCTGGATCAAAGCTGCTCATACTGCTTAAAACAAAATCTTTGAAAATTAAACTGAATTCTTCAATATTTCCGGTTATTAAAGCGGTTAGCATTTCACTCAATTTATTACTACTTATACTTTCTTCCAACCAATCATAAATTATCTCCTCATAAATATACTTTATCTCCTGATTGGGAATCTCGAGTTCACAATAAAGTCTGCCCTGTTCCCGCTGCCTGGTGTTTGCTTTTAAATAGCCACTGTATAAAAGAAAGCTCCAGAGAGAACTACTTTTAGTTCTAACATCTGCAAAAACAATATTTTCATCTATTCGGGTTTTAAAAGATTTATTTTTTAACAGGTCTTCAAATTGACCCTTAACCTCAGCCTCTGCGTTAATTATTAGATCTTTAATCAATTCATTACCACTGGTATTTACCCAGTAAGGTTTTAATTCGCCCTGACTGGCAATACAGTTTATAATAGACCAGGGATTATAAACAAGTTGGTCACCAAAATAATAACCATTATACCATCTTTTTACTTCCTGAAGTCTATATTCTAAATCATAATAACTAAAAATCTCTTCTACTTCCTTCTCCAGAAGTCCAAAAAATTGATCATACTTACTTTCTAACAGACCACTGACCAGTAAATTATTTAAACCAGAAAATATACTTTCTTTTACAACTCTTAAAATACCGGTCAAAATACCTTTTTCAAGATTAGGATTGCCTTTTAGCCCCCGGATTAAAAAACTGCGCATAAAATCAAGCATTTGATCATAGTATTCATTTAAATAGGAAGCCTGAACTGCTTCATCATATTCATCTATTAATATAATAACATTTTGCTGATGGAATTCTTTTAGATAACGCGAAAGATTCTCTAAAGCAAACTCATAAGCAGTTTGATCAGCCTTTAAAGCCATTATATCCTGATATTCTTCCTTTTCATACTCTAAAAGTTTATCGCTTTTTAAAAGGTAGCTATGGCGCTGAAATTCTACAGCAATGGAACGTTTAAGTCTCTGCAGAGCAAGCTCCCAATTATTAGCTCTAGAACCTTTAAAATCTAAATTGATTACTGGGAACTTACCCATTTTCTCCAGACAGTTAAATTCATTTTCAGCTATTTTTAAACCACTAAATAAATTTGAGTTATCATTTTCACTATTTTCAAAGAAATAGCGCAGCATAGAAAGATTTAAACTTTTTCCAAATCGCCGGGGCCTTGGTAAAAGAAGAACCTCTGCATCTTCATCGATTATTTCTTTAATCAATAGACTTTTATCAACATAATAATAGTTTTCTTCTCGTAATTTTTTAAAATCATTAATTCCAATAGCCAATTTTTTTTGCATGCAGTTTGTCCTCCTTATTTGAAATAGCTAAAATAATTTATATCTGATTTGTGAATTATTTCTTCTGTACCCGGTCCGAAACGTTCGTTTTGGACCGGGTTCAACTTAAACTTTCAATAAATTTTTCCACCAGTTCCGGGTCAAACTGACTGCCGGCACAGCTTTGAAGTTCAGTTAAGGCCTCTGCTTCAGTCATCGCTCCTTTATAAGGACGACCGCTGATCATTACATCATAGGAATCAACTATTGTCAGCACCCTGGAGAGCAACGGGATATCTCTGCCGCTGAGCCCTTCGGGATAACCTGTACCATCCCAGCGCTCATGGTGGTGTAATATCTCTGAGGAGATATGAGCAAAATCTTCAATATTCGAAGTTATTCTAAAACCTGTTTCGGTATGTTTTTTAATTATTTCCCACTCTTCAGCATTTAATTTATCAGTTTTATTTAAAACTTCTTCTGGAACTGCTATCTTACCAATATCATGCATCTGAGTTAAGAGGTAGAGTCGGTCCTGTTCTGAATTAGAGAGGCCGAGTACTTTAGCAAAATTTTCGGCCAGGCTGCTCATCCGGTGCACATGCTCTTCAGTTTCCGAGCTTTTCTCCTTTAGCGATGTCAGAAAGGCTGAAAGCACACTGCTGCGGGCACTTTTGCGGCTGGCAATTTTATTTTTATACATTCTGTCTTCTGCCCGGCTTAAAACAACCATCAGCTCATCTTCGGGATCATTTTTAACCGCTGTCCCCAGTGAAATTGAAACCTGCAGTTCTCCCTCTTCCTTCTCCAAAGAACTGTTGATTCGTTTAATTATTTTTTCACTCTCAACTGCAGCTGTCTGTGGTAAAAGGACCACAAATTCATCTCCACCCCAGCGGGCAATGATATCCTCATCCCGACAGGATTCTTTAAAAATTTCTGCTGCTTCTTTGATCAGCTGATCTCCACTCTGGTGGCCGTAAGTATCGTTAATCAGTTTTAAATTATTTAAATCCCCCATGATTATGCTGATCGGCAGCTGGCGGGCGGTGTCCACTCTTTTTATTTCTTCTTCTAAAAAAGCACGGTTATATAAACCGGTAAGTTTGTCGTGAAAACCGAGATAGCGAATCTTCTCTTCGCTCTGACGGCGCTCTGTTATGTCGCGGCAGAAACCATCGATCTCAAAACTGCCGTCATCATTTTTTTCACTGACCCGAGCATTCATCTCCAGCCACAAAATATTTTGATATCTGTCATAAGCCTGGTAGACAAAATTGCTGACTATCCCCTCGGATTTTAGCTGATTTAAAAACTGGTCCCGGCGTTCAGAATTAACATAAAGAGTGTTTTTAAGATCATTATAATAAGTTATGGTTTCTGAAATTGAATCAAAACCTAAAAGCTGAGCCATATGGGGATTGATCATTTTAACCTGGCCGGTAGAAGTAGTTTTAAAAATTCCTACCGGAGAATTTTCAAATAATCTGCGGTAGTTTTCTTCACTTTCTTTGAGGCGCTTTTCTGACTCCAGCCTCATTTTTTCATTGATAATCTTTTCTATCCCCAGTGAAATATCGCCGGTCAGCTCATCGAGCAGTTTAACCTCTGTTTCATCAAAGTGATCTGCCTCGGCTGAGCAGAAAGAAAATACTCCCCAGGGCTCTTCCCTAACTTCCAGCAGGAAAAAAGCTCTGGAGCCGCAGTGTTCGGAAATTGACAGGTCAAGACCAGAGATTTCCTGACAGCTATTCTGAATCAATTTGTTCTGCTCACTTATTAACAATTTATCTTTAAAATTAAAAGCTAAATCTTCCAGTTTTAGACTGTAATCCTCATCAACCTCAATAAAGGGACAGTTGTTCTCTGTAGAAGTTAAAATCTGTAATTCATCCCGAGCCGGCCCAATTTTTCCAATCCAGATATTTTTATATCTACCATAATCAGAAGTGATCTGAGCTGCTTCTTCTAACAGATCATTTAGAGATCTTTCCCGGACAATCAGCTGATTTACCATACTTAATGTGCGGTAAATTTCATTTAACTTCTGCAGCTCTTTTTCTGCTTTTTTACGGCGGGTGATATCGACAGCGGTGCTGATTACCAGCTTGCGGCCTTTTTCATCCTGGCTTAGAGGAGCAGTTTTGAAATCCCAGATTCGCTTTTCTCCCTCGCTGGTCCAGACTTCAAATTCACCGCCAGTACTTTTATCAGCTGCAAAGGATTTATTAATTTCCTTTTTAATTTTCTCCTGCTTATTGGGATATGCTTTATCGACCCATTTTGAAATTGTATTTATTTCTTCCCTTTGATAACCTGTGATTTCAATCCAGGTATTATTGACAATTACCACTTCACCATCTTCGGCGTGAACCATAATTGGAATCGGAGCTTCATTTAAAGCGCTAGAAAACATTTTTTCCCGCTGCTTAATCTTTTCGCGCATCTGATAATTTTTACTGACATCTCTAAAAACCATTACTGTGCCGTCAATTGTGCCGTCTTCCCTTTTGATTGGAGCAGCACTATCTGCTATGTGGTATTCTTTTCCATCTCTGGCGATCAATTTTGTGTGATTGGCCAGGCCGACAATTTTGCCGTTTTTTAAAACCTTTTCTACTGGATTCTTTACTTCTTTTCCGGTTTGGGAATTAAAAATATTAAAAATTTCAGTTATTTCTCTGCCTTCTGCTTCAGCGGTCGTCCAGCCGGTTAAATTTTCAGCAACTGCATTTAACCTTCTAACTCTGCCTTCTCTGTCAGTTACCAGCAGGCCATCACCGATAGAATTCAGTGTAATTGATAAAAACTGGCGCTGTTCGTTGATCTCCTTTTCCTGTTCTAAATTTCTTAAAACACTATTAATTTTACTGTTGATTGAGTTTAAAAGTTCAAATTCTTCCTTTAAAAATACCGTGCCACTGTACTCTTCTGGATGTTCAGATAGATAGGCAACTTCGATCTTACCAACCGGCTGATCATTAATCACTATCTCCTGCTGCTGCATCCAGTCACTTTCTCTAAAATTGTCAGTCTGATATATTTTTC
>Ga0247721_100521_pt1 | contig 11430 bp, 16 predicted proteins | sample MSEWel2017_08_16_FD_189089 | JGI IMG/M metagenome (GOLD analysis project Ga0247721, IMG submission 189089) | Subsurface sediment microbial communities from gas well in West Virginia, United States - MSEEL Well Study Marcellus 3H_2017_08_16 | ecosystem: Environmental > Terrestrial > Deep...
ACTTCGAAATATATGGTTTATCTAAAATTAGCACCATCATCATCCTCTCGATATTTAACACTTTAAAGCAGTTATTTAATATTGCACTTTCAGATAACTTTAATTATTACCGACACTAACGTCGGTAATACTGCTTTTTAGGACATAGACTGATTTAATTTTTTAAATAATTCTTAAATTTATTTAAAGCTTCCATATTAGAATGAGTCTTATCTACTAAATATTTTATATTAACTATTCCCACAACCTACTTAAATACTTTTAAACTTAGACCTTCTGCTAATTTTATGTGCTACTAAATAAATTAACACATATATAATAAATGAATACCCTTTACTCCAATTATTAGACTCTACATACATATCTAGTGCTATTAATATAGGTTCGGCAATAAATGCATTTATGACCCCGATAGTAATCCCTTTAAGTAAAGGTGAGACTTTAGGCCTTATTTGAATAAAACCCATATAGGTAACTGGTAAAATACAAAAATCATAAGAGATATATGCAGGAATAGATGGAACTAAATCTACTGGATAAAACCAAAGCCCTAACTGCAACCCTAAAAAGTCAAGCCAAGAAGAAATACCAATGACAAATAAAGCAACATATAATAACCTATCAGTACTCTCCTTTTTCCTAAACTTAATCCAAATTATCCAAGGGATGGTGGCTAATATTAATGTTAACCACCACCTCCATGAAAACAGAATCTCATCATACCATAAATCATAATATTTTGTTTGCATGATATTAACTTGATTTTGGATTTTTAATAATTTTTCTTTTAACATACTATCCATTGTTTTCTCACACCCAGTCTTTATGGATAGTATTTAATAATCAAGTATCTAATATTCTATATTTTCATACCACTGGTAATAACTGATTTGATTCTTAATCCTACTTGTTCTCATTAAAATTCAACTCCTCTTTACTCTTTTAATCATATTTTTTCTCTTGTATAGTTCATATATAATTCTTATCCTGCTAAACTCCACAATCATTACTATAATATTAATTCACCAACAATCCATTAATTCCCTTTCAAAGAACAAAAATATAAACTTTAAAAGGATTATTAACAATTTATCTAGAAATAATCATATATAGTAAGTGTGTTTTAGTATTTTTTTAGCCCCTTATCGAACATATGTGCTAATTTGTCACTATTTAATTTATTATTGTGAAGAGGAGGTAACATTTATGGCTCATTTAAGAAAACTTGGACAAAAAAAGTATAAAATAATAATTGAACTTGGACGTAACCCTGCTACTGGTAAACGTAAGCGCAAGACTAAAACTGTAAATGGTACTAAAAAAGAAGCCCAAAAAATTATGGCTAAGCTAATTCATGAAATGGAAACTGGTACTTATGTAGAGCCTTCAAAAATGACCACAGCAGAACTATTGCAAAAATGGCTTAAAGAATATTGTAAACCTAACCTAGCTCCTAGTAGCTATGCTAATTACCGAGAAATAATTGAAAGACATTTTATCCCTGAACTTGGCAGCATACAGTTGAAAAATTTAAAACCAATGCATATTCAGTCTTACCAAAGCAAAAAATTAACGACCGGTAGACAGGATGGTAAACCTGGCGGTTTATCTAAGACTACCGTAGAAAAGCATAATCGGATATTAAGTCAAGCTTTAAAATATGCTGTTAAGTTACAGATAATTAAAAGCAATCCAGCTGACCCAATCAAAGCTCCTTCACCAGAAGAGCCTGAAATTAAATATTTGAATAAAGAACAAGTCAATAAGGTTTTAAAAGAAACAAAAGATAAATGGATTTATAATTTCATTTACATAAGTGTTAATACGGGTATGCGAAGAGGAGAAATGTTAGGTTTAAGATGGAAAGATATAGACTTAAATAAAAAGACTATTCAAGTCAGACAAATATCGCAAAGAATTAGAAATGAAGGTATTATATTTAAAAAACCTAAAACTAAATCTAGCGAGAGATTAATAAGCATTTCAAATAATGTTGTTAAAGCTATCAAAAAAATAAAAAGAGAGCAATCTGAAAATAAACTACTCCTAGGACCTAATTATTATACTAAACAAAACCTTGTCTTCTGTAATGAAGACGGATCACCTGCAAATCCTCAAGGAGTTACTAGACGGTTTAAACGAGTTGCTAAAAGAGCTGGATTCAAAGATATAAGACTGCATGACTTACGCCATACACACGCTACTCTTCTATTACAAGAAGGAGTACATCCAAAGGTAGTTCAAGAACGTCTTGGCCACTCAAGCATAACTCAAACTTTAGACACTTATTCACATGTTATTCCCAGCTTACAACAGGAAGCAGCTGATAAATTAGAGGGGTTAATCGAAGAAAATTAAACCTATGGCACTTAAATGGCACTTTTGAAACAGTTATCAGATTTACTTGTTATTATCCAACCTGCTTTAAGCCTTGATATGACAGTGATTACAGCAGGTTGTTATTTTTAACATTTTAAATATAGCACAGAATCCCACCTTCGGCACCATTACTTTTTATATGATATTAGAATTTATCAACTTTTCCTTATAATCACCGGTATGACAGGGGTTATGGAAGGTTGATTTTTTTATTTGTATTAGCTTTTAAACTAGCAATCACCATGCTCCCGTCTGCTTCCGAAGTATTTAACTTATAACGCATTTTGTGGTCGTCTTCATCTTCCACGCTTGCGATTGGGGAATATTTAGCAGTTAATCCTAACTCAAATTTCCCTTTCTCATACTTCATAACTCCGCCTATGTACGGCATAGAGTATTTTGTGTTGTAAGTTATACCTACCCCGTCGTACAATAGTGGATATTGACTAGTATCTATAGCTTCATCCCAGAATAAAATTCGTGGGTCATAGGCAACGAAATCGTATTCATCGTATCTGTATCCTCCAAGGAAAGATACTTTTGTTGCTCCAGCTTTATACCATTCGCTTTGCATATTTAAATCAAAACTTTGCCCTTTGGCTTCATTCGTGGCATCCCCAATAGTGTCAATTGTCCCATCTGAGTTATAGTCTAAGTCCGTCATTCTATCATCTGTTGCTTTTTCATTTAAAATTTTGCTTCCTTTGAAGTTTGTTTTAATCCCAAAAACATCTTGACCATACTCCAAAGTTACTGCCTTGTTGACTAATGGGAAAGTCAATACGCTAGACCCCCAGTCTCCAAAATAAGTTCTACAATTGGAACAGATAGCCCAACCTGATTTTTAGGTAATGTACAAATAAAAATCCTTAAAAAGGTTGACAATCCAAATATTAATTAATAATTGTTCACTTTAATAATAGCCAGAAATACTACTATTTTTTATTTGATTTTTTTAAAAAAGTGATAAAATTAATATATGTTAAAGATATCCGCACTTATTAATAAGTGTGAAGCATTTTAACAAAAGGGTGATTTGATGCAAAAAAAATATAAAAGAATTAAAAAGATATTCAAGGAAAATGGAGGTTATGCAAGGACTAAAGATATAATCGAAGCCGGGATTCATACTCGTTATCTTTATCAATTAGTGGAGGAAAAAACTATAGAAAAAATAAAAAGGGGTTTGTATCATTGGAATACTGATGAATTTAGTAATAGAGAAGAATTAATTAAAGTAACTAAAATTGTTCCTAAAGGTGTAGTATGTCTTTTGTCTGCTCTTGATTATTACGAAGTAACAACTAAAAATCCCTGGGAGTATTATATAGCTATTCATAGAGATGATCATAAACCTGTTCTGCCAGATTATCCTCCGATTTCAATCTTATATTTTTCTGACCAACAGTTTAAAGCAGGAATTGAAGAAGTTAAAATAAATGATAATACTATTAAAATATATAACCTTGAAAAGACTCTATGTGATTGTCTGCGATTAAGGAATAAAATAGGCATGGATGTAGTTAAAGAAGCCCTAAAGGAATATGTAACCAGACAGGATAGGAATATTAGTAAGCTACTTGAATATGCAGAGATTACTAATGTGCAGAATTTGATGCAAAAGTATCTGGAGGTTTTAGTATGAGTAAAAAGATTAAGAATATAGCTGCAAGTGAAAGTGCTTTCTTATTTAGGGACTGCAAAAAGAAGATTACAACTGGATGTTGGATATGGAGATGTGATTGTTCCTGAACCACAAAATTTAGAATATCCCGGGCTACTAAATTTAGAAAGACCGATAATTAATACATATTCATTAGAATCGGTAATTGCAGAGAAATTTGAAGCTATGCTTAGGTTATCGACAATTAATAGTAGAATGAAAGACTTTTATGATTTGTATGTAATCTCAAGTTTAAAATCATTTGATGGAAGAGTTCTTCAGGAAGCTATATCTTCTACATTAGAAAGAAGAGGAACTCCTTCAATATTTAGTACACAATTAATCCATCTTCTATTCATTTTAAGTTTCAATTTAATTCTTCCTAGAATAATAAAAACTGTCCATTGGACTATTACAAATTCATTCAAAAATCCGTAGGACAGTTTAAAAAGATTCATATGTTATTTTATCTTTATTATACCGATAAGTCAGCAAGTATGGAGTAATTTCTAGCTATCTCAATATACTCTTTGATGTCTCTATCTCTTGCCTTTGCCTCTTTATCTGTACATCTCTTATCTGAAAAGTAGTAAAAATAGCTAAACCAATCCAAATAAAACCAAAACTTATAAAATGAGTAGTTGTAAATTCTTCTTTAAACACAAATATCCCTAATATAAGACTTATGGTCGGGGCAATATACTGTAAATAACCCATACTGGACAGAGGTAATCTCTGAGTTCCTCTAGTAAAGAATAATAAGGGTAGAGCTGTTACTATTCCAGAACATATAAGAATTATAGTTGTAATACTAGAAACATGACCTAAAGCACCCACACCGTTAACCTGTCTAAAGATAATATAACCCAACGCAATTGGTGTTAAAATAGCGGTCTCCATAGCTAACCCTACCGTTGAACCAACTGAAACGGTCTTTTTCATAAGTCCATATAATGCAAAAGATAAGGCCAAAGTCAAAGAAATCCAGGGTACTTCTCCATATTTAAAAGTCATAATACCAACACCAATTGTAGCCATAATTATAGATACTATCTGCCAAGAATTTAACTTCTCTTTTAAAACTACTACACCTAACAAAATAACAATTAAAGGATTCATATAATAGCCCATGCTTGTTTCGACAATATGGCTAGTATTTACCGCCCATATATATACTCCCCAATTAATAGAGATGAATATAGTTGCAAAGATGAGACGAATTAAATCAGATTTGGATTTAAAGATTTCCTTAAACTGATGTAGTTTTTTCTGAAAACATAAAATTACCAGAACAAAAACCAGAGACCAAAGAATACGATGGGCAAGTATTTCCATAGGGACAATTTTATCTAATGCCTTCCAATAAAGAGGCAAAATACCCCACAGAATATAAGCAGTTATACCATAAAAAAGACCTATCAATTTAGATTCATTGTTATCCACTTTCCTCACTCCATATATTATATTTAAATTAGTTATGACAATGATTATATCATCTAATCCAAGCAGATAAAAGGCAAAATTGATAGTTTTTCTACATTTTCTCTTGCGACGAGAAAACTATTTTACCATTGCCGCAATTCAATTGGTAATCCATCGGGATCCCTTATTTCAGCTCTTTTAGAAGGCCCTAAATCTACTGGACCCCAACTGACTTCTACTCCTTTATCTTCTAAATATGTTATTGCTTCATCCATATCTTCTACTTCTAAAGCTAACATCCTATAACCTACTTGACGGTCCTGTTTATTAATAGGTTGAGGTTCTTTCATAGATAACAGTTCAAGCATTGAATCATTTAATTCTAAAAAGACAACTTCCTTTATTGATGGTGCATCAACTTCTTCTCTTTGTTTAATCTTAAATCCCAATATTTCAGTATAAAATGTAATTGATACTTCGATATCTGACGGTATGATTTCAACATGATCAATTCTTTTAAACATTTTAAACCTCCTACTTCATAATTTAATATTACTCTTTGATTACTTATCTATATTATATTCTTTATTAATTCATTAAAAATTTATAAGATAAGATCAATCTGATCTTTTAATTTTTTTTAATATTTCTTCAAACTTTTCATAAGGTTGAGCTCCTACAATACGATATTCATCATTAATAATAAAAGTAGGAACACCTGTAGCTCCATGCACAACTGACTTTTGAGTAATTGCCTTTAACTTCTCTTCCCACTTAGAATCCTGCCAAGCTTCTTTTACTTCATCTTTAGATAAGCCAACCTCATTAGCAAGCTGAAGAAGCACCTCTTTATCTCCAATGTCCTTTTCATCCTCAAAGTAAGCTTCGAATAACCTATGATGGAAGGCCTCAAAGTAACCAGTTTCTTTGGCATATTCACTTAATATCAATGCCAAGTGAGTATTAGATAATTTCTTAGATTGATTAAATTTGATTCCATATTCTTTTCCCCGTTGATTCAACCGATCATATAACCTCTCTATCGATTTAGAATCAAATTTCTTAGTTATATCTTCACCTCCTAGCGGTGTTTCTGGATGAATTTCTAACCCATACCACTCTTCTTCGATATCAAATTCTTGCTTTAACCGATCGACAATAGCCTTGCCGATATAACAAAAAGGTCAGATATAATCAGAATAAATTTTCATCTTAATCATATTACCCACCTCCTAAATATCTCAATTACACCTGTAATTTTATGTGAATATCAATAATATGATTATGTTTTTTCAATCTCCCAACTATGTTCAAATTCTATACAGCCTTTAAGTGTCTGAGCAACTGGACATCCTTGTTCAAATACATCTAATGCCCGTTTGGCTTCCTTAATTTTATCAATTGGTATCTTTAGCTCATAGTGGCAACGAATTCGATTAATCTTTAATATTCCCTTCTCTTCTTCAATTATCCCTTCAAAATGTCCTTTCAACTTATCAGGAAAAGTAGAAATTTCGCGCGCTTCCAGCGCACCTGCAAGAGTACCAGTTAGTCATCCACCTGCAGCAGAAACAATATGATCAAGTGTTAATGGATACTCTATCTCTGGTTCAACCCCATAAAATTCCTTTACCCCACCATGCACTCCAAAATACAATGGCTCTTCAAAACCCTCGATATAAGCCCGTCGATTAGGTCTCTCATCTTGTATGATCGTGATTTTAGTAGTTTCAATTGGATCAACCGTCATAATTTAATCCTCCTTCCAAAGAATTATTAGTTCAATATTTTAATCTATCTATATATAATTTTTAGTATTTACATTTCCAATATTATTATGATTCAAATTCACTAATATATTAACTTAAAACACTTGAACCTTTAATTAATCATTAACAATTTAAAGCCCTTCTAATGCGAAGGGCTTTAAATTAGCATATAAGTAAAAATTATAATAATGATTCTGCTTGTTCAGCTTTAAATAAGACTTTATCATCTTCAGCATGTGCTGTTCCTATCAAACGATATCCCTTAGGCTCATCTTTAGTAGATGCTAAAACCACCTGCATATCACCATTATCATTCAAGTTCTCTTGGGTATTCTCCATCTTGTAAATTCCAAAAGTAAGTACATCATCATTTATCTCCTTTACCTCACCAACAACAATTAAATGTTGTTCTCCTCGAGAAGACACTGTACTAATCGGCACAAATGGAGCCTCTTCAGCCAAATTCTTAATTTCATCATTTAAAACCATTTTTATACCTCCTATTTAAGATTTTAGCTTAACTATAAATGATTATATCATCACCTTAACGTAAACGTCAAGTTAATAGTAGGCTCTTTTCCTATTATTTTTCTAAATATATGGACTTTTTAATTTAATTTTTTATATCTAGTCTGATTTCAATTTTTGTCGCCATTTATAAGGTAACTCTATTATAGTACCTGGACCATCAATTTCTTTTATTGACATTAAACATTCTTTAATCACTTTTAGTTGCAACTCTGTATTTCCTGGATCTCCAAACGGAGCACCAAAGACAAAATTAGTGCTGAGTGTTCGTGGTGCTTGTACTAAATTAGCAACTTCTAAAAACATATTTAATGTTACAGTAATTATATCGTTTTCTTCTAATTTTCTTGCTAACAATCCCACGGATTGATTGCATATTGGTCAAGCAGGTGCCAAAATAGCTATATCTACTTGGTCTTCCTTTAAGGAATTAGCAATTTTCATCCCGGTTTGATTAATAAGTTCATCAACCTTTAAACAATACCCCATAAAACTATAATTTCTCCTAGCCAAAGCACCAATTACTCCTCTCTCTTCAAGTCTTTGCAACAATTCAACAGGAAATACTGTATTTATATCTTCTTTTATATACTTATAATCATAATGACCATGACTAATTTCTAAATCTTTAAATTTCACTCTACTCGGAATTTCTCGATAACTAGCATCTCCCATTGAATCTTCAGTATCAAACTTTGGATCATCTTTTAAATGAAGTCCACCTGAAGAAATTAAAGCAACTTTTGCTTCAGAAATCGGTTTCCCTAGCTTAACAAATGGCACCTCTTTTTCTCGATTGTCAATAAATTTAAAATTAGGATCAACATTACTTTGAAGCATTTCTTCAATACTTTTGATATCCATTTCTATCTCCCTTCTTTATTTTTTAAAATTATATCATAACTCTAACGTTAGAGTCAAACTAATTTTAATTACCATATTTAATTGATTTTACTAAAATTTAAATAACAATGATTAATTAAAAATTATACTCCATTTTAGAGTATAATTCTAGTTTCGTATATTAGATTTTACTGTTAAATAGCTGACGACTGCCAGCGACGTGCCGACAGTCGTCAATTTTCAATATTTAAATAACACTTTATTTAAAATGACTCATAATATACTGTCTCTTCTAAAGGTTTTCTATCCGTATTATGTCTATCCGGTGATGCTGCTTCTCCTGCTGCATATCCTATAGCTAGAATATTGACCGGCTCAATATTCTCTGGAATATTAAATTCTTCTTTTATAACCTCTGGCTCAAAATAACAAATCCATACTGTCCCCAATCCAAGTTGTGTAGCTTGAAGCATCATATGATCAGTAACCCCTATGTGTTAGGATAGTTGTCGTAAGGAGTAAAATTTGTGTATAATAAAGTAACGACAATAAATCCTAAGGAGAATTAATATGCCAAAAAAAGTTTATCCCAAAGAATTAAAAGAATCTGTTTTTAAAAGACTTGCTCCACCAAATGCTGAAAAAGTACCTGATTTAGCAAAAGAATTAGACATACCTAGAAATACTCTTTATTCTTGGCGAAGTAAAGTTCTTAAAGAAAGTCCTGCTACTAGTAAAAGAGCGAGCAAATGGACTTCTAAAGATAAGTTTCAAGCTGTCTTAGAAACTGCCAGTCTTTCTGAATTGGAAACTTCTAAATACTGCCGAGAAAGAGGTTGATTAAAAAAGCTACTCTTCCCCAAGGTATAGCAACTAAAAAAGATAAACCATTAGTATTACATTCTGATAATGGTAGCCCTATGAAAGCAGCAACATTTATGGCAACACTCGAAAAACTAGGAGTTCAAAGTTCATTTTCAAGATCAAGAGTAAGTAACGATAATCCCTATTCTGAATCACTATTTAAAACAATGAAGTATACCTAACAAAGGCTTTAAGAACCTGACAGAAGCCAGAGAATGGGTTTCTAAGTTTGTTCACTGGTACAATCATGAACATTTACATAGTGGAATTAATTTTATAACGCCCTATCAAAGACATTACGGGCTTGATATAGATATAATACAAAAGCGTATTGCAACATATAAAAAGGCTAAGGGAGCTCATCCAGAAAGATGGTCAGGAGAAATTAGAGACTGTTCACTTCCTAAATATGTAACATTAAATCCAATGGAAGAAGACGAAATAGAAAAATATCTCAACCAGCAGAGCTCCTAATTGGAGTTCTTAATGAAAAGTATTCAAAGAAATTTTTAATTAAATGCGACAACTTACTTGACAAACGCCGTTTAATACTAGATTCTATCTACTACTAATTCAAACTCATCTGACTGTCTACAAACAATTCAACAAAAACATCAACAATCTTTGGATCAAACTGACTTCCTGAACAGTTCTCTAATTCTTTAATTGCTTTCTTATGAGAAAACGCTTCTCGATAAGGTCTTTTTGAGGTCATAGCATCAAAAGCATCCGCTACAGCAATTATTCTTGAAATCAAAGGAATTCCCTCACCTTGTAATCCATCAGGATAACCATCGCCATTAAAAAACTCATAGTGATAACGAATACCTAGTATTATTGCATCATTAAAATTTGCTTGTTTTACAGCTTTAGCACCAACTATTGAATGACGTTTTACCTCTATAAATTCGTCCTCAGTTAAAGTAGTTGTTTTATGTAATATAGTATCAGGAACAGCAATTTTCCCAATATCATGTAATAAAGCTGCAAACCTTAAATTATTTAAAGTCGTTTTATCTAATTGAAGTCCTTTGCCTAATTGTAATGAATATTTAGCAACATTCTTACTATGGGTAGAAGTATATTCATCTCTCAATTCAATAATTCCTACAAATGCTTTAGCCAATCTGTTATCCACTTAAGTCCCTCCTCTTTAATTTCGATAATGAATTTTCCAATAATATAAATCTATAAAGAAGGAAAAAGGAGGTTAATTTTATAAATCAACTATATTATATACCTGTGATTCTTGCCACGACCCACATAATAAAATTAATATAATCTCTTAACCTTTTTCCCCTATCAACATATAATTGCTACCTATAATTTAAAGCTATCCTTAACTCATAAAGATTTAGCTAAAACAAATGTATTAAAATCAAAAATTCAATTAGAAATCATAATTATCATTAACATTAAATATACTCTTTATTTTGCTATCCATTTCATGAAAGAAACAATCTTCTTATCTAACTCCTGGCTTTTATTAATTACCTTCTTATGATTCAAATTCTCTTTATCCTTAACTATCTTAGCAAGCTCCACCTTTAACTTTTTAATTTCACTTCTGCTTTGAATATTAATTATAATCACTCTTTCTAAATTTATTATAAAATTAAATAAGTCCTATTCCTCAATAAAATATAAAAGAGGAATAGGACTTTATTTTTCAAATACAACATAAAGCCTATCTTCCCTTTCGGTAGCTTGACGACCATAGCATAAGCTTTAGGCTCCGGGCTTTGCGTCCTTATCTTTCGATAAGTTTGCCTTTATCGAGGAATTAATAGAAAATATCATTTAAAGTATTTTGTTATAATATCACAATTAAAATTATATCAATTTATCATTATCTTGTAAATATAAACAATTCACATGCACATTATATAATATATGTTAATTAGTCACAATCCCTTAATTAACCTTTGATAATTATTCCACCTTAATAAATTCATTATATTC
>Ga0247721_100522_pt1 | contig 11427 bp, 7 predicted proteins | sample MSEWel2017_08_16_FD_189089 | JGI IMG/M metagenome (GOLD analysis project Ga0247721, IMG submission 189089) | Subsurface sediment microbial communities from gas well in West Virginia, United States - MSEEL Well Study Marcellus 3H_2017_08_16 | ecosystem: Environmental > Terrestrial > Deep subsurface...
TCAAAGCAGGGCTGATGTATGTCAATCCGAAGATCCGTGACCTCAGGTTAATGGATGTGGACGAAGCACAGATCAATTCTGTACTTGATGGTGTCAGGGAGATCGTAGCGGATATCAAGGCCGAGGATTTTGAGATCAAGGAAGGGCCGGATTGTTATTTCTGTGATTATAAGGGGATTTGTGAGTGGCACAATGAAAGTTGAAAGGAGGGACTCCCTCCTAACAGTAGAATTTGTTATCTAAAATAGCGAGAATCAAGATTTCCTATGATGAGGGTCTTTTTGAAATCCCAGAGCTTTTGAGGCTGCATAGTCCGCCTTTTCATTCTGTTCTCGAGGAATCCATTCCAGTTTTATTGAATTGAACTGTCCGACTAGCTTTTTAGCAGTCTGGCAGGGACCTTTAAGATTATCACTTTTTACAGACCATTTTCCATTGACTTGATTTACTACAAGTTTGCTATCTCCCTGTACATTGATGTCAGTCCAACCAAGGGCTTGTGCCTTTTTTAATCCTTGAATTAGGGCATTGTACTCTGCTTCATTATTAGTGCCAGTCCCTTCAAGCATTTCGGATATTTCATGTAGGACTTGTCCATTGTCAAGAAGAACTGCTCCGATTCCTCTTTTACCGGGATTTGGTATTGCAGCTCCATCAAATTGAATTAGTTTCATTTATTCACAGATTTTAAATATCATATAAAGACGTTTTGCTATTTGTTGTTTGTAGATTTATATATGAATTGGAAACATAAAGTATCCATATATTTTGCAGTCGCCTGGAGGTGTAATTACAGAATCGATAGGTGGCGGAATTATGAATGTTAAAATATTACACCCGATTAGAGGGGTGTAAGGTATAAAATCGGTATCAACAGAGTTAATTATTTCACCCTTATACTCCATAAACAATGAGTATTTTGCGTGTAAGGATAATGTCAGTAAACAGGGTTCATTCTTGCATAATTCAATCGAATGTGAAAAACCTCACCTGTAAATGTTTGCCTGACTTGTCTGATTTTTTCTCTATTAATGAGCTAAAAAAAGTAAAATATTATAAATACTGCACTTTTCTTTTTAGTTTGTCAGTATAATTCATTATTAAACAGAGTTAGCCCACATTAATTATCCGGTAAAAGCTCCATTGAAGGTATTCCAAATTTATTTTGTACACTTTGCCTATCTCTATAATCAACTTTATGTAGAGAACAATGATCAATAATCATCAATTTTATAGTCTTTTTTGCAGCTTCGGAAAACTCGTTGTCATTATATGCTTGGCTAAGATCATTTATTCGTAAATTCTTGTGATACATCATTAAGATTCCATGTTTTACCAAAAATGACGAAGGAGTATCTATTTCATCACAAACATTGTTTATAATTCCTATTAATTTATCAGAGCCCAATGAATGAACTATTTTAACAATCACCCCATAAATAATAAAAAGATTCATGTTCCAAAATATCTTTTTTGCTTTTTCCCTTTTTTCTAAACTAGTGAGTCTACTATTTGGATTTTTGTTGTCCTCAAGGTACTCTAATCTTTCCAATAAAAACTCTACCATTTCTTCCTGTTCATCGTGACTTTTTATTGTATCAAACAAACATGATAAAATTCTTAGATGAACTTTCATTCCTTCAGTAAATATACTTTTAAGATCTACTATTTTCAATGAACCTGCACGATTTCTGATAATACACCCCATCACTTCTACTGTTTTAATGGATCGTCTTAATTCCATATCAATTGAATCATCTTCGCAAGTATTACCTTCATTTAACTCATGTTCACGGGATTCTTCTAATTTGTCCTCAATGCGTAATCGTTCACTTCTTTCATTTTCAGGTGTACTATTAGGAGATGGTAAAGCCATTTCAACAATAAGATGTGCTTGTTCATCAAAAAATTTCATCTCACTTTTTGTCAATGTGGCAGGATTATATTTTTCAAACAAAGATCCTGTGAAATTTTCAAGTTCCCTTAATATATCGGTATTTTTTGAATGATGAGTTAAGAATATAGCGATATATGCATTTTCATCTACATGGAGATTTTCTATAATAGTTTTTATTTTTTCTTTAGATTCTAGAATGTTTTCTGCAATGTGTTTAGCAACAAAAAAGTAATAGAAGTATGGATATCTAAATGAGTAATTACTAAAACTATCCTTATGAACTATGTCATACAAAGTTTCGAGTAAATCATCTTGCTCTATTGGAAGATTATAAGTATCCTTATATGATTCCATGAAGAGATTGAAATCATGAAGATTCAGACTTTCTTTATTTTCTTCATGCATATGAGCAGCTACTTCCGTCAAAAAATTGATGTAGATATCAATTTCATCATTCCTGACACCATGATTTCTCAAATAATGATATATAAAAGCCTGATAGCAGTAGCCTTGAGAAGTTATTTCCTGGTCCAGTGGCATAAATGTTTCATAAGTAACTATAGTAGATAAAACAAAAAAAGGATATGCAGGCATAATTCCTTTACCCAGATTTTTCCCTAAAGTCGTATCTATCAATTTTATATTGTCATCAATTCCTTTATAATCATCTATTGCTTTCTTATCTGACAAATATTCCCATTTTTTAATCAATTCGTATCTTAAAGATGGTTTGAGTTCTTTTATTCTAAAAGTTGTAAATGATGAGATGAGTTTTTCATCTTTGATATTCAAGCCAAAAATATCATCGACAACAACAACACAATGAGGGAATGTAGAAAGATATTGTATGTGTTTTTCTTTATTATTCGCCTTATGAAAATCATCAATTATCGGAATGATTTTTTCCATATCAACATCGTCAATTTTTACTTTATTATACTGTTGGATGAATGCATTTTCTATATTGTTCTTTATCTTCCCAACAAAATTTGTTTTTTCATCAGATACATAAACAGGGAAGTAATTATTATCTCTAAGTTGACTGAATAATCTCTTACATAAAGTTGTTTTTCCAGATTGATCTTCTCCTGCTATCATTATGTTATCATGTTCATAAATATTGTCAATCAAATGATCTGATTTTATATCTATACTTTTTTCTTTAAATTCATCATATTTAGCAAGTTCAATACAAACAAAAATGTCATCCAAAAACACATCTTTTTTTTGGGAATGAGCTTTGGTTAGCATTTCTGTATCCTGCAAGAATTTTTGGAATTTTTCATTTACTTCAATTTCCCTCATTTTCTTTTCTTTTGAAACAAGTTCTTCAATCCTATCTTGTACGAATTGCCATGCACTACTTTTTTCAGTATGTTTTGAAATTGGTATTCCATCTTTGGGCAAGGCCAATTTCATAGAAATGTCTTCATGATCTAACCAATCACATTCTGATAAAATAATTGGAATGACGGGTACTGCCTTTTTTCTATTTAATTCAAGGGCTTTATTTTTTTCATCCATACAACTATAGGAATCAAAAAAATGCTCAGAGATAAATAAACAAATAATGTCTGCATCATCCAAATGACAATCAATTTTATCCTGAAACTCTTCACCTGATAATATTCTGTTATCATGCCAAACTTCTACCAACCCTTTATTAACTAATGGAGTGAGGCATTCTTCAAATTGTTCAAGATGAGGTTCATTAGTTGTATTGTCCTTATGGCAATAACTTACAAATAATTTTAATTTTGTATCTTTTCCCATTGCATTGTCCCCGATGTTGGATTATAATAAACTACACTCATAAACTACAATATAAATATTTTTTCTTTTAACTACTTTAGATTTGTATCAAAATAACCCCGGCGCCATTTCTACTCGAATACAAAAAATTTGAATCCTATTTAATATCAATAATGCTCCCTGATATACTCATACGCCCTATCAAACAATTCCTGTTCCTTATGTAATTTGTACTTCAACAAAGTCTGACGTAAAGCTTTCTGAATCTCCCTTTCCCCTGTCGTAGTCCATTGCCAGCCATCAAATCGAGTGTATTTGACAACACTATCGATATCATTGACTATCTTTTCCACAATTACAGGGGTTGTTTCAACTTTGCATTCCAGGAATAGTTTCGTAAGAGATTCTTTTGTATCATCCACAGGTTCAGCTTCAGTTTCTCTTTCCAGTTGAACGGTTTCCCGGGCGATTTCAAGGAGTTTCTTTAAGAAATCAATACTATTGATGGTGTTTTGGTAATGCATTTCTTTCAATTTTTCCAGCCTTTCACCAAGTTCCTGGAATCGGGGATCATCTACATGGACATGTAATTTCCATTCAATCTTGACTGCAAGCTTTTTGGCCTTGTCTTTTGCATCCTTTTCAGTTAGATGTTCCAGAATACTTGCATCCATAATCAGGGTTTCAAGGTCGTCCCTGATTGTCTGAACAGTGACGTTTTCATGAATTAATTTCAGGGTTTTACCACCAAGGGCATGCCAGATGAGTTTCCCATTTCCACTTGGCGGTTTTATGGATTCATAAACCTGAGTTAGCCATTTGTAATCATCTTCATATTCATTCAGGAAAGTATCAGGAGATAGCGCTTCCCAGTGTCTGGCCAGATAGGAATAATCTGCAGCGAAGCGGTCTCTGTCTTCATCAGTTCTCAAACAGTCCTGAGCTGCAAGTAAGCCTTCGTAACCATCGAGTTCCCTATCGATGTTTGGGAAATGACTGAGACATCTTTCCACTGCGATTGGCAATTCCTGTTTCAACAGGTCAATGTTGGAAATGACGGTTTGCATCTCTTCCACATCAAAATTCAGGGCTTCTGCAACATTGTCGAATATACCCAGGTAATCAACAACCAATCCATGATCTTTATTTGGATAAGGTCTGTTGACCCGGCAAATTGCCTGCAAAAGAGTGTGATCTTTCATTGGTTTGTCCAGGTACATCACTTCATTGATTGGTGCATCAAAACCGGTTAATAATTTGGATGTGACAATCAACAGTTTTAGTGGGTCATTGACATCCCTGAAGCGATCCAGTAATTTTTCCTGTTCATCATCTGTTAAAGCATACATTTCATGCCATTCTTTGGGATCACCTTTGCGCAAGGTCATTACAACTGCCGATTCTTCCGGCTCCATGTATTTGTCAATTTCCTGTTTGTACAGATGACATGCCTCACGGTCCCAAACAACAACCTGTCCTTTGAAATCATTCGGTTCCACATGTTTTTTGTAATGATTGACAATATCCTGACAGACTTTACTTATGCGGTCAGGAGCCTTGGTTAAAATTCCAAATTTGCCGGCCTGGTCGGATAATTTGGCTTTGTCCCCATATTGCAGTTTGTTTTCCTGAGCCATCCAGTCAAATGAACTGTCAATTATGTTTTTGTTGATATGCAGTTCAACAGGCCTTGGTTCAAAATAGATCGGTAGTGTTGCTTTATCCTTTACAGATTGCTCGAAGGAATACCGGTTGAGATAACCGTTTTCATCCTCTTCCGCACCAAATGCCCAGAAGGTGTTCCTGTCTCTGGTATTGATGGGAGTCCCGGTCAGGCCGAAAAGGAATGCGTTGGGAAGACCATCCCGCATTTTCTTACCCAGATCTCCTTCCTGTGTTCTGTGGGCCTCATCAACAAGTACGATAATATTTTCCCTTTCGTTGAGGATTCCTTCAGATTCACCGAATTTATGAATGGTTGTGATGATTACTTTCCTTGTATCCTGTTGCAATAAAGTCTGTAATTCTTCTCTTGAATCGGCAATAACCACATTGGGTACGTTTGAAGCATTGAAGGTTGCACTTATCTGAGAATTAAGGTCAATTCTGTCGACTACCACAATTACAGTGGGATTTCGAAGATGTGGATTATGGCGAAGTTGCATTGCTGCATAAACCATAAGCAAGGATTTTCCAGATCCCTGAAAATGCCAGATTAAACCTTTTTTTACCCGACCATCAATTACTCGTTTTACAATCTGTTTTGAAGCCTCATATTGTTGATAACGACAGAGGATTTTAATTTGCTGGCCACCTTTAGAGGTGCTGTATAAGGTGAAATCTTTCAGTAATTCAAGAACAACTTCCGGTTTGACCATCCTGCGAATGGAGTTTTTGACTTCCTCCAGCTGCTCAAAGACATCATCTTTTGTATTTCTCCAGGGTTGCCATTTTTCAATCGGTAACTTGATTGAACCAACACGATAGGTTTTTCCTTCGGTGGCAAAACAAAAGACATTGGATACAAAAAGTTCAGGAATGGACTTTTGATACTCTTCCAGCTGGATTGCACCGTCCACCCAGGATATTGCAGGTCTGACCGGAGTTTTTGCCTCTCCTATAACAAGAGGGATACCGTTTACCAGTAAAACAAGGTCCGGACGTCTTTCCTGTCCGGACTTGAAAGTGTACTGGGTTGTTACAATGAAATAGTTATTGTCAGTATTTTCATAATCTATCAATTTAACAGAAACATGATCCCCGTTTTCCCCGAAAGGCATGGTTTTTTCATTACGCAACCATTCGGCAAATTCCTCATTAGCCCTGACAAGTCCCATTCCTCTGGAACTCTGGATAATCGCCCGGAGTTTATACAGAACTTCATTCGCACGACTGGGATCTTCAGCAATTGCAGGATTCAATTTGACTAATGAATTTACCAGATACTGCTCAACCAGTACATCGGATTCTTCCCTGGGAAGTTTGTCTGCCGGGACAAAATCCCACCCCATCTCTGCAACAAGATCTCGAACTAAATTTTCGACTGAATTGGCCTCATTGAACATTTTCCAGTACCCCCTCTGGAATTCTTAATTTACCTGATAGGAACTCGTTGGTGAGTTTCTTTTTTAAATTAGTTAGATGGAGTATATTCTTCCTATGATATTTTAAATTTTCATCACATTCGATCAAAATATTTGCTATATTTTTTTGTTCATCCAATTGAGGTAATGGAACTGATATTTTCAATGTTTCTTTTGGTGATACTCTTTTATGACTATTGCTAGTTCCTGTTTGTAATCGGATAAATTCTTCCTGCAATCGACTTGATTGAAATAGATAATATAGATAATTTATATCAATAGATTTTTCAGGTTCATATACAATAAATTCTGTTGAACAAATTTGCCTATTTTCACGACCCATCATGACTTTCCAAACTCGATTTATTCGAGGATTTAATTTAGAAAGTAATATAGAGTCTTTCTTTATAACATATTTTAAACTTTTAATATATAGTCCTTTTTCAAGATAAATTGTTTTTTCAACGTCATATCCTGGAATTGTATAATACAAAAATAATTCATCTGAATATTGTTGTGGATCTATTGATGATTTATTAATTTTTAAAATATCTTTGAGTTTAATAAAATCCCAACTTTCGGGAATTGCCCCAAACTCGGTCTCTTTGAAATTATTATGGCCAATACCTTTATTCAATAATTCGTTAAGTAGGCATTTTTTTGTTCCATCAAATGATTTGAGTAAATGTTCATTTTTATCAATATTATCTTCAATAGCCCATAATACCTCAGAAATTTTCTTCTGTTCCTCTGCCGATGGAATCCAGAATTCCTGTTTTGCCAATGTTTTCCATTTGATTGTAGGAGACATGGAACCTTCAGAGATTGCATGTGCGGTTTTCCAGAAAACATTTGATTGCATGAAACAGGGCAAAAAATCCGGGACAATTAAATCCCCTTTCGGCCTGATAACCATTGAATGGGCAGAAACAACTGCATCCCTATCCGTCACAGCGACCTTTCTGAGATAGGAATTTCTTTTTCCAAAGATGATATCTCCTTTTTTGCAGAGAAATTTAGTAGCCTTTACATCTTCAGTAGAACCAAACCTTTTGATCCGGATTTGATCGGTGTCAAGATGTTCGAGGCCGATATAATGTTCCAAATCTGATTCATTTGGTTTTTCAACTCTATCAGTAACGTTAGTAGCAATTTCATCAAACCGAACTTTTATCCAGTTTGGAGGTACTTCAGGAATAGAACTTAACATATTAGATAACCTCCTTTAATGTAGAGAAAAGTTCATCTGTATGATGTTTGACCTCATTGGAACTCTTTTCCCATTGAGATATGAGATCTTCAATTGGTTCCTCGATTTCCCCCAAATCATACTTCTGGACATACATTGGAACATTGAGGCTGAAATCTTTATCCCGGATTTCTTCTATAGTGGCAACATGTGATAAGCGATGAATGTCTTCGTATCTTTTATAGAGGTCATATAATTTCTTTATATTTTCATCTGAAAGAAAGGACATCTGTTTTTCTTCAATTACTTCTTCAAAGCCATTAACAAACAGAACTTTACCTTTTCTTTCTTCAGGTTTATTCTTGGAACAAACAACGATACATGATTCCATCACAGAGTTATAAAACAGGTTTTTTCCAAGACCAATCACACAATCAACAACATCTGATTCGACCAACTTTTGTCTCATGGATTTTTCTGCATCTCTAAATAAAACTCCATGAGGATATAGTATTGCACATCTGCCAGTATCTTCCTTCATGGATGCAATGATGTGCTGGAAAAATGCATAATCTGCACAACCCTGTGGAGGTGTGCCATAGATATTCCTGTTCCAGGGATCATGTTTCCAGGCATCCCTGTTCCACTTATTTATAGAGTATGGAGGATTGGCAAGCACAATATCGAACTGTTTAACCCTGTCATTTTCCACAAAAGCAGGATTTGATAAAGTATCACCCCTTATGACATAGAAATCCTCGAAGCCATGCAGAAACATATTCATTCTTGCAATTGCAGAAGTTATTATATTGATTTCCTGACCGTATAATTTGATATTCCGGTATTCATGTCCCTTTTCTTTGGCAAGCAGGGCTGCATTTAGTAACATTCCCCCGGAACCACAGGTGGGGTCATAAATGCTTTCACCTGTTTTGGGATCAACAATCAAACTCATCAGTTTAACAACAGTTCGGTTGGTATAGAATTCCGCAGCAGTATGGCCACTGTCATCAGCAAATTTTCTGATAAGATATTCATAACCGGTACCAAATTCGTCCTGCGGTACATTTGTAATAGAAAGATTGACAGTTGAGAAATGTTCAATAAGGTCAATCAGGATATTGTCACTGAGTCTGTTCTTATTGGTCCAGTTTGCATCTCCAAAAATCCCGGTAAGTTTGTCAGGATTGGCCTTTTCAATATCATCCATTGCAGTTTTGATGGCTTTTCCCACATTTATGGAAACATTCCTGACATCGTTCCAGTGAGCACCGGCTGGAACCTGGAATCTGTGATTTTCTGCAAACTCAGCATACTCCTGATCTCCACCGGATTCTTCAAGGGCCTGCTGGTATTCCTCATCATACACATCAGAAATCCGTTTGAAAAACATCAATGGGAATATTATACTCTTATATTCGCCGGGATCAATAACACCACGAAGCAGTGTTGCAGCACCCCAGAGATACTGTTCCAATTGCTGCTGGGAAATTGGTTCACTCATAATACACCCACCTCTTTCAATAACGATTTCATTTTTTCTTCGGATTCAAGGAATTCGTCATAGGCCTGATTCAGTTCCCGGAAAGTTTCTTCCAGGTCAATTTCCTCGACAACAAGTTTTTTCCTGACATAGCGGGAAATGTTGAGATTGAATTCGTTTTCTTCAATCTCCTTAATATCTACCAGTTTACTGACATCTTCCATATCCTCATATTTCTCATACCAGTCAAGGACATTATCAGCATGTTCCTGAAGGAAGAAATTCTGGTTGCGTCCCTTCTGGAATTGCTCCGAACCATCGATAAAAAGGACCTTGTTTTTCTTTGATTCATCTTTTTTGGCCCTGAAAACAAGAATGCAGGCACTGATTCCTGTACCATAAAACAGATTCGGACCAAGACCAATCACTGCTTCAAGCATGTCATTTTCAATCAGTTTTTTCCGGATTTTACCTTCCGCTCCCCCTCTGAACAAAGCACCATGAGGAAGTACAATTGCCATTCTGCCGGTAACCGGGGCCATGGAAGAAATCATATGTTGCACCCAGGCATAATCACCATTACTTTTGGGCGGGGTTCCTGCAATATTTCTGCCAAAGGGGTCATGTGACCAGTGTTCCTGTCCCCAATTTTTTAGAGAAAAGGGTGGATTGGCAATAACTATGTCAAACTGGGAAAGTTGATCGCCTTCATGGAATGAAGGATTCCTGAGAGTATCCCCTCTGATAATTTGGAAATCCTGAATACCATGTAAAAACAGATTAATTCTTGCAATGGATGAGGTCGTGAGATTCTTTTCCTGCCCATAAAGTTTCAGGGTTCTCTCATCTCCCCCACTACTATTTACATAATGGACCGCTTCCAGTAACATACCACCGGAACCGCAGGCAGGATCATATATCAATTCTTTTTCTTGCGGTTTGAGGATGTTTCCCATTAAATGCACAACTGTTCTTGGGGTATAGAATTCTCCAGCTTTGCGATTGGTCAGGTCTGCAAATTTCTTAATCAGATATTCATAAGCCTGGCCCAGCATATCAGGTTCAACATATGATTTGGAAAGATTCTTACTCGAAAAATGATCAATCAGGTCATTGAGAAGTTCGTCAGATAATCGTTCCTTGTTGCCCCAATTGACATCTCCGAATATCTCGTATAATTTATCCTGATTCGCTTTTTCAATCTCCCGGAATGCATGTTGGAGAGCCTGCCCCACATTGGTAGCTGTATCCTTAACGTCATTCCAGTGTGCTCCTTCAGGAATTACATAATCATGCAATTCAGGAAAAGATGCATATTCTTCATCCCCGCCGGATTCATCCAGAGCTTGACGATATTCTTCATCATAAACATCTGAGATCCTTTTAAAGAACAGTAAAGGGAAGATGTACGCCTTGAAATCAGATGCATCCACAGGTCCCCTTAAAATATTAGCCGCATCCCACAAATATTGTTCCAACTCTGAAAGAGAAATCTTTCCCATTTAGTATATCTCCATTAATCTAACGTTTTAGTACTTACCCAGGCATAGATGGATTAAATGGGTATGCATTTGTTATTGATAACTTGGGTAGAATAGAAAGCCTACATTTATAAATTTAACTAAAATGATTAAATTTTATCGAGATAGATTTGGGATGACTATTGCTGTTTTTATTGTACTGGTTGAAGAAAAAACTAAGAATCTAGGTAGCTTTGCAGCGTTTGAGATTGATCAATTAGAAGATGGGAAAGTTCGCTAACTACTGTACTTGTTCGGTTACATGTTCGGTTACTTGTTCGCCTGCCCTGCATGAAGTTTCTTCTTTACCGGCATGGTTTTCTGTGGATTCCGCAATGGAATCTGCCAGGTAGGCAATAAACCTCACTCTCATACCTATCTCGATTATCTCCGGCTGGGGGAGCCCAGGTTCTTCAGCTTCCTTCAGTACACGACGGAAACCACTACCCCACTGCTCTATCAGGTCAAGTTCCCTGAAGACTCTGGCAATAACACGATTCCTG
>Ga0247721_100523_pt1 | contig 11424 bp, 11 predicted proteins | sample MSEWel2017_08_16_FD_189089 | JGI IMG/M metagenome (GOLD analysis project Ga0247721, IMG submission 189089) | Subsurface sediment microbial communities from gas well in West Virginia, United States - MSEEL Well Study Marcellus 3H_2017_08_16 | ecosystem: Environmental > Terrestrial > Deep...
GGAATATATTTGTTAAAATTTTTTCTTTAATTTTAATTTTTTTACTAATTAAAGATCAAAATGATTATAATATATATGCTTTTATTCTGGTTATTTCAGTATCACTAAGCTATCTGTATAATTTTTTCTATTCGAGAACTTATATTAATATTCTCAAAAAATATTCTAATTATAATTTTAAACGTCATATAAAGCCAATTCTTTTATTATTTGCTATGAGTATTTCTATTAGCATATATACTAATTTAGATAAAGTGATGTTAGGTATTTTAACTAATGATGAAGCTGTAGGATATTATACTTCTGCAAATAAGATGATAAAAGTAATAGTATCGTTAGTAACATCTTTAGGAACAGTTTTATTACCAAGGATGTCCTATTACATCGAGAATGATTTAACTAAAGAAATTAATACCCTAATTGATAAATCATTAAACTTTATATTGTTGTTAGCTATTCCAGCATCAGTTGGTATATTTATGCTAGCTAAACCTATAATTTTGATTTTCACAGGTTCAGGCTATACAGAAGCAATAACAACAATAAAAATATTATCACCTGTTATTTTGATAATTGGTTTGAGTAATTTAATAGGAGTACAAATATTATTATCTCATGGCAAAGAAAAATTCACCTTAATATCTACTTCAATTGGAGCAATAACAAATTTTTTACTAAATTTGTTATTGATTCCACTTTTAAAACATAATGGAGCTGCGATAGCTACAATTGTTGCTGAAATATCTGTTGCAATTACTCAAATATATTTTGCTTATTCGTATTTAAAAGGCAATATTAGTTTTAAAAATATAATACAATATATTATTGGAGCTATTTTAATTATAATAACATGTTTAACTGTTAATTATTATTTTGATAATATTATTTTATTAACTGTTTTATCTATTTTGTTTTCTAGTGCAATTTATTTTTCTTTTCTATTTGGAATAAAAAATCAATTTATTTTTGAGATTAAAGAACAAATTTTATTAAAGTTAAAAAAGAAATAATTTTTGGAGGTTAGTATGACTAAAAAATATGATTATTTAATTGTCGGTGCAGGGTTATTTGGATCAGTATTTGCTTATGAAGCTAATAAACGCGGAAAAAAGTGTTTGGTTATTGACAAAAAAGATCATATTGGCGGACACATATATTGTGAGAATGTTGAGGGAATAAATGTACATAAGTATGGTGCACATATTTTTCATACAAGTAATGAAGAAATATGGGAATATGTAAATAAATTTGCTGATTTTAATAGATATATAAATTCTCCTATAGCAAATTACAAAGGTGAGATTTATAATCTTCCTTTTAATATGAATACATTTAATAAATTATGGGGAGTAGTCACCCCTAAGGAGGCAAAAGAAAAAATAGAAAAACAAAGAAAAGCTGCTGGTATTGAGGAGCCTCAAAATTTAGAAGAACAGGCAATTTCTTTAGTAGGTACAGATATATACGAAAAATTAATTAAGGGTTATACTGAAAAGCAGTGGGGAAGAAAAGCTACAGAACTACCTGCATTTATAATTAACAGATTACCTGTTAGATTAACCTATGATAATAATTATTTCAATGATAAATATCAGGGAATACCTATTGGTGGATATAATGTTATTATTGAAAACATGCTAAAAGATGTAGATACTAAAATTGAGACTGACTTTTTTGATAAAAGAGAAGAATTTGAAGACTTAGCTGACAAAACAGTCTTTACAGGGATGATTGATGAGTATTTTGATTTTAAATTTGGTCATTTGGAATATAGAAGTCTAGAATTCGAGAATGAATTATTAGATATAGAGAATTATCAGGGTAATGCAGTTGTAAATTATACTGATAGAGAAACCCCTTATACTAGAATTTTAGAACATAAACATTTTGAGTTTGGAAAACAAAGTAAAACAATTATAACAAAAGAATATCCATCTGAATGGGAAATTGGTGATGATCCTTATTATCCAGTTAATGATGATAAAAATGATGCTTTATTTAAAAAATATAAAAATTTAGCAGATAAGGAAGATGTAATTTTTGGAGGGCGGCTAGCTGACTATAAGTATTATGATATGCATCATGTTATATTCCATGCTTTAGATAAAGTTAATAGTTTGTTAGGAAAATAAATAGGGAGGAATTATGGAGAAAATAGCTGCAGTTGTTGTTACATATAATAGGAAAGAAATGTTAATAAAAAACTTGAATTCACTTTTTAATCAAACTAAACAATTAGATTCAATAATTATAATTGATAATGCTAGTACTGATGGAACAAAAAAGTTGCTAAAAGAAAAAAAATTTTTATCAAAAGATATAATAAATTACTATAGATTAGATAAAAACACAGGTGGCGCTGGAGGTTTTTATTACGGGACTAAAAAAGCTTATGAAAATAATTTCGATTGGGTTTGGTTGATGGATGATGATTGCATTTTTCAAAAAAATTCATTAGAAAAAATATTTAATTTAAAATTAAATAAAAACAATGCTTATGCATGTTTGCGAAAAGATTTAGAAAAAAAGAAGGATATCATAATGAATATAGATAAAACCAAATTAAATGAAGATAAGATAGCAGTGAGAAATGTACCTTTTAATGGATTTTTAATTAATCGCAGATTAATCAACGAAATTGGTTATCCAGAGAAAAATTATTTTATTTATGGGGATGATGATGAATATTGTTTGAGGATCAAAGAAAACGAAGGTGAAGTATTTGTTATTACTGATTCTATAGTTTTTCATCCTAATAAAATTATGCAATATTCATACAAAAGAGGGGTTAAATATACAGAAAGCTTTTTATCGGAATTTAGAGTTTATTATGGAACTAGAAATTCTTTGATAAATAGGAAAAAATATTTTAATAAAAATATTAACTTAATATCTCTTTCAAAATCTATTATAAAATACTTAATTTTAGGAGAATTTAAATTAATAAAACTAAAACTATTGGGAGTATGGGATGGGTTAAATTTTAATTTTTATAACCGTGTTTAAACAATTAAGTAAAATCATCTGCTGTTAGAAGGAATTCAGCAGATGATCCAAATCCATTTCCATTAGGACGTAATCCCAGAGAAGATCTATATGTTGATTTATTTACAAATGGCAGTACAGTTAAATATCCTCATGGGAGAGTAGTCCAATATGAAAATAACTATCCGCTAAAAACTTTCTATTGCGGTGAGGTTAAGGATTACAGTCGGGGTCAAAATGATTCAAAATGCAGATCATAATTAGGAAGAAAACTTGCTGATTTTGAAACTGAAGAAGAAAGAAGAGTTGAGTTTTTCAAAGCGAAATTAAAGTTAGAATTATTTTTAGACTTAATAACTCAATTCAAACAGGTTAGAGAATGGAACTTTGGTACAGTTTTTGCTTATATAATAGCCCAGCACTATGGAATTAGAACTTAGTATCTTGATATAACTGATAATCTTTTAATGAATCCAGAATCTGCAGCTGATAATAAATAAAGTGCTTCCAATTGGCTATCAACCTTTTACCCGCTGTTATAAGCAGAGAGGCTATTTTATTGATACTATGCATTCAGGTGATCTTGATGATTTAGTTAATTATGATTTAGTAACTGACCACGGCTTTGAAAAATTATATTTCAAAAGGACTCCTGAATTTGCAGTAGAAATTTATGAACTTTTCGATGGGGGTAGGGAACTTTTCCATGATCGTTCAATGGAGCTTTTAAGTGGGCTGATTGATGAAATTAAGGCTGGTAATTCTTTTAGTGAAGATAGCTTTGCTAAAGTTTATAGTAGATTTGGTAGGGCTGAATCTAAAGACTGGTGGCTGACTAAACTTGCTGCTTATGGAACTGAAATTGGTGACCCGGCTTTTGAGCTGAGTGATGATCTGAAGGCTGATATTGATGATTCCTGGGATATTAATGAATTTGTTGATCAGGAAGGGCTAGCAATTGGTGGTCGGATGGTGTACATTCCGTAGGAATAAAGGGTGATTTTTTGTTTCTAAAAATTATTTTAATAATAATATTTCCCGTTCTGCTAATCCCACTGCTTTTTTTTTGTGATGAATTATCTTCCTGAAATATTTTCATTTCTTTCATTTAATTTGGGAAGAGAATTTTTTCAAAAATACAACTAAATAGTTATCTCAGCTTATATCTTTTTATTATCAGTATTATGGTTTCAGCTATCATTGCAATTTCACTGTTTAGATTTGAAAAAGAGCAGGAGAGAAGAGAGAAAGCAAGGCAGCAGAAGCAGAACAAAGAGATGGTCTTTTTCTTTTTTGAGCGAGCAATTACTCAGGTTTTTAATAGTCAGCAGGAAAAATTCTGGGACATTTTTGATTTTGTGGATATTAGTGATAGTGTTTTTAGCAGGGTTAATTCAATAAAATCTCTGATGAACAATGAACAGTTTATGCTGTTAAATAAAATAATTGATAAGCTTAAAAAGATTTATGAACTGGAGAGAGATGATAATTATCCAGTTGTCCGACCTGCTGTTGATGAGCTGATGGAACTGATTACTATACCTGGTTATTCTACCTTTCAGTATCACCTAAAACAGTCAAAATCTGTTTTTGATCTTTTAAATAAAGATGCTATTGAACTTTATAATATTTTAGCACCTGACGATAAAGCGAAAATTTACAGTAAGGATAAAATTCTAAATCATGTTGGAAATGTGATTCTAGAAAAGGGAAATGAGCTGTTTAGAGTTTATGGTAGTGAAGGTCAGAAGATTTGTGAGGCTGAGTTTGATACTAAGGGAATTGTTGAAGGTGAAGCTAAAATATTTGATTTTGAAGGAACTTTGATCTATGATGGTGAGTTTGAGAATCATCATAGAAGTGGTCAGGGTGTAGAATATCTTTATGATAGAATTAAGACTAAGGAAGGTGCCTGGCAGGATGGAGAGCTTGTTGATGCGGTTATTTATAACGTACTTCTCAATGATGATGAGACTTTGTTTTTAGATGAACCTCAATTTTTGTGCAAGTCAACACATTTGTTTTCTGCAACCGATACTGATAATGATCTTTTAGTTGGTCATTTAAAGCTGAATGATGACGATTATCATATTATGCAGAATAGTTTGCGGGATGCTGCTGAGGTTTTGAAGAGTTATTATGAGGAGCTGTAGATGATTTATGGGGGGGAGATAATTGAAAGCATAAAAGCAAATAACAGAGAGTATAATGATTCTATTATTTCACAGTTAAAGGATGATAATTTAATTGAAATGAATCATACATATTCTAGTATTATGAAATTGATAAATGATATTAATTTAGATGATTATAAAGTGCAGTTAAAATTTAAAGATGAGGACTTTTATACTGATCAAATCAAGGTGAGGATAGAAACAGATATTGAAAGAATTATGGCAGGGTTTATAAACAATCGATACTGTAAAGACATTTTAAAACTTAAAATTATTGATGATTAAATTTATATTTATAATTTACAGTACTCACTAATAAGGAGATAATTCAAATGACTTGGATTGATGATTTTGAAAATGAATTTAATATTCATGCTCAAAGTGATGAATTCAAGCTAATTATTGGGATAAGACCCTATAAACAAAAGCTCGGCAATAAAAAATTAGCTGTAGATATAACAACTAATACAACTTTGCAAAATACTTTATATAATGGCTTTAATGAAATAGCTTTTTTAGTCAGAGATTGGGTTAAAATACAGTCAAGTTTGGAGATGATTTTTAATTTATTATCTGGCAGCAGTATTAAATCTTTAGAAATCTTAGCCTGGGTAAGAGGAAATAAAATTAGTCCTATTAAATTCGCTAAATATTTACTTAATGTTCATAAACTAATGTTAGTAAATAAAGAGAATTCAAAGGGGAATTGTATTTCTTCTAAAATTAAGACCTTAGTTAGAACAATAAATAGTCAAAATCAAAAAGTTAATATTTTATTTACTGGGAGCATCTTTTTCTCACAAGAATTAAAGAAGAATAGTGGCATAAAAAATGATTTAGGTTGGGTGTATCATCCCAGCGGTTATAATTTAAATGAATTCAGTATAAATTATGAGGATATTTGGTATAAATTTAATCAAAATGGAGTTAAAAACACTTCAAAAGCTAAAACTGTAAAATTAAATAAATTTATGATTTTTAAATAAGAATTTTTGCTTGGGGGAGATTAAATGGATAAAGAAAACTTAAAGAATATCAAAATAGCAATCACAGGAATGGGATATGTTGGTCTACCATTAGCTGTAGCATTTGCTGAAAATGGAATAGATATAATAGGGTTTGATATTAATCAAGAAAAAATAAATAAATACAAAAATGGGGAAGATCCAACAAATGAAATTGGTAAAGATCGATTAGCTAAAATTTCAAATATAAAATATACTGCTGCTGAGAAAGATTTAAAAGAAGCAGATTTTCATATTGTGGCTGTTCCGACTCCTGTTGGTAAGAACAATGTGCCAGATTTAGATCCAGTAACAGGTGCAAGTAGAACGGTAGGTAGAAACTTAAAAGAAGGCTCAATTGTGGTTTATGAGTCAACAGTCTATCCAGGAGTTACCGAAGAAGTTTGTGTACCAATACTTGAAGAAGAAACAGGCTTAATTTGTGGAGAAAACTTTAAAGTTGGTTATTCACCTGAACGAGTTAATCCAGGAGATAAAGTTAATACCGTTGAAACAATTGTTAAAGTCGTTTCTGGTATGGATGAAGAAAGTCTAGAAGTTATTGCTAGTGTTTATGAGAGCATTATTAAAGCTGGAGTTCATAGAGCACCTTCAATTAAGGTAGCAGAGGCTTCAAAGATAATTGAAAACTCCCAGCGTGATGTTAATATTGCTTTTATGAATGAGTTAGCTATGATTTTTGATAAAATGGATATTGATACTCAATCAGTTTTAGAAGCTGCAGGAACCAAATGGAATTTCCTTAATTTTTATCCTGGACTTGTAGGTGGACACTGCATTGGTGTTGATCCCTATTATTTAACATATCGTTCTGAGGAACTTGGTTATATATCCCAGTTGATTTTAAATGGACGCAGGATTAATGATCAGATGTCTAATTTTGTTGCTGAAAAGATTGTGAAGAAAATGATTGAATCAAATGTTAAAGTTAATGGGGCTAAAGTTTTGGTTATGGGTTTAACTTTTAAAGAAAATGTACCTGATTTAAGAAACAGCAAAGTTGCAGATTTAATTAATAGATTAAAAGAATATCATGTTAATGTTAAAGTTACTGATCCAATTGCTGACCCAGAAGAAGCAGTAAGGGAGCATGGGATTGAGCTTCAGGATATTAATGATATCAGTGATGCAGATGCTGTTATTGTTGCAGTTAACCATGATAAGTATAATAATATGAAACTAGAAGAATTTAAGAAGTTTTATAATGATGACTTTGATAAACCTGTGTTTATTGATGTTAAATCTATTTTTGATAAGGTTGAAGCTGATAAAATGTATAATTATTGGAGAATGTAGGTGCTTTATTAATGAGTAATGAACAAGAGAATCCTTTAGTTAGTGTAGTTATTCCTACTTATAAGCGGCCTGATATGTTGGGTAGAGCTATTGATAGTGTTTTAAATCAAACTTATGATAATATTGAAATCATTGTGGTTGATGATAATGATGAGAATAGTAAATATAGAAAAGAAACTGAAGAATTTATGAGAAAATATGCTGACGTTGACAATTTGGTTTATTTGAAGCATAAAAATAATTCAGGAGCAGCTGCTGCTAGGAATACCGGTATGAAATATTCAAAAGGGGAATTCATATCTTTTTTAGATGATGATGATGAGTGGTATAATGATAAAACTCAGATTCAAGTTTCTCAATTCAGAAAGCTTTCTGAAGACTACGGTGTTGTTTATACAAATTCTACTAAAAAAAATGATATTAATAATATATTTATAACTAATAAAGAAAATAAAAATTCTTTATCTGGAGATGTTCATAATAAAATATTAAAGGGTAATTTTATTGGGACACCTGTTGCAATGATTAGAAGTTCTTGTTATGAAAAAAATGGAGGTTTTGATGAGTCACTACCGAGATTGCAAGATTGGGAATTTTGGATTAGACTGTCTAAAAATTATAAATTTAAATATATTGATAAACCGATGACCATGGTATCTGAATTGGATGACACAATTAGCACAAACATTAATGCCTTGATTAAATCTCTTAAAATTATATTAGAGAAGCATTATAGTGAATTTGAAAATGCCGGGGAATTTGTTCTTGCAAATAAATATTTTCTAATTGGACATAATTTATGTTTGAATAACAAATGTGATTATGGTCGTGAATATTTTAAAAATGCTTTAAAAATAAAATTCAAAATCAAATTCTTTGTTGTATTCATTTTTTCTTTTTTTGGTCGGTCATTTTATAAACTTTTTTTTTATTTATGGAAGAATATAAGATTTAAAAGTTAGTTGAATTATTGAGCTAGGAAATTAATAACTATTTTGTTTTAGGAGAGATATAAGTTGAAATCAATAGTATATTTTTCTTTAGTGAATTGGAAATGGATTAAGCAGCGACCACATTTTATACCTTTTTATTTATTTAAAAATGGTTATAATATTAATTATATATATATAAAAAGCTTAGGTTTGGAATTGCTAAAAAACAAGTCTTTGGTAAAAAATAGAATAGATGAAGACACTTTTAATATTAATTCATTGGTACAATTACCTTTTTCTAGTAGATTTGAAACAATAAGAAAGCTAAATAATTCTATATTAAAAAAACAATTTTTTAATATATATAGAAATCAGAACCCAGATATTATAATTTTCACTCATCCAAATCAAATAGATAATACTGAAGAGAAGTTGATAAATAAATCTAAAATAATTTATGAGTGTATGGATAATATGGTCGCTTTTCTTAAAGATGAAAAAAAAAGGAACATAATTTTAAAAAATGAATTAAAACTATGTAACAAAGCTGATAAAATAATCGTTAGCTCAAAAAAGCTAAAAGAAGTTTTGAATAAAAGGTATGATATTTCTTTAAATAAAATCCAAATTATTTACAATGCTTTTGATTTAGATTCTCTTTCTTCTAATGATAATAATTCTGAAATAAATATGAATAAAAATCTTACTTATATTGGAACAATAAGCGAATGGATTGATTTTGATATTTTATATAATTTTGCAAGAGAGAACAAATCATTCAATATTCTCATGGTTGGACCAATTGATAATAAAGCTATGAAAATAATTAATAAAAAACCAGATCTAAATAATATTCATTATTATGGTTCTGTTGAACATAAAGAAATACCTAAATATATTATTAATAGCGATGTAATGTTAATCCCTTTTAAAAGAAATCCTTTAATTAATTGTGTTGATCCAGTTAAAGCATATGAATATTTGTTTTTCAAAAAACCAGTAGTTTCTTCATATTGGAGTGAAATGGATAAGTTTTCTTCTTATGTTTATTTTTATAATAACAATCAGGAATTTGATTCGAGTGTAAAAAAAGCTATGGATAATGGACTTAAATCTCATAGTAAATTAGAAGAATTTTTAAATAATTCAACTTGGGAAAAAAGAATTGAAGATTATATTGAAATAATTGAGGGAATATAATTATTATTAAAAGTCATCTTTAATTTCAGGATAAAAAATAAGGGGTTATTCTTTGAAATGAAAAATATCACAGTTTTATTATCTACATATAATGGAGAAAAATTTTTAGTTGAACAAATTAATAGTTTATTAGAGCAGAATGGGGTTAATATTACTATATTTGTTAGAGACGATGGGTCAACGGATAATACAAAACATATTTTAAGTGAATTTGAAAGTGAGAACATTTTAACATGGTATGAAGGAGAGAATTTAGGCCCTGCAAAAAGTTTTATAGATTTAGTTCATAGGTCTCCAGATTCAGATTTTTATGCTTATTGTGATCAGGATGATATTTGGTATGAAAATAAATTACTGACTGCTATTACTAAAATTAGAAAGTATGATATGAATGAGATTTCTTTGTATACTTCAACCTATGATGTAGTTGATGTAAATTTAAATTTTATAAATAAGCGAGACATGAAATTTGATCAGGGATTGACTTTACCACAGACTATTGTCGGGAAGTCACCTTCTGGATGTACAATGGTTTTTAATAAGAAACTAAGGGATAAGATAAAAGAATATTCTCCTGAAAATATAAGGATGCATGATTTTTGGACATTGTTGATTGCTGAAGCTTTTCATGGAAATATTATTAAAGATGATACTTCTCAGTTAATGTATAGACAACATTCAAATAATACAGTAGGCTATGGTAAAAGTTTTTTTGTTAGGTTTGTTAGGTTATTAAAAAGTGTTATATATAGAAAAAATGAAAGAAAAAAACAAGTAGATTCTTTATATTATGGATACAAAAATTCTTTACCAGAAGATAGTCTTAATATTATTAAATGTGTAGTTAATTATAAAAAATCTTTATTAAATAGATTTAAATTAATTTTTAATAAGAAATTTTATTCTTCATCATATAATAGAAATATATTATTTTTTGTTTCTGTATTATTGGGATTATTTTAAAGAATAAAATTAAGGAGAAAAAATGGAAAATCCAAAAGTGACAATTCTATTATCGACATATAACGGTGAAAAATATCTTGAAACTCAATTAAATAGTCTTATTAAACAACAAAATGTTGAAATAGATATTTTGGTTAGAGATGATGGTTCTACTGATAATACAAAACAAATTCTTAAAGCTTGGGAAAATAAAAGTCTGCTTGATTGGTATGAAGGAGAAAATCTAAAGCCGACTAGAAGTTATTTAGATTTAATGAAAAAAGCTGAAAATCGCGATTCTGATTATTATGCTTTTTGTGATCAAGATGATTTTTGGTTTGAAAAAAAATTAGATATGGCTATACAAAATATTAGTTTAAAAACTCCTAGTTTATATTATTCTGATACAATTTTAGTGGATGAAGAACTTAATAAAATAATGAAAAGTGAGTTTATAAAAAGCAAATTGTCATTTCATGAGGTGTTAATGAAAAATAATGCTAGTGGTTGTACAATGGTATTTAACAAAAAATTATTAAAAATAATAAATAGTTTTGATTCAGCTAACCTTTCGGGTATACCTTTACATGATCATTGGACACATATTATTTGTTTAGCAGTTAATGGAGAAACATTTTATGACGAGAATTCATATATTTATTATAGACAACATAATGATAATGTAATTGGAGGTAGTAGGAGCCTTTTTAATAAAATTATTAATAATAGTTTGTTTAATAACAAAAACACTAGGAATAAGTGGGCGACAAATTTGCTTTTTGGATATGGTAATTTTATCGACAATGAAAAGTTAATTTTATTAAAATTAATTAAGAATTATAAAGATTCATTTTGGCATAAGATTAAATT
>Ga0247721_100526_pt1 | contig 11375 bp, 10 predicted proteins | sample MSEWel2017_08_16_FD_189089 | JGI IMG/M metagenome (GOLD analysis project Ga0247721, IMG submission 189089) | Subsurface sediment microbial communities from gas well in West Virginia, United States - MSEEL Well Study Marcellus 3H_2017_08_16 | ecosystem: Environmental > Terrestrial > Deep...
GTAGTAACTATAGATGTAAATGTAAGGGGAGTGAGGGTTGGCGATGCCAATTAATAATAAAGAAAAAATTACTGCAGTAGATGCAGAACAATTTAAAGATATGATGTTTACCTCACTATACTGGCTTAAAGAACAAAAATCTTTTATTGATTCTTTAAATGTTTTTCCGGTGCCAGATGGTGATACGGGTACAAATATGTATTTAACTTTTAAGGAAGCTGTATCCAGTCTGGAGGACAAAAGCTCAAGAAGTGTTTCAGAACTGGCTGCAGCACTCTCTAAAGGTGCATTAATGGGAGCTAGAGGAAACTCAGGGGTTATACTCTCTCAGCTGATCAGAGGTTTTGCACAGGCCCTTAAAAACAAGAAGCAGATGAAAGTTAAAGATTTAGCTAATGCGCTAACCAAGGCTTCTGAAGTCGCCTATCATGGTGTTTTAAAACCAGTAGAAGGAACTATTCTGACTGTGTCAAGGGAGGCTGCCGAAAAAGCTCAGGCAGAGATGGATTCTGCTGCTGATATTATAGAACTATTTGAAATAACAATTAAGGCTGCAGAAGAATCTTTAGAGCGGACTCCAGAGCTGCTGGCTGCTTTAAAAGAAGCAGAGGTTGTAGACGCTGGAGGTCAGGGATATCTAACTATCCTTGAAGGTATGCTTAAAGGATTAAAAGGAGAGAAGATTGAATATCAGGCGGCAACAGCTGAGACTAAAACCCGAAAGAAATCTGAGCTTGCAGAAGATATTAAATTTACTTACTGTACCCAGATGTTAATTGAAATTGACAGCCGTAAAACTAATATTGACCGGATGATTGACAGGATTAGAAAAGATATGCAGAGTTATGGGGACTCAATCATGGTAGTTGGCAGTGATGATGTTATTAAGATTCATGTTCACACTAACCATCCGGGTGTTTTATTAGAATACGGTCTGAAAAAAGGTAAAGTTTTTGATATTAAAATTGATAATATGCGCAAACAGAATCAGGAAAAAGTTCAGCGTGAAAATGACGCTGATTTTGATCATTCTCAATTTCATCAGGCTAAAAATAAAGCTCCTGCAGTTAAGCCTGAAGAGGGTAATCAGTCTGCAGCTGTGGAAGAAAAAGATGAAGTCAAGGCAGCAGAAGTTGATAAAAAGGAAGTTAAGGAAGATTCAGAAATAGTAGTAGAGAAAAACATTGGTATTATTTCTGTGGCTAATGGTGAAGGTGTAGTTAATATTTTAAAAGAGCTTGGAGTTGATTATGTTATTAAAGGTGGACAGTCAATGAATCCATCCACCAATGATTTTCTCGAAGTTGTTGAAAGAATGAATACTGATCAGATAATTATACTACCCAATAATAAGAACATTATTTCTGCGGCCAAACAGGTTTCAGAACTGAGTGAAAAAGAGATAGCAATTATTGAAACTCGTTCTATTCCTCAGGCAGTCACAGCTCTAATGATTTTTGATGACCAGGCTTCTCCTGCAGACTTAAAAGAAAGTATGGAAGCAGAAATTAAGTATGTTAAAACACTTGAGATAACACAGGCTGTTAAAGATTCTAAAGTTAATGGTCTGGAAATTAAAAAAGATAATTATATCGGACTTAAAGATGGAGATATCTTAGTTAGTGCTGATACCGAAAGAGAAACTGTAATTAATTTATTAAATAAAGTGGCTGAAGATGAAGAACTGGTCACTATTTATTATGGTGAAGGCATAACTGAGGCAGAAGCAGAAGAAATCAAAGCTATTATGGAGGAAAACTTTGATTTTGATGAAATAGAAATCTATCCAGGAGGACAGCCACTTTATCCCTTCATAATTTCATTAGAATAGGATGTGTTAATATGATAGCTCTAGTAACAGACAGCACCTGTGATTTACCTGCAGAGATTCTGGCTAAATATCAGATTGAAATTGTGCCTTTAACTGTACATTTTGAAGAAGATACCTATTATGACAAAGTTGATCTGGATAGCGAGGAATTTTATAAGATGATGGAATCTGCAGCTGATTTACCAACAACTTCACAGCCATCTGTTGGGCTTTTTATGGATAAATATCAAAAATTAGCTGAAGAATATGATCAGGTGATTTCGATTCATTTGTCCTCTGCTCTAAGTGGTACCTGTGAGTCAGCAAGACTGGCAGCTGCTCAGCTGGACGATTTGAATGTTGAAATAATAGATTCTAAATCAACAAGTACAGGTCTGGGCTTTATGGTACTGCTGGCTGCAAAAATGATTAAAGAGGGAAAAAATCTTGAAGAAATTAAGGATAAAATTCTAAAAGAGAGAGAAAAAATAACTATCTATTTTACTGTAAACGAACTAAGTTATCTGGAAAAAGGCGGAAGAATTGGTAAAGCACAGGCTTTTTTAGGCAGTATATTTAATTTTAATCCAATTTTAGAACTTTCTGCTGCCACTGGAGAAATCACTCCCAAGGAAAAAATAAGAGGCTATAAGAAAACAAATCAGAAAATGATTGATTTAGCTTTAAATGCTGCTGAGGGTAGTGAAAAAGTTAATTTCGCTTATATTTATGGTAAAGATAGTGATAATTATCAGCAGTTAAAAGAACTTTTTGAAGCAGATTTAAAGGCACAGGATAATTTTGAATATCAACTTTTAGAAAACAAAATTGGAACTGTTTTAAGTTCTCATACAGGTCCTCTGGTTTATGGGATTGTTATTTATAGAGGAGAATTATTGAGCTAATGAAACTTAAACTTTCAGATGAAGTGCAATTTGTTAAAGGTGTTGGGCCCAAATGGGCCGAACGCCTTTCCAAATTAGGGATTAAAACAGTCAGGGATCTTTTTTATTATTTTCCCCGAGAATATGAGGACCGCAGCCAGATTAGCCAGATCAAATATACTGCTCCAGGAGAGCAGGCTAATTTTAAGGTTGAAGTTTTAAAAATTGACTACCAGAAAATCAGATATAATCTTGATTTACTGCGGGTTACTTTTTCTGATGGCAGTGATGTGGTAAATGGAATCTGGTATAATCAATCCTATCTGCGGGATCAGTTTCAAAAAGGGGACAAATATATAATCAGCGGCAAAATTAGTGAAAAAAACTGGCGCAAATATAAAAGAAAAGAAATCAATAACCCTGTTTACGAAAAATTGGGTTCTGAAGCTTCGGTCTTAAATACAGGACGAATTGTTCCGATTTATTCATTAACTGAAGGTATTACTCAGCGCAGGCTGCGCCGGGTGATTGCTAATGCCTTAAAAAGTCATGCTTTTTTACTTGAAGACGAATTGCCAGAAACTATTTTAAAAGAACATAATTTTCCTGATTTAAAAACATCTATTCTTGGTATGCACTTTCCTAAAAATGATAAACATCAAAAATTTTCTCGCCGCCGGCTGGCTTTTGAGGAGTTTTTTTATCTGCAGCTTTATGCTCTGGAAGAAAAGAAAAAATATAAAGAGCTCCAGGGTATTGAGCATCAATTTAAAGAAGAAGAGAGCAGCAAGTTTCTTGCAGCTCTTGATTTTGAGTTGACATCGGCTCAGAAGCGGGTGAGTTTTGAGATTAGAAAAGATATGGAATCTAAAAAAACTATGTCTAGACTGCTGCAGGGAGATGTAGGCTCAGGTAAAACTGTAGTTGCAGGTCTGGCGCTACTGCAGACTATGGCGAATGGCTATCAGGGAATTTTTATGGCGCCAACAGAAATCCTGGCTGAACAGCACTTTTTGAATTTTAAAGAACTTTTAGCTGACTTTGATTATAATATTTCTCTGCTGACAGGTAGTGTGAAAACAGCAGAGAGACAGGAGATTGAAGCTGAGATAGAAACTGGAAAAACTGATTTAATTATTGGTACTCATGCTCTTTTTCAGGAAAGTTTAAATTATGATAATCCGGGTCTAATAGTTATTGATGAACAGCACCGCTTTGGTGTAGAGCAAAGACACAGTCTAAAAGAAAAAGGTGACAGCCCTGATTTATTAATTATGACAGCAACACCGATCCCGAGATCAATGGCCATGTTAATTTATGGAGATCTTGATCTTTCGGTAATTGATGAGATGCCGCCGGGGAGAAAAGAAATAGCTACTTTCTGGAGAAGAGAAAATAGACGAAAACAGATTTATTCATTTTTAAAAGAAAAAATAGAATCAGGGAGGCAGGCCTATATAGTCTGTCCCCTGATTGAAGAATCAGAGGAAATGCCGGAACTTGTATCTGCAGAAGAGCTATTCAATGATTTAAAAACTGGATTTTTTAAAGAACAGAAGCTGGCTTTAATTCACAGCTCAATTTCTGCAGCAGAAAAAAAAGAGATTATGGAAAAATTCCGAGATGGTGAGATTGATATTCTGGTAGCAACAACTGTAATTGAGGTTGGGGTAGATGTAAGCAATGCCAGTATTATGATCATCGAAAATGCAGAAAGATTTGGACTGGCCCAGCTGCATCAGCTCAGGGGAAGAGTTGGCAGAGGCCGTCATCAGTCTTACTGTATTTTGATTTCTGATCCTCCGGGAGAAGAAGCTGCTCACCGCCTGGAAATTATGTGTAAAAGTAATAATGGTTTTTTAATTGCCGAAGAAGATTTAAAGATGCGGGGTCCGGGGGAATTTTTTGGAACCAGACAGCATGGGATCGATGATTTAAAAGTAGCCAGTTTAATTGATGATCAGGAGCTTCTGGTTGAGGCAAGGGATGAAGCTCAAAAGATTGTAGGAATAAAAGACTGGCAGCAGCAGTATCAAAAGTTAGCAGAAATTATTTCAAAAATAGAATTAAAGATTTAATTATATCTGGAGGAGTTATTTAATGAGAATTATTGCCGGCAGAGCTGGTGGTTTAAAATTAAAAAGTTTAAAAGGAAGAGAAGTTAGGCCGACCCTGGATCGGGTAAAAGAATCAATGTTTAATATTATTGCATTTTACCTACCGGGAGCGGAAGTCCTTGATTTATTTAGCGGTTTTGGCAGTCTGGGGATTGAGGCCTTAAGTCGAGGAGCAGAGAAGGCAGATTTTGTAGAAATAAAAAAATCTCATCTTAAGATTATAGAAGATAATTTAAAAAAAGCCAAATTTTATGATCAGGCAGAGCTTTTTAATCAGGATGTTTATCAGTATTTAAAAATCTGCGGTAGAAAATATGATTTAATTTTCATGGATCCACCTTATGAAAAACAGATGACAGCAGAAGCAGTAAAATTAATTTTAGCTAATAATTTATTAAAAGAAAACGGTCTGATTATTAGCGAAAAATCAGCTGCAGAAAAGGCAGAAGAATTTGAGGGTTTAAGTATTATAAAAAATAAACACTATGGAAATTCATTATTAACAATCTATAAACTAAAATAAATTATAAGGGGTAGTTAATATGAGTAAAAAAATTGTATATCCAGGTAGTTTTGATCCTGTTACTAATGGCCATCTTGATATTGTTGAAAGAGCGGCTAATATTTTTGATGAAGTTATAGTTTCAGTATTCTGCAATCCTAATAAAGAGCCAGTATTTACAATGGATGAAAGGGTTGAAATGTTAAAAAAAGCTACCAAAAAGTTTAAAAATGTAAAAGTTGATTCTTTTTCCGGCTTAACAACTAAATATGTTCATTCTATTGGTGGTGAGGCAATTTTACGCGGTTTAAGAGCTGTTTCTGATTTTGAAGGTGAATTTCAGATGGCTTCAATGAACAAACATCTTGATCAGGAAATTGAAACTATATTTTTGATGACAGATACCAAATATGCTTTTTTAAGTTCAAGCGTTATTAAGGAAGCAGCTTATTTTGATGGTAATATTAAAGATCTTGTCCCTGATTTTGTTTATAAAAAGTTGAGAAATAAATTTAAAGAAAAAAATCAGGAGGGATAATGTGTCAGCAGCAGCTTTTTTAAAACTGGTCGAAATTAGAACTAAGATTGCCAGTTTCACTCCTTTTTTACTGGGTAATTTATATCTTGTCTACCATTATTCTAATTTTAATATTTTTAATTTTTTTCTTTTCTTTTTTTCGCTGCTCTGCGTAGATATGGGGACAACTGCAGTTAATAATTATCAGGATTTTCTCAGGGCTAAAAGAAAAGAAGGCTATAATTATGAAGAACATAATGCAGTAGTAAACTACAACTTAAGTGAAAAAAATGTTAAAAAAACTATTTTCATTCTTTTTTTACTGGCAATAGTAAGTGGAATACTGCTTTATTTAAACACTGATGTTATAGTTTTAATCATTGGTATTATTTCATTTATAATTGGTATTTTATATACTTCAGGACCGGTGCCTATTTCTAGAACTCCGCTTGGAGAAGTTTTTTCTGGTTTCACAATGGGTTTTTTTATCACTTTTTTAGCAGTTTATGTACATAATTTAAATTTAATTGATCTGGTAATAAATAGTGGCTTATTAATTATAGAGTTTAAATATCTTGATATTTTTAAAATATTTATTTTTTCACTGCCGCTTATTTTTGGCATTGCCAACATTATGCTGGCAAATAATATCTGTGATCTTGAAGATGACCTGGCAAATAAGAGATTCACTCTGCCGATCTATCTTTCCCGCAGTAAAAGTCTTAAATTATTCAGGTATTTATATTATTTTTCTTATCTGAGTATTTTAGCAGCTGTTTTATTAAAGATTCTGCCATTAATATCTCTTTTTTCACTTTTATCTATTTTTATAGTACAGCCAAATATAAATCGTTTTGAAAAATACCAGAGCAAAAAAGACACATTTGTTTTATCAGTCAAGAATTTTGTGATTATAAATTATTCTACAGCAGTAACTTTATTAATTGCAGTTGTTTTTTAAAAAAAGGGGGTAAAAATTTATGACTTTAATAGGAAATATTATCTGGTTTATTTTTGGTGGTCTGATTGAGGCTATTGGTTGGTGGGTTGCAGGACTGCTCTGGTCAATTACAATTATTGGAATACCAGTTGGTAAACAGTGTTTTAAGATGGCAAAAATGCAGCTTGCACCATTTGGTAAAGAAATAGTCGAAAAAGACAGCTCTTCAATCGGCTTAATTGCAAATATTATCTGGATTATTGTTTTCGGCTGGGAACTTGCTGTTATTAATTTAGTTTCTGCTCTGATTTTTGGAATTACGATTATTGGAATTCCGTTTGCTAAACAAAGTTTAAAACTTGCTTATTTATCATTAATGCCTTTTGGAAAAGATATAAGAAAAGTAAAATAATGAGGTGTTATTTAGATTGCAGATTAATAATTGTGGACTTGTATTAGAAGGTGGAGGAATGAGGGGAGCTTTTACTGCTGGTATTATCGATTATTTACTAAAAAATGAGATTTATTTTGATTATACTATTGGAGTATCGGCTGGAGCCAACAATGGTGCTAATTATACCAGCAGACAGGTCACCCGCAATAAAAAAATATTTACTGAACTTGTAGAAGATAAGAGATATATGGGAATAAAAAATTTAATTAAAGATGGAAGCTACTTTGGGATGGATTTTCTTTTTCATCAACTTCCACATGAAATCTTACCTTTTGATTATCAGAGTTTTAAAAAATCAACTACAAGGCTTAAGGTTGCAGTTACAGAATGCAGCAGCGGTGAAGTTAAATATTTTGAACCGCAGCAGTATGATAAAGTCAATAAAATTGATAAGATTTTTAAAGCATCAAGCAGTTTACCCCTTGTTTCAAATCCGGTAAAAATTGGTGATAATTTTTATCTTGATGGGGGAATTAGAGATTCGATACCGGTAAAAAAAGCTCTGGCAGATGGTTATCAAAATCTACTTGTAATTTTAACCAGAGAGAGAGGATACCGCAAAAGCCCAATTAAAGCAGAATTTATTATGGAACTTTTTTTAAGAAAATATCCCAATTTAATTGATGATTTAAAAGAAAGACACCAAATTTATAATCAGAGTCTTGATTTAATAGCAGAAAAAGAAAAAGCTAATCAGTTTTTTGTTTTCAGACCCGAAAAAATTGATATTGATCGCTTCAGTCGTGATCCAGAAGAACTTGAAGACTTATACAATTCTGGTTATCGGCTTGCAGAAAAAAGATCTGCAGAACTTAAAAATTGGTTAATAAATATTAAGGAGTAATTATGGATTTATCTTTTGACAGCTCGATTACAGCAAAGGTTGTTAAGGCAGTTGCAGAATTTGATTTGATTGAGGATGGAGATCGGATAGCAGTTGGTCTTTCTGGTGGTAAGGACAGCACTTTTTTATTAATGATTTTAAAAATATTTGCGGACCATTTTAATAAAAATTTCAGTTTGATGGCAGTTCATGTAGACCCGGGTTTTAAAAACTCCACTGCCGTTAGAATCGAAGAATTTTGTGAACAATTAAATGTTGATTTGAAAATTATAGAAACTAAAATTGCTAATTACATAAACGAAGCAGAAAGCGAAAATCCCTGTTCCAAATGTGCTCATTTCCGTAAAGGGGCTATAATTAATTATCTGCAGCAGAATAATTATAATAAGCTTGCTTTCGGCCACCATCTGGATGATGCAGTGGAGACATTTTTGATGAGTATTTTTTATTCCGGTCAGCTGAAAGCTCTGCAGCCTGAGAGATTTTTGAGTGAAAGTGGAGTAAAAATTATTAGGCCTTTAATATATTTGAGAGAGGATATTATTTCTGCAGAAATTAACAAAAGAAAAATTGAAATAAAAAGGAGTGCCTGTCCCTATGATGGCCATTCAGCGCGTTCTCAGGTAAGAGAAGATTTTGCTCATTATTTTAATGATCAGCAGTTATTTGCTAATCTAGTTTCAGCAATGAGAGATAGTGATAATAGAGAACTGTGGCCTGAAAAGGAAGATTTTCAACTTTTAAGAACAAAAATGAAAAAATACTGGCGCTAAAAAGGTGGAAAATTGTATGTCAGAAATAGAAAATGAAGAATTTATAATCCAGAAATTAAAATATACTCAACAAAGACTCAATTTAATCTATCAAAAATCTCCTCTGGCATTTATTTCCTGGAATCGCGAAGGAGATATCATTGATTTAAATCAGGCAGCAGAAGAGCTATTTGGTTGGAATAAAATAGAGATAGAGAACAAAGATTTTATTTCTACAATTATAGCAGCAGAAGACAGGGATGTCTGGCGGAAGTGGAAAAATAATAAACTGGATGCTCTTCCGAGAGATTTTATGAGTCGAGGAATAAAAAAAGATGGCTCCATTATTAACTGCAGCTGGAATAACGCTGTAATTAAAGAAAATGGAAGTGTCGAAGAGGTTATTTCTATTGCCAAAAATTTAAGTAAAGATTTAGAACAGGAAATGGAAATGCTTAAACTTGTAAAGGCCATAAATGAAACAGATAACTGGGTTGTGATCACAGATCAATCTGGAGTTATTGAATATGCAAATACTACTGTTGAGGAGATAACAGGTTACAGCAAGGATGAAGTAATTGGTAAAAAACCATCTCTTTTTAAATCAGATAAGCATAATAATAAATATTATAAAAAACTCTGGCAGACAATAAAGTCCGGTGAGGTCTTTAACGATGTAATTATTAATCAAAAAAAGAATGGAGAATATTTCTATTCTGAACAGACTATAACCCCGATAAAAGACCACAACAGTAAGATTATTAATTATATATCTGTCGGCAGAGATATTACTCAAAACGAAAAACTGCGGCGGAAAATTGAATATATTTCTAATTACGATCTTATAACAGGCTTACCAAACCGAAAATCTGTAAGAAGTAAAATTGATAATCTAATTGAAATTAATTCTGATAAAAAAATTGCAGTTTTAGTAGTCAATATTAATCGCATCAAGTATTTAAATGATATATATACCGATTCAGAAAGCAATTACAGTTTAATTAATCTGGTGGCAGAAGAAATTAATGCCAGGGCAGACGATAATTCAAAATGTGTTAAAATAGACAGTGATAATCATCTTTCCTATCTTGGCGGAGATAATTTTGCGATGATAGTAGATGATCTCAATTCTGCAAATGAAATCTACAAAACAGCTGAAAATTTATTAGAAATTTTCTCAAATGCAATTATCTATAATTATGAACCATTTATGCTGAATGCTCGAATTGGTATTTCAGTTTATCCTGATGACTGTATTAATTCCCAAAGTTTACTTTCCAATGCCGAAATTGCTCTAATTAATATTAAGAAAAATGATTATGCTTTTTTTGACCGGGAAATGAACCAGGAAATTAAGCAATTTACTAAAATGGAAGCCAGGCTTGATCAGGCAATAAAAAATGATGAATTTGTAATTTATTATCAGCCCTACTACAAAGGTCAGAGCAAAGAACTCTATGGAATGGAAGCCTTGATCCGATGGCAGAGTCCGGATAAAGGTCTGATATCACCGGCAGAGTTTATTCCCGTTTTAGAGAATTCTCAGCTGATTAAAAAAGTAGGTCTAATTGTTATTACTAAGGTAGTTAAAAGTATAAAAAGCTGGTTGAATTCCGGTTTTCAAGTTGTTCCAATTTCTATCAACCTTTCTGCCAGACAGCTTGAAGATAGTGAGCATCTGCAGAGTATTTACCAGATTATTGAAGCTGCTGGTATAGATAACAACTTAATTAATTTTGAAATTACAGAATCCAGTGCCATGGATGATGTTAATCACAGCTTAAAAGTAATGAACAAAATGAAGGAAAGGGGATTTTCTATTTCCATTGATGATTTTGGGACGGGATATTCTTCATTTAGTTATCTGCAGAAATTTCCGATTGATTACCTTAAAATCGATATTTCTTTTATCCGGAACATGACCTTAAGTGATGATGGCAGAAATATTGTGGAATCAATAATTAACATTGCGCATCTTTTAAACTTAAAGACTATAGCTGAAGGTGTAGAAAAAGAAATTGAATTAAAATCTCTTAATCAGCTCAATAATGACATTATTCAGGGATATTATTTTAATCCACCAATGCCGGAAGTTGAGCTTGAAAAAATATATAGTGATAAATAAATATTTAAATAATTAAAGACCGCTCTTTTTTTAGAGCGGTCTTCTGCAGTTTTTATCTATCTATTTGATTTTAGAGAATTAATTTAAATGACTTCTTCTGCTTTTTTACCAAAGAAACTAACGATCAGATAAAGAACGATAAGTCCTAAAGGTAATAGGTAAACAGATGAGAGTCCAAAGCCAGCTGGTAAAAAGCCGAATAAAGCAGCTACCAGTCCAACTGTTAAAGCATAAGGCATCTGAGTACTGACATGATCCATATGGTCAACAGCAGAGGCTGTAGAAGACATGATAGTTGTATCGGAAATTGGTGAACAGTGGTCTCCCATTACACTTGCTGTTAAGACAGCAGCAATTGTCGGCAGCATTGGTATTCCAATTGAGTTTGCAAGAGGAATAGCAAGCGGCATTACAATAGCTACAGTTCCCC
>Ga0247721_100528_pt1 | contig 11350 bp, 16 predicted proteins | sample MSEWel2017_08_16_FD_189089 | JGI IMG/M metagenome (GOLD analysis project Ga0247721, IMG submission 189089) | Subsurface sediment microbial communities from gas well in West Virginia, United States - MSEEL Well Study Marcellus 3H_2017_08_16 | ecosystem: Environmental > Terrestrial > Deep...
TTTCTCTTAAAACTTTTATTTTTTCCTCAATCTCAGCTTTTACGGCATCTTTTTTAAGGATTTCATAAAGTTTTTGGCTGCCTGGTGATCCCTCAGCTGTTCTCATTAGTTCAAGCAAAGGCCTTGAAGTCTCCCAAACCTCCTTATAAGCGTCAATCTCAGCAACTCTTTTAGTAACAAAGCCCTGAATAACCTCAGCAAAAGTGAGATTAACATTTTCAGCCAGCTGATCAATAGTTTTGATTAGATTTGAATCTAACTCATTGATCGCCTTAATAGCTTTTTTTATCAGCTCAGTTCTGTTTAAATCTAATTCATCAGCCTTTTTGTCTAATTCCTCTTTTGTGAAACCGTCATTTTCGCTTAATCTAAAAGCAATTCTATCGCTCATCGTGTTTCCTCCCTTCATTTTTTTGTAGAAGATGATGTTTTTTATCCGATTACAGTTATATTATAACATATCTTTTAAAGTGTTGCAACATTTATTGATTTATTGTTTCCACAGCCTGCCCTTGATGTTGAGTGTTGAGGAGTGAGCAGCGTTATCCCCCTTGTCTTATAAAAGAGATAACTTTGCATTAAAAAAAGGATATTCAGATTATGAATACCCTTAGCTTAATATTTTATTTCTGCCCCGTCAGTCTCGGCAGTATCGTTCACAAAGAGCAGTTATTGGTTATTCGCTGCTATCCTCTCAAACTCTCCCAGGTCTAGCTTTACAGAGCAAGCATATTCCAGCTTTTGAGGGTATTATCCAGCCCGTTAAGGCTCTAGTACGGTTATAAACCACCCGACCTGCAATTGGCAGCATCGGCCAGTCTAAGCATCTGGTGTCGCTTACCTTCTAACGGTTAAGACATCGACACGACTCGATCGGTTATTTTTGCCTGAGTTATTCCCTGTAACCTCAGACCTTTTCTGCTGAAAATAAGAAAAGGACCTGCCCTTTTTATCGGACAAGTCCTTAGATTTATAAATTTATCTTGCACTTATTCAAGCAATCTTGTATAATTAAATTAGCTTGAATAAGCTATAAATCTGCTACTTCCTCGATAAGTGGCAGTCAGCTCACTAGTGTTATCAGCACTGAGTGGGCATTTCTTTTTTTATATGTAATTTTTGATTAATTTTCTAAATATTATGTACTGTAAATAATTATACTCTTTTTTAAAAGAAAATGCAAAAGCATATTGTAAAAAAATTACGCCCTATGTTGTAAATAGAGCGTAAATAATATATAATAATTTTGTCGAATTAAGTCGGCTCTTTAATTAGAGTCGGCTTTTTTTGTTTTACCTATCCCCAAACTTTCAAGCAATTTTCTAGTCTGGATTATATCCATATGTGCAGCAGGATCCTCTGCAAATTGTTCAGCTGCAGCCTCTTTAATTCCCTGCTTATATCCTGCTAAATAAGCAACCTCGGCCACAAGGTCTTTATAATCAGTTAAAGCTGACAAAATTTCCTGTTCCTTTTCTTCTGTGGCTGAATCAATTAAAAAATCCTCTAAATTTCCGAATTCTTTTAGTTCCTGCAATTTCTGGCCGATTAAATTTTCTGTTTTTGCTAACATTTTTTTAAATTCCCCCTAATTATTTTAAATAACTTGCTATATTTTCAACTGCAGCTTCAAAATCTCCCTGATGATCAGGATCAAATAAATTAAAAGTTTCAATGCTGCCTGATTCGTGATAATAGATTATAAACTGCTCTTTGTCATTGAAATAATCATCAGCTGCGGCCTGTCCGTAAACTCTTTTAAATTCTGAGTAGTTTTGCACCTCTACAAGCCAAACCCTGCTTTTATCAGCACCCAGGGCTTTTAAAAGGTCAACTGCTTCATTCTGCAGCGGTTTATTAGTATATTCAACTTTTTTAATCATTATTTAGCCTCCTTTATTTCTTCTATTGACTGAAATTCCACCTGATCAAAGTCAATCATATCTGGCTGATCATAAATATTTCTGAATTTCTGCAAAGCTCCTTCCTGATCAACTGCAAAAATATGCTTTCTGATTCGATTCCTTCCCTCTGGTTTATCCCTAATTTTAGCTTTGATTAAATACTGCTTCAAATTTTTCACCTCCTCCCAGGTACCTGATTAAAAATCACCCACCTATTTTTTATCTACATAATTTGAAATAATTTTATTTACTAAGTAACTGAGTGATCTATCTTCTGCATCTGCTATGTTTTTTAATTTTTCCCATTTCTCGATTAATTCCTGATCATCATCTGAAACATAAATAACTTTTTTCATGTTTTCAGCTCCTTCCATATTTATATTATAATATATTCTATTATATTAGTCAAGAAATAAAGAAAATTAAATTTTAAGGTATAAACTTCGTAGTTTCAAAATTATGCGAATATTTTTAAAGAGTTAATCCCTGCTATAACAAGGCTCGTGAAGGTTTTGCCTTAATTTTGATGTACTTTTTCACACTTTTCTAGACAAACCTTGACAAACTTATTTAAAAAATTTCTTTATTTTATCCAATAAATTAGGCTCTTTTTTCTGCATTTTTTCCACTTGGTCCGATAAATTTTTAATCAACTCATTCTGCTGCTCTAACTGCTTGTTTTGAGCTTCTATTTTATCAGTAATATTATTAACAGCTTCATCAACTAACTGCTTATTTTTCGATTCTGTGGCCTCTATCAGTTCATTAATAAACTCTTTTTTGTCAACTGGCTTTTTTACTTCTCTAACATTAATCGACTCTTTTTCCATTTTTGCTTGCTCTTTTAAGTCCTCAGCTAACTGATCAAGTGCTTTTTCTGTTGTGATCCACCTCTGGCCATATTGAAAAGGTTCTTTTTCTGCAGCAAGTTTCCCTGATAATATCTTTTTACGGATCCAGGACTCACTTTTTCCATAATATTCAGCAGCAGCTTTAATAGTCAATCTTTCCATTTTTGCCCCTCCTTATTCTCTTTATTACTCTTATGCTTATTATTTAACTAATAATACCTTTAATTCCTGCATATATAAGAAAGGTGCCCGATTTTTATTCGGACACCAGTAAGGGCTTAACTATTATTATGAAATTATTTATTTTAAAGGGTATTCGAATACCCTAATGAAAAAATAGACTTGATTACTGTCATTTCGGGCTATTACAGAGGCTCTATAAAGCAAAAGTTTTTGTTCAATGGGTAAATCTACATACTTTTTAATTCTCTGGCTTGCTATTTCAGGGACTGGGCCAGCAAATAAAGATCAAATATAAAATTCCCTGGTGCTTTTGTTTATTTCTTCCTGAGTGATTCCGATATAATCTAAAGTTATTGAAGGGGAGCTGTGATTAAATATTTTCTGCAGCAAAGCGACATCTTTATTTTTTTTATAATGCCAGTAACCAAAAGTTTTTCTTAAAGTGTGAGTTCCAATTTTTTTCAATCCTACTTTATCTGCTGCTTTTCTTAAAATTCTATATGCCTGGACTCTTCCAATCGGTTTATTATCCCCTTTTCTGCTTTTAAATAAATATTCTTCATCGTTCATACCGACTATATAATCATTAAGCTGATTCTCAATTCTTTTATTCATAGAGAAGTTTTTAATTTTACCTGTCTTTTTTTCTTTAACTGTTATCTGATAAGTATTTTTTACATCTTTAACTTTTAGCTGCAATAAATCTGATATTCTCAGGCCAAAATTAATGCCCAGCTCAAATAAAATATAATTCCTTAAATTATGTTTTTTTAAAGTTTCTTTCATTCCCTGTATTTTTTCATTGTTTCTGATAGGATCAACTTTTTTCACTTTTTTCAGCTCCTTTCAGTTACTTTTTAGCTGAATGTAACAAATTAGATAGTCTGTTACATTGAATTTAACTTAAAAAAATATCGACTGGGCCAGCAAATAAATTCAGAACAACGAATTTCGTCGGTCTAATTTCTGATGTATAAATTCATACTTTCGAATAAGGTCGGTGTGATTTTCTTACCGACCTATTATTAATTTTTTCTAATTGAATATTTTATCAGATTTTATTATCTGGAATCCTATTTTAGGACTTCACCCCAAAAATGTGGATAAGTTAAAAGATATTCATAACCTGTTACAAATAATATGTGTAGCAGCAAAATAAATTTATAAATTTTAAAAGGGCATTCCGATTAGTTACACCCTTTAGCTCAATTTTGTGCTAAAGATGGTTTTAATGGTTTTATGGTTTTAAGATCTTAAGTTCTTCCCCCCCCCGACCCTAAAAAAGCGACAGCTTTTATAATGCTGGCCCAGTCCCTAGAGGGTTTGTTTAAAATACAATCCCTTTATACCTGTTTCAACTGCGTTCCAACACCGTTCCAAGTCCTCAATTATTTTTTAGAATATGTTGATATAACAACGATTGCAGGCTGTAAATAGTGTTCTAAGTATTTTTATTTACTTAACCCACTTTTTAATTTTTATTTGTAACAACGATAATCGTCGTCGCAAATTTAAATATTTTCACTAATAGCAACTTCCTAATTTCAACTTAGCCAGTTATCTATACATCAAAACCCTATCTTGAGCTTCTTCTAAAGAATATCTATCTGCAGCAAGATTAGTTTTAACCTCTGGCTTGCTTTCTTCTAAAAAATTTTCATAAGGATCTACTTCCTTTTCCTTTTCCAAAATTCTTTCTTTAAAAAATATAGATTTAATTTTTTCAAAGTGCTGCATGATCTCTTTTTCCTCGTCTTTAAATAATGGGCTTTCAATTAATCCTAAATAAATTTTCATATTATCAACCAAAAATCTATCTAATTTTTTAATATATTCGCTCATAACTTGATTAAACTTTAGAAAATATTCATAGTTTCTAAGCTGTAGGAGCTTAATATCAGCTAATCTGGTGGCTTTTCCACCTGTTGGGTCATTTATCTTGTTAGTTAAGTTCTTCCCAACTCTGTCTAATACTGGGCTACCAAGTGTGCAGTAATAATCATCACTAAAAGGCCTTTCATACTTCTGTTTTAAATAATCTAGCTTATAGTTTATTTTGCCTGAAAAATAAATCCTGAGTAAATAATTAAACTCTGATTCTCGCATTTAATCGCCTCCAGGAATAAAAAACAGACTGCATTATTGCAACAGCCTGCTAAATTTAATTAGTTTTGAGCTTCTAAATCATCATACCATTCAGCAAAAAGCTCTTTGAGTGTTAATAATATTTCTGGTGATTGCTGCAGATATTTTTTTCTTAAGCTAATATTTTTTCTAATTGAATTAGTTGCCTGTTCCTTCTCGGAATCATAATAAAACATTTTAAGATTTAAAGCATCTGCTTTATCATAAAAATTAAGCTGCAGGCTTCCTTCTTTAATTTCAAGTGGCTTTTCTTCTTCCCAGTAATTGCTTTTAGTTTTTTCACTCATTTAAACCCCTCCTGGTATTGTTTAATCTGGTCTGCTATTTGCAAACTGCTCAATAATGTTTATATCATCGTCTATTTTTTCATCATCAGGAATTAAACTAAGCAACTGCTTCATAATTGCATTATATCTATAGATCATCGTGTTATAAGTTTTAACTTCATCGGACTGTTTTGTTCCCCACTGGTCTGGGCCGTTCTGATATTGGGTGATCATTCCATTTTCAGCAATTTCATTTTGTAAATTTTTTAAGGCCACCGACATAAAGGCAGCATTTTCAATAAGTGGGTCAGCTGCTCTCAATCTATTTTCATCAACTTCTAAATCTCGCAAAATATCGATAAATTTTTCTTTTTCCTTCTTAATTTTTCCTTTTTCCTCTAAAAAATCTTTTTTTGCTTTATCTTCCGCTCTCATTTTAACCCTCCCCTCCTATAAGACGGCTTATATATTAATTGTGCATCCCCTCTCGGTCCCCAGTATCTAACCAGGGCTTAAAATTATGGGGGGGACTTAATCATTCTCTTTTAATCTGCGATACTCATTCAGTAGTTCGGATCTTATTCGATTGTACTCAGCTTTGTTGCCTGTTGTATCTGCTCTATACATTCTCTTAAGTTTAACTGGATCAACTGTGTTTATAAATTCCCTGACATCAAACATCAGGCCTCAGCTCCTTTGCTTATAAATTCCTTACCTTAACCAGCCAGGTCTTGATCTTCATCTCTTTCAATCTCATAAAATCTATTGAGCATTATTCGACCACTGATAAAATGATTTATGTTATAATCACAGTCTTTGTAATCAGTCTTGAAATGTTGATCAACTATTCTTTTAAAGTCATTGCCTAAAACTTCATTGTCTCCAGCTGATGTTATTTCATTAAATACTCTTTTCCACTGAGAAGGTTTTAATGGTTCATGTTCTTTGCCAGTAGATCTTTTATATTTCTGTAAATAATATTGAACATTATCTATCTCATAATCATTAGCTGCATAATCGGTAGCAAAAATAAAGATCATAGGAGTCTCAAAGTCGTTCGGATTTTGTCCGAACCCTTTTTCTCTCTCAGTGTCATTTAACTCAGTATCATTAAGTTCAGTATCATTAGGCCGTAAATTATTCGCTTCTTGACTCGTAAATTCTTCACTTCTTGAATCGTAATTTTTACGGTTCCTAGAGTTTTCGGGCTTCACGGCACTTTTTTTATAGTTTATCTTACCTATATAAATAATATTAGGCTTGTTCAACCCCTGTCTTTCTTCAAAAATTAATTCCTTTTCTTTAAGTTCTCTGAATGTTTTTGTCGCTGTTTTATCTGATATATTTAATAAATCCTGAGCTGATTGCCTAGAGAATATTAAAAATATTTCGTTGTCATCATTCACCCAACCATTTTTCTCACTCAGCTGCATTCTATCCAGGAGCATTCCATATAATAACTTAGCATCACTTGATAGATCAGAATATCTTTTATTATCAAATAATTCTTTAGGCACCTGGTAAAATCTATGTTTATTTACCTCGTGAATTTTATAAACATTTCTCATAGTTTTTCACCTCTATTTCTGAAGCAGCTCTTCTTTTTTTGAATTTCTAAACTCATCATAATTTCTTTTTACTTTTTTAGGATCATAACCTAGCTTTTCTGCAGCAGTTAAAATATTTTTATTGACAGTCCTATTGCTGCCCTGAATATTTTTATAAATTGTACTCTGACTGACATCAGCAACTAAAGCAAATTCCTCTAAAGTTAATTCTTTTTCTTCCTTAATCTTTCTGATTGGATTCTTCATATTAAAACAACCCCTTTATTTTATGAAAATATTTTTGTATTCTTCCGCAAAGCCAAGCTGTCCATTTATATTTATGTTCATGATGACAATAATCTGAACAAGACCATTTTATTTCAATATTCTTCATTAAAAACCAGCTCCCTTTTTAGTTTAATTTTTTAATTAGTCTATTTATACCCTTCTTTAAAGCCTCCTCTAGAATAGCAAATATAAGCGTTTGAGAAGGATTTAAAGGAGTGGGCAGGTTAACCAGACCTGCCCGATGTTTAATGTTGTTTTTTATAGTGGTTTGCTCCACCTAGCTTACATTGAAAAATATTTAGCAGAAGCTGTCAGACGATCACAAACGCCTTAAGTCTGCTCTGTCGAATACAGATTTTTTATAGTGGATTGCTAACCACTTGACCGCTGGACACGGTGCATAAATAAATAAACGAAGTTAAAGAAGCTCACAAACTTCCTTCTTCTACTGATTTTAAAGTGTTTAGTTTCACTGATTTAATAATGCAGTTTACTCTGCAGCTGTCTTTTTAATAGAACAGCAGCTATGCTTAATGCTTATGCAATAGATTTGTTTATGCAGTTTACTCTGCAATTTATATAAAATAAGAATTAATTAAAACTCTTATTTATTTTTTATGCTTCTTTGATTCCAGTTAACTCACATACATGCTCAGGTCTTAATAATTTAGCATCTAACATTGCATAAATTCTTAATGCAATTTTACCTTTATTAATTCCCTCGTCTGTACCTTCAATTAATTTAATGCTCAATCTGTTCTGCATACCAATAGCCATTGCTCTCGGGTCAAATACTAGAGCTTTTGAGCCGTTTGTCGGATCGTGGACTAATTGATTGCTGACGATCTGATTAAGATTTCTAATCATTCTCGGAGCTTCTAAGTAATAATCACCATTAGCATTTTTAAGCAGTGAATAAATTTCCTCTGTTTTGGAGTTAATTCCCCAGGTAGTAGGCAGACCATTATTCTGCTTAACCTTACTTACTGCCTTAATAACGCCGTCATAATCGATTACTGGATTAGCTGCAGCAACGGTCTGAATATCTGAATTATTAAAGATTCCAGCAGGAGCGAAGCTGTCATATCCTCCTGAGCCGTCTGGCTGGCCGTAAAGGAATGATTTATCAATAACCTGAGCTAAAGCACCACTAAATGCTTGCATTGCAACCTCTTGCAAGTTTTTGGCACTCTCAATTGCTTCAATGGTGATATATCCAAAACCATAAGCAGTTTTAGATTCTAATTTTACGCCTCCAAGCTCCATAGTGCTTTCAGTAGCTGCTGCACCTTCTTCTTTAAATTCAAGCACTGGATCAGTTAAAACTTTTCCAACTGTAACATTGCCTGAATCCATTGGAATAATTGGAACGCCTGCAGAAGCAAATAAACTCTTTTCTCTGGCTTTATCTAAAACTCTGGCACTTAAAACCTCTGGAATTAGAGTCCCAGTAGTAGAAGTAGAGATATTTTGAAACTCTGCCTGAGCATTAGTCCAATCCCCAGTGGCCATTCCTTTTAAAATTTTACCTAAATTTAATTTTTCGCCAACTGGATCTTTTGCATTAACATAATTCTCCCAGCTGTCATTTTTAGTTAAAATAGTTTTTGCCTCAGTTTCTCCAAAATTCAAACTTCCAAAAATCTCTTTGCCTTTGGAATCTTTAAATCCATTCATTGCCCTTTTGTTGGCCATTTTCTTTGCGTGCTCATTATATTCTGCCTCTAGCTCTTTAATCTGAGCCTCCAGCTTATTAAAACTTTCTTCGTCGCCTTCATTTACGGCCTTTTCTGCTTTATTAATTAATCTTTCTCGTTCTTTTTCAAAATCAGCAAATTTCATATAATTACAACTCCTTTTTTATAAAGTGTTTTTGTTCAAAAATTCTTGTTCTTCTTCATTCAGACCCTCATATTTTTCCTTTTCCCTTAAAACTTTAATTTTTTCTTCAATCTCAGCTTTTACGGCATCTTTCTTTAATATTTCATAAAGTTTTTTGCTGCCTGGTGATCCCTCAGCTGTTCTCATTAATTCAAGCAACGGCCTGGAAGTTTCCCAAACCTCCTTATAAGCGTCAATCTCAGCAATTCTTTTAGTAACAAATCCCTGAATAACCTCAGCAAAAGTTAAATTAACATTTTCAGCCAGCTGATCAACAGTTTTAATCAAATCTGAATCTAATTCATTGATCGCCTTAATAGCTTTTTTTATTAGCTCAGTTCTGTTTAAATCTAATTCATCAGCTTTTTTGTCTAATCCCTCTTTTGTAAAGCCGTCATTTTCGCTTAATCTGAAAGCAATTCTATCGCTCATCGTGTTTCCTCCCTTCATTTACTTGTAGAAGATGATGTTTCCTATCCGATTACAGTTATATTATAACATATCTTTTAAAGTGTTGCAACATTTCTTGATTTATTGTTTCAACAGCCTGCCCTTGATGTTGAGTGTTGAGGAGTGAGCAGCGTTATCCCCCTTATCTTATAAAAGAGATAACTTTGCATTAAAAAAGGGTATAGCAAAATGCTACACCCTTAGCTTAATATTTTATTTCTGCCCCGTCAGTCTCGGCAGTATCGTTCACAAAGAGCAGTTATTGGTTATTTACTGCTATCCTCTCAAACTCTCCCAGGTCTAGCTTTACAGAGCAAGCATATTCCAGCTTTTGAGGGTATTATCCAGCCCGTTAAGGCTCTAGCACGGTTATAGACAAGGCCACCAGCAATTGGCTAAATGGTCCAGTCTAAGCATCTGGTGTCGCTTACCTTCTAACGGTTAAGACATCGACACGACTCGATCGGTTATTTTTGTCTGAGTTATTCCCTATAACCTCAGACCTTTTCTGCTGAAAATAAGAAAAGGACCTGCCCTTTATCCTGGACAAGTCCTTTAGATTTATAATTTAGCTCTTGCACTCATTTAAGCTATATTGTATAATTAACTTAGCTTAAACAAGCTATAAATCTGCTACTTGTATGGAAGTGGCAGTCAACCCTGCTAGCATTGGTAGTGCTGAGCAGGATTTCTTTTTTTATATGTAATTTTTGATTAATTTTCTAAATATTATGTACTAAGAACAATTATACTCTTTTTTAAAAGAAAATGCAAAAGCATATTGTAAAAAATCACGCCCTATGTTGTAATTAGAGCGTGAATAATATATAATAATTTTGTCGAATTAAGTCGGCTCTTTAATTAGAGTCGGCTTTTTTTGTTTTACCTATCCCTAAACTTTCAAGCAATTTTCTAGTCTGGATTATATCCATATGTGCAGCAGGATCTTCTGCAAACTGTTCAGCTGCAGCCTCTTTAATTCCCTGCTTATAGCCCTCTAGATAAGCAACCTCAGCTATCAGGTCCTTATATTCGGTTATGCTATCCAGGAGCCGTTTTTCCTTCTCTGGATCGTCTGCTTCAATTAGAATATCCTCTAAATTTCCGAAATTCTCAGTCGCCTGCAATTTGAAGTTAATATTTTTATCTGTTTTATCTAACATTTTTTTAAATTCCTCCTATTTTTTTATTTAATTCATTTTGAACCTCTTTTTCCATTTCTTCAATTATGTTTTTAACCATTTTAATGTGTGATAATTTATAGTTTAAACCCATAATTTCAGCGTCAATATTTTTTTCCAATAAAACTTGATCACCTGTTTTCATTCCAGCCTTCTGAATTTCTCGCTGCATTTCTTTATTAAATTCAGTCTGATCAATGACTTTATAAGCATTAATTAAATTTTCAGCTGCTATTTCTAACAGCTCAACATTTTTAAATTTTTCTTCACTCATTAAAACCCTCCTTCACTTCCTCAATAGATAAAAATTCTATTTCTTCCCAGTCTAAATTCTCAGGCTCGTCATAAATAGCCCTAAATTTATTTCTTGCTGCAACTTCATCAGCTGCAAAAATATGCTTTCTAATTCGATTTCTGCCCTCTGGCTTATCTCTAATTTTAGCTTTAATTAGATACTGCTTCAAAATTTTCACCTCCTCCCAGGTACCTGATTAAAAATCACCCACCTATTTTTTATCTACATAATCTGAAATAATTTTATTTACTAAGTAACTGAGTGATCTATCTTCTGCATCTGCTATGTTTTTTAATTTTTCCCATTTCTCGATTAATTCCTGATCATCATCTGAAACATAAATAACTTTTTTCATGTTT
>Ga0247721_100529_pt1 | contig 11349 bp, 23 predicted proteins | sample MSEWel2017_08_16_FD_189089 | JGI IMG/M metagenome (GOLD analysis project Ga0247721, IMG submission 189089) | Subsurface sediment microbial communities from gas well in West Virginia, United States - MSEEL Well Study Marcellus 3H_2017_08_16 | ecosystem: Environmental > Terrestrial > Deep...
TTCTTTTTCAACTGGCGGATTCCACTTTTTTGTATATAGTTCAACATTAAAATATTCAACTCCAACATAATTAATATTATCCGCCATAAAATCATTGTTATACCGATAAACAATTAGAATAAATGGAGGAGATTGAGGTTCTTTAAACTTTCGATAAGCTGTTGGGTATAAAGTTTTGAGTTCAGCCAGTAATTCTTGATAAATCATTCAATCAACCTCCATTCTCTAGTATTTTGTTAATATTTCTTTGGTACTCAGCAATATATTTCTTCTCAGCCGGTCCGATATGCGGTATTCCTTCGACTCTACCAGTTCCACCATCAATTGCATGTCCATTCTCAAGTAAATGAGTTAGCTGCGGTTTATCTTTGTTATATACTGTAATAACAATTTTCCCGTACTTTTTGCTTGTAGAATAGCTCCAGCCGTTAGCATATTCACCCGTTTCTTTAGGAGAATTACTTTTAATTTCTCTTTTCATTTTACGAGCAGTTGAACGAGTTTCTTTTTCAATTGCATCTTTAACAGGTTCAGTATAATCCTGGACTGAGTTAACTATTTCATCTGCGAGCTGGTCAATGCTAACTGTTTTAGACATCGCCATTCACCCTCTCGCAAGTGAGAATAGTTCTTGCGCCCATCTTTTGGCTGCGGATAATATTATAAATTGTTCCATCAAATTTAATTTCTTTCTCGCCATCATATTCAACTGAGCGAATTTCAAATTTAACTTCTGGTCTTAATCCCTGGCTAGCTGCATTATAATATTCAGATGATCCAATAGAATTTTCATTTGCAAAGACTTTTCTTTCGGTTCGAGTTTCAATCTCATTTCCCCACTCGTCTTGAGTAATTGTAGTTGAAATAAGATGAATAATTTTGTTATATCTCATTCAATCACCCACTTATCGTTATGTCGCCAGTGATATCAATATATTGAGCTTCGCCATCAGCAATTTTATATTCTACTTGATTTTTTGGCCTGCTATAAAAAATAACTGTCCCAGAGCTGGCAGTTTCTTTTTCTTCTCCATCAAAAACAACAGTACATTGTTCAGAAGCATTGATAGTAATTTTGTAACTGTTATATTCTCTGAGTTGAGATAATTTATTTGCAATTGACTCATAAACTTCTAAAAATCTTTCAGCTTCTGGGTTGTCATAGCCAAAGTTTCCTTTGCAGTATAAAGTAATTGCATAAACAGTTAAATCATCTGTCTCTTCTATTTTTAATAAACCTTTAGTGTCTAAATCGCTTTTGGCTGCTTCGATTACTCCGGTTATTTCTGCATCATAATCATTGGCTGTAATTCTTAATGAAGTCTTTACATCATCCAAGAGAGCCATTTAATCGCCCCCTATACTATTAGATACACATTTACATCAGTGCCGTTCATTGCGCTATCTAATAGCACTGTATTGTTTTCAATGTTGGCAGAATCGACAGCAACAGTTGGAGCGGTAGCTTCTAAAACATTATCTCTATAAGCTTTTAATACGGTGTTTCTTTCAAGCTTATAAGGTAATCCTAATTTGTTGGCTACTCCCACCTGGACCTCATCAGTTCCAGCATTTGTTTCAACCGGCAACTCAATACTTATGACAGTTTTGAAAGCTTTATTGCCTTGCACTTCTACATCTCCATTAAGAACAAATGTTTCGCTTATTGCGTTATCATCAATGTCTGTTCCATTAACTACAATGTTGCCAACAACAGTTGCTGCATTTGCTTTTACTTTTAAGTTTCTGGGAATATCAGGATCGGTGATGTTTTCTGTAATTGTTTGAGTTTCAGCAGTTAATGCAGTGGTTCCTAAAACTCCTGCAATGTCTTGAGTTTCTACTAATCCTAAATCTAATTCAGCAATAGCTTTTAGTTTTTCGCTAGTTCCGGCATCATTTTTAACTTTTCTATCAAGTTTATGATTCAATGCTACATAACTCATTTATTTATCACTCCCTTAAAAAAGGACTGACATTTGCCAGCCCTTTAATTATTTTTAATTATTTATCCTTTTTTGACTCTTAAGAAACCATTTTTAGCTGTAACATTACCGCCAGAAAATACTACTCCTCTATGAGCAATCATACCTTCTTTAAATTTATAATCTGTGGAACGCTTAACTTCCATTTCAGAGAAAATAGCCATTGTGTAATTACTTAATGGACCATAAGCCATGGAATACTGTCCAGCTGTTACAGCACCATCGGAAATAGCATTACAAGCGCTATTAATAACATATGGAACTCCATCAATTGTTCCAGTATTGCCATTATGAACTACATCGTAAACTTTTGTACCATCAGTATGTCTTAATGTAGCAAATTCTTTTAAATCTAATTTATTTAAAATTAATACAGCTTGATCTTCTACATCTTCATCTCCACCAAAGCTATAAATAATTTCATCAAGAGTATTTTCGTCGATAGAAGCCATCGATTTATCAGTTGCTCCATCAATAGCAGTTGCTCCATCATCAAAAATTCCTACAAAATGACCAGTAGTTCCATTACCAATAAGAATTTCTTTAGTAATTTTCTTTCTAGTCGCAGTAGAAATTCCTTTCATTACTTCTGCATCATAATCAGCTGCAGGTAACTTTTGAAGTTCTTCTGTATCTTCAGCATAAGCTGTAATTTTAGTTTTATTAATTGTAGCATAATTAAAAGAAGGCTCAGCATCAGTAGGCAATCCTTCTTCATCAGTGTATCCGCCTTCGCCATAACCAACTAGATAAGGCTGTTCATAGCTTTCTCCGCCCATTAAAGGCTTAATGTTAACTCTATCAATTAAGCTTGAAACTTCATTAAAAGTCGGCTTAATATCGGTAGCTTTATGTTCTGGCAATAGAACATTAGAAGTGCTGACTGTAACAGATCTTTTTTCCATTAAGTCCTTGCCTCTTTTTTCAGCTTTATCAACTTCTGGAGGCTCTTCTTTGCCTTCTGCAATAAATCTGCCTTCAATTTCACCATCTTTAATTTTTTTTGCTATTTTTTGGCGCTTTTCTTTCTCAATTAAGTCCGCTTTTTCATCCTGAAGCTCTCTCACTTCTTTTTCTAAAGCATCAATATCAACATTTTCATCTTCAGCAGTTAACTTTTCCCTAATCTCTGCTAATCTTTTTTCAATTTCTTTTAATCTATCCATTATTTAATCATCTCCTTAAATTTTTGTTAGTAACTTAACTTTTCTTTTTTTCCTTTTCAACTTTTCTTTTTCTTTTTCAAGCTTTTCGAATGATCTAGCCGCAACTGATGTTGAATCATAGGCCGGAATGTCAACAGCTGATACATCATAAAGCCTTTTAACTTTTCTGACTGTCCTCAGATGTTCATCGGTATCATAACTATCTTCTTGAACAGAAAAAGCAAAAGACATCTTATCAATATATCCGCCTTTTATTTCTTCATAAAGTTTTCTGCCTTCTTCGGTGCCATCTAATTTAGCTTTGACATAAAGCCCATCTTCTTTGACATTGAGTTCCAAAGTATCATTGCGAGTTCTAGCAACTACTTTGCCGCCATGGTTATAATTAAAGATTACATCTTCCATTTCGGCATCTTCAAAAGCTCTGGAGTCAATTTGCTCTTTGTAATCAATACCATTAAAGGAATAGAGAACTGTCGGATCGTCAAAAGAGCAGGCTTTCCCTTCAACAAACAATTCTTCATTTTCTTCATCAGCTCTGATTTCAAAACTAGCAAAATTGCGATAATCTCTATTTTGTTTAAGTTTCTCCTTCATCTTCTTCGGTATCGTCATCTACAAATTCACCCCCTTCTACTGGTGCTGTATCTAATCGTCTAACTGGTTCGTCTCCGCCTTTGATTGGCCCTAAGTTCATAACACGCCTCCATTCATTCGGAGTTAATGCTCCGCGGTCAACCATATTTAGTAAGTTAAGTTTTGTTTTCATCGAAGCATACTGTAAATTGGAAGCTTCAAAAATAATCTCGTTCCCGTAACCTCTTTCCCGTCTAGTAAAAAATATTTTTGTGAAAGCATTAGACAACTGAATTGCTATTGGTTCAATTTCAGATTCATAAAAGGAATTCCATTCATCTTCATCGTAGTTATTCATTACAATGTTTTCATTTACACCAAAATAAGCATATAGCCGCTTAATCGAACGGTCCATTTGAGCTGCGTTAGGAACATAGTCATTTGGCTCAACTTGTTCTGCATCATAAGAAGGATCTGTGGCTGCAGCACCAACTTCATTTTCAACAGATAAATAGTTGTTAACAAACTCTTCAAGCTCGACTTTTTTATCTTCTGGCCTAATCTTTGATTTGAACTTTAATAGCCAGCGAATAACTGCTCCATTTTTAATTGCATTTATGACTGAGTTATCTGTATTAGTTATTACATCCATTAAATTTTGCAAAGCTTGATAATGGCCATCTCCAAAAATGTCATTCTCATTAAAATCTTTTCTTAAATGAATAACATCTTCATAAGGCACAACTACATACTTTCCAATTTGAAACCATAGCTTTAAATACATTTCATTTTGATGTTCAACTAATTGGACCTGGCTTGCTGGGATCGGATATAATGCCTCAACTCTTTGTTGATCGTCTCTATCTACATAAGCAAAAGCATTATGATTTAACTCTCTTTGAATAACCATTTTAGAGAGAAAATCCTGCATGCTCATATAAGGATTAGGATTCTGCAAAACTTCTCTTATCTTTGGCCTGTCATTAACTTTTATATTTTCGCCACTTCCCTCAATGTGTTTTGGATTAAGTTTTCCTATTGCATCTGATTTTGGCCTTATACAAGCCCTTACTATATCGTTTTGCCAGACATCGCCAGACCATGGAGTAAAATAATTATCTGATGAGCTTATTAACTTAAATGATTGATTGGTGTTTTTGTTGTCATTGCCGCTTCCAAATATTTTGCTAAATAGCCCCAAATAATCACCTCCTTAAATCATATTCTCATATTCATCTCTGTTGTCTTGAAGCACTTTGTAACTACACAATAAAGAAATAGTGCCATCAATACGCTTTCTGTTATCAAGCCCTTTAACTGGCTGTATATTGCCGTTAATGTCGGACTTAACTTCCGTATTAGATAGACACCATTTGTCAATTGGATTATTATTATAAATAATCTTATTTGATTGTAAGTCAGCCTTCATGTTCTTCATTGGATTGCTTAAACTCTTCTTTCCTTGTCTAATCTTAACCATAGTCTCTGCTCCGAACTCTGCTTCAAATGACCTCAATAAGCTATCATCAATGTGCCAGGGGTCATAACCAATCTTATAAACCCACAAGTCATGTTCTTCTCTTAATTCCTTAAACCATTCTAAAAATACTATTTTATCGACTTTGTTACCGGGGTGAGTACGCAAAAATCCTTGTTTTTCCCATAAAGTATAAGGAACATTATCCCTTTCTCTTCTGTTCCCGTCTGCAGTCATTTGTCTAAGTTTTTCTTCGGGCATCCAGTACATAGATTTAACATACATTTTAGGATCACCCGGCCGCATACATAACGCTTTAGCACTATTTAAGTCAATAGCATCTGCAGCATCAAAACCGCCTATCCCATATCTAAAGCCCATTTCATCAAAATTAAATTTCTCTTCATTATTCAAGTCTTTCCATGATAGCCAGGTATTAGCTGCATTCTCTTTCATGTTAAAATCTTTGACCATTACTGTAGCCTTAAAAGGCGGGTCCTCTTTTGCTTTTTCAACATTAGACCTTAGAAAGTCTATTTTCTTAATGTTTCCTAAGCCGGGGTTAGCTTTAACCCACATCTTTTCATTGGTCCATTCGTCTTTATCATCTAATTCATAAATAAAAGGTAAAAATCTTTCATCTTTAATCTTTTTATCGAGAACTCCCTTTGCATAATCATACTGGGAGTCGAATATGCTATCTCTTACAAACCCATTAGTAGTTATACAGTTTAAAAGTGGTTGGTTCCTACTTGAAAAAGACTGTTTCATTAAATCGTAAATATCTCTATTTTTAATAGCCGCTAACTCATCAATTATTACTGCATGACTGTTAAGGCCATCAAGGCTGTTACTGTTACTAGCAAGTGCTTTAATCATTCCAAAATTAAAATCTGAATATAAATCTGCAGCTCTTTTCCTAATATGTTTTCTAAGCAAGGGGCTCTGTTTAATCATTTTGTGGGCTTCTCTAAATCCTTTTTTGGCCTGATCAAGCTTAGTGGCAATAAAATATATCTCAGGAGCGCCTTCGCCATCTGCAATATCCAAATATAAAGCATCTGCAGCAAGTTCTGTTGTCTTTCCGTTCTTCCGCCCTCTGATATCTAATACTTCTTGAAATTGTCTTTCTCTGGTTTCTTTATGAACAAAACCAAATACAGCCTGGTGCTTTGCTTTCTGAAATAACATTAACTTTAAAGGTTTTCCTATTTCGCCTTGAGCTTGCTTACAAAATTTCTCAATAAATTCAATTGGTCTATTCGCTTTTTCCTCGTCAAATACCCATGGCTCATAATCTTGCGGGTTTTTTAGTTTATCCAACAGCATTTTGTAAACTTGCTTTATTTTTTGGCAAGCTACAATGTCACCATTTAAAACTTTTGTTGCATATTCTTCTAACCATGTCATCTACTGCCGCTCTTTGAGGAAATCCATTAATTCGTCAGATTTTTTCCCCTCGGGCGTTATATCTCCCATCTGCTTAATAACATTTGTATAATTTCGAATCATAGTGTTGTAAGTTTTGGCTGCTGGATTTTCTCGCCACATTTTTTGGGAGCCTTGCTCAAACCAAGTGACTGCTCCCTCTTTATTAACTTGTTCTTGTAGCTCGCAGAGGGTTGCATACATAAAAGTGGCTTGATCTATTAGTCTCTCGGCGTAAATCCTTGCTTTTCCCTCTAAATCTCCCAAGATATTCTTAAGTTCTTTTTTCTCTTGCTTAATAATTTTATTTTTTTCTTTTTCTTTCATATTTTTTAACCCCCCCTCGTATAAAACTGGTCTGCGTGAAAATTGTTATTCAGCGTCGGTCTACTAATGCCCACCCACTAACTAAAATCAGGGGGGCATACCAACAAATGTAAATAAACTTTTATTTTCTTTCAACTAATTCTCCAAACTCATTAAACTCTAATCCTTTTCTCAACGCTTCCTTGCTTGCGCCAACTCCATGTTCTTCATCGTGGCACTCCTTGCAAAGATATTCTAGTTCATTAAAATTTAAAGTAACCTCTGGATCATTAATGTTCTCTGGTGTCAAATAAGTTTTATGATGAACGATGTACCCCGGATTAACTTTCCCTTTTTCCAGGCATCTTTCACACAATCCGCCTACTAAATCAATATAAGCAGCTCTACACTCCTGCCACTCTTTGCTATTATAAAAACTTTTAGCCCATTTCTTAGCCATCTCAATCACCTAAATCTTATAATGACTCACTTTTCTTATCCCCTCAGCAAAACTCTTAAGTGTGCCTGTTCCTTTTCTACTATGCTCAGCTATACAATGCCAGCAAAGATTATGTTCTTTCATCTTCTCAGTAGCATTCTTGGAAAAGTAATTATCCCCACATCGTCTGCATGTCTGATCACCAAAGATAATTGACATCAACTCAGCTCCTTATTGCATATAAGTTAATATATTACTCAACTACTACCACCACACACTGCACTTAGTTAATTAATTAATATAATTACTCATATGTTTAATATATAGCTTAATAGTAATACGCATAGAAAAAGCCCAACTCGTCTGATTCGAGTCAGGCTCAATCAAGAGGAAAAATATTTAATTAGTAGGGAATTTCATAATCTTCTGATACTACTATTGTATCAGGTATTAACTTACTTAACAGACAATATATTCACAAATATGCCACAAATTAGTCACATTTAGCTTCTTCCCAATAATCATAAGCTTTAGCCATTCCGACATCCTCGAGGTGATTAAGTATTTCTTTCTTCCTTAATCCAATCGTATTCTCGCTGCAGCCTACTTTATCTCCAGCTCTAATCTGAGTTATCCCTTCAAAATATAAGTAACCAACAATCCTTTTCTGCTCAATTGTTAAGCTATCAATCCCGGCTTTGATTATATCTCTGGCCCTGATTAAGTCCCGAACCTCACTTTCCTCTTCATCCTTTTTAACAACATGATCCTCAACCTTTGAATATATTTCATTGCTTTCTCCTTTGCCAGTCGAAGAGTAGTCAATTGCCGGCAGAGAATATTCAGGACATTCAGTAATTATTAATATCTTAGCTTTATGTTTTATTTTTCTGTAGTTTTTGAGCAGCTCCTCAATCTTTTCTTTGTTTGTCATCTTTAGCCCTCCAGATTGTTGTCTCCATAGTTATGTCAACTTTTTCATATACTCTTATAAATAATTCTACTGCGATAACAGTCGCTCCTGATATTGGGCCACCTACTCCGAATATTAGTGCAAGCAATAAATCTCTGAGCATAATTTCCTTGCTGCCTAAAATTCTTTTGTTTTGGTGATAGAATTCAATCAAAGCCGGAATAAAGCCCATTAAGCACCATAGAATTAAAACTAAAATAACTTCCACTCAATCACCCCTCTTAGTCATCAAATTAATAGTGTTCCTGTGTTCATCGCTCCACTTCGCTTCCGACAGGTCCAATATCTCAAATACATCTGCCTTATACCCGCAGTTGCATATTCCTTCACCTTTCTGGTCAATGGTCATTGTTTTGCTATTACATCGCGGACAAATAACTGTAACCTGCATTTTAACTTTGAATTTTATTCCCTGAACATCGCAGATTTCTTTAGCTATTCTAAGCACAGTCACCACTCCAATCCTTCAAGCCAGTCTATAGCATCATCAGCTCCAAAAGCGACTCTGGTTATCCAATCTCTACTTTCTAGTTCTCCAAGCCATTCCTTTTGAGTTTCTCTCAAATCAGAAGGTTTGCCATTGCTTCTCTTGAGTTCAATTGCTATTCCATTCCAATTATATCGAGGGATGTCAAATATCAATACATCGGGCACTCCTGGCTTAACTCCCTGTCTTTTAAGTTTCTTGCCTGTAATTGGATTTCTATTACCTCCATTCGGAACATGACACCACAAATAGCCTTTCATATCCAGATATTCAGCTAACTTGCATTGTTCTTCATATTCTGTTGGGTTACTTTTCTCGCTATTCCATCTTGTCACTTTTATCAGCCTCCGGTATGTGCAACGCCTTAACTCTACCTGGTCTATCCGATTCTATTGTGGAAGGCGAATGCATTTTGACCCCGCCAATTATTAATACTCCTCCCACTTTTCTGATTACTTTTCTCATGACTCCACTCCTTAATCGTAGATTATTTCATCAACTTCATCTTCAGTCCAAACATTAACAAAGCCATCTTCGGTTTTGCCAAAATATTGAATACCTTTATATTCTTCGCAATATTCTTTCGCTAGTATTTCTATTATCCAATCATCATTCCGAAACTTATCACCAACTTCCAACTCATCTTTCTTTTTGATTGGTGATAATCTGAACTTTTGAACAACATCAACTTTAATTTTCCCATCTTCGTCTTTATAATATATACCAAATCTGTCGCCATCATAAAAATCTTGCTCAGGTGCAATACCCCATATTTTAACTTTATCATTTTGCCAAATAACTTCATCACCAACTTCAAATTTATTAGCTGGTTTAAAACTGCAAATATTCCAAGTGAAGCGGCTTTTTTCAAAGCGAACAGCCTTATTTATTATTTCTTTAACAGTTAAAACATCACCTTTATGAAAACCATTAGGATAATTTTCTTCTAAACATTCAAGCTTCATCCCAACCTCACAATCTTCAATTTTCATTATTTAATCCCTCCTTAATTATTTTAGCTATTTCATCGTGACAAATGCATTGAATATAACCATATGCTTCCGGTGGTAATTCTGGCATTTCATTGCATACTCTTTTGGCTATTTTTTCTGTTAATTTGTCAACCTCGCGGTCATTTATTTTATATACCATTAATGGATCACTCCATTTCTTTTTTGTTTTTTTACTCTTTTCAAAAACAGTCATATTCTTTTCTATTTCTTCCTGAGACTCCGGCTCGCACCACTGGGTATCATCCTGCATATACAAAAGCATTTCTATATACTTACCCATCTTGATTGCTGCCTTTGGCTTTATTAATCACTAACCTCAATTTTCTTTCCCACTCATGCTTTTTACATGTGAATCCATTGTAAGAATCGCATTCACAAGGTAAACTTTCGACTATTTTTAAGCTATACTCTGCAATATCCAACAATTCTGGTGCGGCCTCAATTAATGGTGCATCATTTTTGATATTGCATGCCGGCGCAATAACTCCTATCAATCTAGTTTCTTCAAATTTTTCACCTGGATGAGTCATTTCATATTTACCGTCATAGCATTCTTGTAATTTCCATGGTCCTGGTGTGTGTTTACTCATAGTTTTCTCCTCCATCCCCCTTCACAATCTTATAATTGTTTTCCTGCAGCCACTTATGAAATTTATATGCCTCACATTCTTTTCTGCAAAAACTCTTAGCAAACGACTTTCCTAACTCTGTGTCATTATCAATTAATTTTTGCATACCACATTCTGTATCTTTACAATATTCTCTACTCTTATATTCAGGCATTAACTGACCCCCTTTCCTGTTATTCTCTCAACTTCTTCTAATATCTCGCCTGGCTGCATATTACTAATATCTATTGTCTCTTTAACTTTCCTGCCTTTTTCTTGATAAGTAACATCCATTGTTTCTTTAGCCATTATTTCCTCCCTTCAAACCATTCGACAAATTCTCCTAATTTCTCTAAAACTTCAATCTTAATTTCATTGCCTTCGTAGTATATTTCTAATTTCTCACCTTTTTGATTGCCACCATTATAATTAAATTCTGGTTTTAAATTATCCATTTCACCCTCCTATCTAGCTCCGCAAATTCCTGATTCACAATCCGGATCTACTTCTCTATCAAAACCACCGTCAGCACCAACACTTTCACTTATAGTGAAATCTGTCTTCTTATCCTTATCTAGCACTCTAACTGGTACCATTTCTTTCGTGCCACACTTCTGACAAATCAATATTTTATGGTCCTTAAAGCTATCCTGGTCAGTTTCTTTCATCCTATGTTTAGTTTCTTTTCTACAATTTACACATATCCAGTTAATCATTATTTTCCTCCTCAAATTTTGCTATTAATTTTTTGCTTGCTGCCTTAGCTTTTTCATCAGATAAAGGTTGATATAAATTATCTAAATCTTCATCTCTATATTTAAAAAACTTATAATATCCTGTGTCAAATATTGGGGCAATTCTTATTTCTTCAACAATTTCAGCAACTATAAT
>Ga0247721_100531_pt1 | contig 11289 bp, 7 predicted proteins | sample MSEWel2017_08_16_FD_189089 | JGI IMG/M metagenome (GOLD analysis project Ga0247721, IMG submission 189089) | Subsurface sediment microbial communities from gas well in West Virginia, United States - MSEEL Well Study Marcellus 3H_2017_08_16 | ecosystem: Environmental > Terrestrial > Deep subsurface...
GCAGAAGTGCAAGCGGTGTCAACACTAAATTCTGTGTTAGGTCACTACAAATGGAAAATCAGCCAATTTTTATAGTATTACTTAACTATCAAGCAAAATATCAGTATTTTACAAAGATCTGTTCAATTCAACTTAACCCTGCAACTATTATAGAACACTGTGTTGGCAAAGTTGGGTTAAGTGCTCGGTTTCGCAATGACCGAACTAAGTACGAAACTTGAGATATTAATTTATAAAGCTCCGCTATTGGGGGGCCTTATTATTTTATGTTTTTTAGAATTTTCTCGGCAACAGATTCAGGATCTATTCCCATAAGTTTAAAAACTTCGGCAGGTTTTCCGGAATAAGCATATTTATCCGCACCGAATTTTACTATTCCGGGGCACTTTTCAGCACTTTCCAGCAGTTTGTCAGCTATCAGGCTTCCGATACCTGTATTTTTATTATGATCTTCATATGTAAATATTACATCGGTATCTATTAAAGAGTTCAGCTCTTTTGAGTCTATCGCAACGGGGCAGCTGGCATTGATCACCTTGAGTGAAACATCTTTTTCTTTGAGAATCTTCTGCACTTCAAGGGCGTAAGGTACCATGGCTCCGTGTGTAAACAACGGATATTCACCGTTTCGCAAAATGTCCATTTTGCCGTACTCAAAATTGTAGTCTTCACCGAAAAATGGTTTGTTATTTTTATCAGAAATAACAGGTATTTTGGATCTGCCTACGCCTATAAGAAAATTGCCATTGTTTTCGGCAGCATATCTCACAGCCTTATCCGTCTGGTTGGGATCCGCCGGAATTATTATTTTAAACCCATATAAGTTTCTGAGAGTTCCTATGTAATCTATACACTGATGTGTTTTTCCGTCTTCACCAACATCCATTCCCAAATGTGTTGTGACAACTTTCAGATTGGTTCCGTTTATATCGTTTAATCTCTGCTGATTGTATGTTTCATCAATGCCGAACACTCCGAAATCGGCAAAAAAGCTTACGACGCCGTTGACACTTGCTGCTCCCGAGCATGTGGCAGTATGATGCTCCTGTATCCCTGACTCGAAGAAAATTTCGCCGTATTCTTTTTTTATTTTGTCTGTTTTTACCGAACCGGCCAAATCACAGTCGAAAACCGCAATTGGTGTATTGGATTTTTTCAATGAATTGTGCTGGACAATGTCCGTCAAAGCGTTACCGAAAGCGGATCTGTTGTCCATTTTTGTTTCAATAGTGTATTCCCTTGATTGGCCTGTGTTTACAATTGCTTCATATTCCGGGATTTTGTGCTGTTTTGCATCGTAATGAAATTCTTTGCGCATTTTCTTGTAATGCTCAAGATCGTTTTCAATGCCAAGCTCCGCTAAAGCATCTTCCAGCTGTTCTTCATTTAAAGGTTTACCGTGGTAGCCGGCAATATTTTCCATAAAGCTTACGCCTTTGCCCATGATCGTTTTAGCAAGTATCATAACAGGCCTGTCCACTTCTTTACTCTTTTTTATCATATCGAAAAGCTGTTTGTGGTTGTGACCGTCAACCTCGAAAACCATCCACCCGTCAGCCGTGTACTCATCTTTTATGTTCTGGGGCATGATATCTTCTATATTGCCGCTGATCTGAAGTTTGTTGTAATCGACAAATGCGGTAATGTTATTAAGTTTATGCTTAACTGCGAATCTTCTTGCTTCGGAAATTTGTCCTTTTTGTTGTTCTCCGTCTCCCATAAGTACATAAATGTGGGGATTATTTCCTGTTAATCTGCCTGATATTGCCATCCCGCAGCCGGCTGATAATCCCTGACCCAGATTACCGGTGGACCACTCAACACCAGGAACTGATCTTTCGATATGCCCCTCAAAGATACTTCCCGCCAGACGAAACTGTGAAACAGCTTCATCGATATCAAAGAAGCCGTTTCTCCCCAGTGCAGAATAAACGGCAGGAGATGTGTGACCGTGGGAAACAATTATTCTGTCTCTATCCAGCGACCGGCAGTTATCAGGATTAATGTTTGCGAATTTGTACAGCAAAAGCAACATGTCTATCGTGGACATCGAACCACCGGGATGTCCGCTGGCGGCAAGGGTTGTCATTTTGAGTATGTCCGCCCTGCATGTCTTTGCCAGTGAGTCAAGGTCTACAAGTTCTTTATCTGTAATTTCATGATCCGCAAATCTATTTGTCATTTTTTACCTCACAATTAAAGTTTGGCTTTTATATCAGCATGCACAACTAATGTCAACTGAGCCCAACATGGTACCTCTTTATTTTTTTAAAATAAGGTTTGGCTATAGTGTTAGATTGCTGTGAAAATTAAAATATGCTGATTTTTCGAGAGAGTGCTGCATAGTAATTCTGTTGTAAAGTTTTGTTTTTTATTTTATTATGGATGTTATGAATATAGAAAATATTTTAAAGCTATTTGACTCTTTTCTCTTATACTTTACCCAATATGAAATAATGCTTATTGTGACATTTTTTTTGTTAGCAATGGCAGTTTACTATATAATTTCAAAGTTATTACTCAAAAAAAGGATTTTGGATAAGACATTTATAAACATTATTAAATATCTTATAATTTTAATATTTTTGTATTTACTCAAAAATCAGGATAGTATCCCTACAACAATTTTTAAAATTCTACAAACATTTGAAATAATTACATTCGGTTATATAGCCTATTTGACGACGGTGGAGTATTATATAAGAACGCGTCTTATTAAAAACAAAAATATCAGTGTGAATCATATAATTATTGATCTGATTAAACTAATTATTCTTATTGTTCTTGTTTTAATTTTCTTGCGAACCGTTTTGAACGTAAATCTGGTGACAATTCTGACCCCATCTGCAATTCTTACGGTAATAATAGGTCTTGCAATGCAGGATACTATCGGAAATTTTGTTGCAGGCTTGATTTTGCAAATTGAGAAGCCTTATGAAGTGGGCGACTGGATTGAGGTTGATGGTCTAATAGGAATGGTTACTGAAATAAACTGGAGATATACCAAAGTAAAAACTTTTAATATGCAGTATATAATAATACCCAATTCGGATTTGGCGAAGCAGAAAGTAATCAATTTCACTAAACCTACAAAGGAATATACAATGATAATTCCAATAGGTGTAAGTTATGATCATTCACCCCTGAAAGTAAAGAGAGCAGTGGAAGATGTGGTGAACAGTAATATCAACACCGAATTGGTGGGTGTTCATTTGAGGGAATACGGCGACTCATCTATTAATTACGACATTATATTCAGACTTAAGGATTTTGCATTATACCGGAAGGTTAGAAATGAGTTAAATTCCGCTATTTGGTATAAATTTAAAGAAAAAGGTATTGAGATTCCATTTCCCATAAGGACAGTTATTATTAAAGATAAAAAGGATCAGAATATTGATAATGAACTTGTAACAGTTCTGAGAAAATTTAAAATCTTTCAAAATATAGATAGTACAACATTAAAAATGCTTGAAGATTTCGGAGTAAAAAAGCGATATAACAGCGGTGAAGTTATTTTCAAAGAGGGAGACACTGCAGACAGCATGTTTTTTGTTTTGGAAGGAGAACTTTCAGTGATTAAGAATAACAAAGAATTGGCAACAATTTATTCCGGTGATTTTTTCGGAGAGATTGGATTACTGACAAAAAACAATAGAAATACAACAATTTCGGCTAAGACATCTTCATCAATTTTTGAAATTGACAGAGGAGCATTTAAAGTTGTTTTAGAGAAGGAAACGGATATTGTGGGAGCAGTGGAAGCTATTATTAATGAAAGAAAAAGTAAGGAGCATTTGATTACTGAAGTTGATAAAGTTTCGGCAGAAAGCAGAGAGTCGCTATTTAAAAAATTCAAAGATATTTTTGGCGTTAGCAAAACATAGCATGAACCCTGTTAAATTCAGCTTTACCGGGCTGTACTACAGCATTCAATATGGCAGGGGATGACAATTACTCAATGTCTTTTTGAGCGGAACGAAGTGGAGTCGAGAGATCTATAGCGTTGTTTGACAAGAGACTTCTCGGCTATTCTCGAAGTGGCATTTTTCTGTCATTTCGATGAACAACTGTTAAGCGGTGAAGAGAAGTCTATAGTATGTTTGGCAATAAATGTACCCCCTTCCACCTAAATTAGGGGGAGAGATCGGTTCCCTTACTAAGATAAGAGTGGTTAGGGGCGGATCGGAATCTTTTTTTTTATTCGTAGCTGACTGATTTTTTGGGGTCTGTCTGTTTTATTGTTTTTAAAGGCAGTATACCGGCCAGTATTACAAATATTAACAGTATCACCAATGTTGTAAATATACTGATGACGTCTAAATGAATGCTAATACTCCAGCCGAAGGAAATTGTATTGACAACTTTTATAATTATAAAACTGAGGATAAAGCCCAGAATTACACCGTAAATTATTCCGCAGAATCCTATAAAACCTGCTGAAATCATGTAAATTTTTGTTAAAAATTTATTGTCGGCACCCAAATATTTCAGAATGCTGATCTCTCTTTTTCTTTCCAGAGCTACGGCATAGAGCATATTGGCCACTCCGAGAAGTGAAATAATCAGTGCTGTCAGCTGAATGGCGTATGTTATCTGAAAACTGTTGTTGAAAATTCCCATTACCTTCTGTCTCAAAAGCTTATTATTCATAATATCCAGAGTGTATGTGTTCTCTAATTCATCTTTGATTTTTTTGATTACTTTTTCCGTATCGGCATTTTTTTTGAGAAAAACACTAAGCTGAGTAAAAGCTGACGAGTTCCAGTATTTTTTCTGAAATGATTTGTCCATAATGATAAAACCCTGAGTGGTTGAGTAGCTTGTGAATACTTCACGTACTTTAAATTTTTTCCGCCCCGCCGGGGTATCAATCAGGATATCATCACCTTTTTTTATTCCGTATTTTATATTGAGGTATTCTGAAACAGCGGCACTCCTGGTGACATTGTAATTTTCCATATTGTCATTGTATCTTTTTACAACCTTTTCATCCCCGAAGCCGTATATTACATCCCGGCCTCTGAATTTTCCTTGCATCGCCATAAAAGGATTGAGTGCTGCGATTCCATCAATATCTTTTATTTTTGACAGGACGTTATCGTCTATCGGCTCAAAACAGAAGTTGGACGAGCATGACGATGATTTGATGAAAATGTCTGCATTAAGGTTCTTGTTTATCCAGTTCTTCAGAGATGTTTCAAAGGAGTTTATTAAAACCATCATGCTTATTATAAGAGCGGTGGAAATAGTAACACTTATCAGTGCTATGGAAAATCTGTAGAGGCTGCTGTATATATCTGCCGAGGAAATCGTCCCCGGCGCACGGAATATTTTTTTGAGAAGGTTTTGCCCCTTTTGCAGAAATTTCTCCAGATAGTACGGAGATCCAGCTGCAAAACCGGCTAATACAAGCAAAATACCGGCATAAGAAAAGAAGGGCTGGTCAAATATTTTCAAAAAATAATCAGCCAGACTAAAACAAATTCCCGCTGTTACTAAGATTATGCCCAATATAAAAGCTTTTTTGTAAAATTTACGGTATCTCAGCTCAAACGTTCCCTCTCGTACCGTTTCTGTGGGTTTTACTCTGGTGGCTTCAACAGCCGGCAAAACTGCAGCTATAAGTGAAATTGCAAGTCCGATAATAAAAGCGATCAGTGCATAATTGCTGAAAATAAACATCTCTTCAATAATTACAGGCTTAAATATTGTGGTGACAGTATCTTCCAGCATCCTCGAAGAATAGAAGGAAAGAATCTGCCCGAGGAATAATCCTAAAAAAGAGCCGATCACACCCAGAATTATTGACTGAATGATAAAGATAAGAAGAATCTGCCTTTTACCGGCGCCCAAAGCTCTTAATATTCCAATTTGAGGGCGTTTTTTCACGACTGTAATAAAAATCGTATTGTACAGCATGAAAAAACCCACCAAAATTGCAATAAAACTTATGAAATGCAGATTGAATTTAAAAGATTCCAGAATGTCTTTTTCATTCTTAATAACACCGGCTTTGCTGATCAAACGCACGGACTGCGGGAGAATTTTATTCAGTCTGTCAGTATCATCACTTTTCAAATCGATCCGGCTTAATTTGCCGAATACTGACAGCTTTTCCTGAAAGTTGCCTATATCCTGATATATGCCTGTGGGAATTCTGTTTCCAGCCAATATGCCAGCAACCCTGTAATTCACTTTATTATTACCGACAATCAGGCTGAAATTATCTCCCTTGTTTACTCCAATCCTTTTGGCAACGTCTTTTGTCAGGATTGCTCCGTCAATACTGTTTAAAAATACACGAATATTAATTTGCTCAGGTGAAATTTTTACACGGGACTGTTTGAATGCTGAAAAGGTATCTATGCCGAACAGATTGATACTGGTATCCGTTTTTTCATGCAGCCCGTCTGTTTTAATGACAGGTATCGGCTTGTAATCGTGTTTTATTAATAGTTTGTAAACGGACTCATCAAAATAGTTGCCGAATTTTGGCAGTATCTGATAATTTGTATCAGGGTTGAGTTTTTTAATATCCTCTGTGAAGCTGTTTATAGCAGTTTGAGTGGTTCCCAGTATGGATATAAACAGACCTACAGCAAGGGCTACCCCCAGAATTGAAATAATGCTGAAAAGTTTTTCCTCTTTCAGGTTTCTTAATATTATTACCGCTATTAGTTTTAACGTATTCAATCGGTGATCCTGCCGTCTTTGATTTTGATGATTCTCTCAGCTGATGATGCTACATTTATATCGTGGGTTACCAAAAGGATGGTTACTTCTCTTGTTTTGTTTATCTCTTTTAAAATGGAAAGAATATTCGCTCCTGCCTCGGAATCAAGACTTCCGGTGGGCTCATCAGCCAAAATTATATCGGGATTTTTTATCAAAGCCCGGGCAATGGCTACACGCTGCTGCTCCCCTCCGGACAGCTGACTTGCATATGAAAATTTTTTATCACTGATATGAAGGGAAGTAAGGATTTCGTCTATTTTGTTCTCTTCTTTTAATCCTGAAATGAGAAGGGGAATCTGAATATTTTCATAAACTGTGAGATTGTTAAACAGGTTAAAAAACTGGAAAACAAAACCGATATGTTTTTTTCGGAAAAGTGTCAGCTCTTCTTCGTTGAAGCGGTTGATTTCTTCATTGTTTACGATAACTTTTCCCGAATCCGGTTTGTCCATTGCACCTATGATATTTAAAAGTGTCGATTTGCCTGAGCCTGACGGTCCCATTATGGATAAAAATTCACCGCTGTTGAAACTAAGGTTTAAATCATCCAGTATGGCATTTTTTCCATATCTTTTGGAAACATTTTCCAGCTTTATCATTATACCACCCTTGAAATATTCAACGTTCAAAGCTTCAATACCCCCGCCACTTAATCAAAGATTAAATGGCGGGATTTACCCTGATGGTTTCTTTCGCATTCGAGAGGGGTAACCTCAACAACTTCTAGCAACCTCTAATATTTCAAGTTTCGCACTTGCACCTTCTGCAAGTCATTGCGAGGAGTGATAACGACGAAGCAATCTTTCCTTTTTTATTATTTTGAGATTGCCACAACTGGGCACTTAAGAATCTAAGTGCCCAGTTTCGCAATGACATAGCGAAGTGCGAAACTTGAATAATACCTCTAACACCTCTAGTAACCTCTACAACTTTTACTACCTCTACAACTTCTAACAACCTCTAATACCCCGTCAACTCGACATAAGCTTTTCCCGTGTCCGTACCCGTTACACGACAGGCACCTTCCCAATAGTAGTTAAAGGTTGAGTAGTTTGCTATAAATTCCTGATTTTTTACATAGGGTTTTACATTTATATCGATATTTTTTTCTGGAATACTGATATGCCAGCCGACAGGATATTTTGAGCCTGTGATTTCAGATTTGAAATATTCGGTTATGTCAAAAGAAATTTGTTGAAAATCAATCTGTTGTTTGTTGCCGTTTTTGTCTATCAGTACCGCGTATGAGCTTTTGTCTGCTTTTCCTTCTTTGTCTCTGATTCGGTAGATCATCAACTCACGATTACCTTCAAGCATGATGGAAAACCAGTCCCATCCCTCGATTTTATCGGTATTGTAATCCGAATTTATCTCCCTGTCGAACCAGCTTTTTCCGGAAACACTGTAATTTTGCCCGTTAATTGTAATGACACCGTTTGTATCCATATCCGTAATGGAAAAATAAAGCGAAGCACACTCTCCACAACCGTATACTTTGCTGGAATAACCCTCGTCACCGTTCAGGATTGGCTTTTTTGTTGATTTCAAATCCAATTCGAGTGAAAATTCGTCCGCTTTTGCCTTGACGTGCATCTGATTTAAATTTCCTTTCAATATATTGTCGTAAACAAAAACGTTTAATTTATTTGTGGAAGCACCGGCAGCTTTATATGCGCCCCTTGAAATTTCTTCTTTCCGGTAATACTTATTCCTTTTTATATCCGTTACGGCAAAATGTGAAATATACAAATTATTCAATCCGAAGGCACTTTGAAATTCTTTCTTATTAACACCTATGGCAAAAAACGTAAGTTCATAACCAAATTTTCTTCCTGTTTCCGTTTCAAGATGGCCGGTAAGGTACCACCATTGAGAAGCAAAATCTTTTCTGTAATATAAATCCCGAGTTAATTTTACGGAATCGTTCGGGGATAATTTAATGTAATTTTCGGCATAAGAAGCAGCAGATATGAAGAGAAGGATTAAAACAATTATAAATTTTCTCATAATCAGCAAATATAAACAAAATCAACAAACAGTAAATGAAAAATTTCTTGACTATGTGTGAATATATGATAATTTGTTCATGTGACAAAGTAAGAATAAAAGAGGTTTTTAATGAAAGATAATTTTACAGAAGAGAATTTTATAGAACTGGCTGATTTTTTCACCGCTTTTTCGGATACCACGAGGCTGAAAATCCTATTCGAATTACTGGAATCGGAGAAGACAGTTACGGTAATCTCAGAGAATACAGGTTTCAGCCAGAGCGCAGCGAGCCATCAACTTTCAAAACTGAGAATTCTCAAGCTTGTAAAGGTAAGAAAGCAAGGAAAGTTTGCGTATTATTCACTGGATGATGAGCATATTGAGCACATTGTAGAAACTGCTCTTGAGCACTTTGAGGAGTTGTAACGTATGAAAACCAGAGAATATTTTCTTGAAGATATGAACTGCCCTTCATGTGCATTAAAAATCGAAAATGAGCTGAAAGAGATCAGCGGTGTTGAGGATGCCAATGTGGATCTTTTAGGTCAGAGAATAATTGTAAAATCTGAAGATGATGTCTTTGATGAAGCAGTGCGTATTGTCAATAACCATGAAACAGATGTTGAAGTAAGCAGGAGTAAATCGGGAAAGTCTGCCGGATATTCTAAAGATGTGGTGACTTTATCAGTATATATAGTTGCTCTCATTGTTTCCAAAATAGCTGATTTGGGTGAGTATAATTATGTTTATTCAGTTGTTTTTATTATTATTTATCTTCTAACGGGTAAAAGTGTTCTGAAAACGGCTGCGGTTAATTTGAAGCGCGGTTATATCTATGATGAAAATTTTCTTATGAGTATCGCAACATTGGGAGCAATAGCTATAGGTGCTTTTGAAGAAGCGGCAGGAGTAATGCTTTTTTACAGAATCGGTGAATTGTTGCAGGCAAAGGCGGTTGAAAATTCAAAAAATACAATACTGGATACGACCAAATTTGTTTCCGGCGTTTCTCACCGAATAGAAGGCGAGGAAGTTGTTGATATAAAGCCTGAAGGGGTTGTAAAGGGTGATTTAATACTTGTGAAACCAGGGGAAACTCTTCCTGTGGACGGTGAATTGATTTCAGAATATACAGAGTTTGATCAGTCTTCGATATCAGGCGAAAGTCTTCCTGTGGGAATAGAAAGGGGAGGGTATGTTGTCTCAGGCTCGGCACCTTTAAGCGGAAGTGTGAAAATCAGAGCTGTAAACGATTTTGCTGAATCAACTACATCAAAAATTTTGGAGCTGATTGCAGATGCTCCGCAAAATAAATCTGACAGGGAAAAATTTATAACAAAATTTTCCCGCTATTATACACCGGTGGTGGTATATCTCGCTGTGGCTATTGTGTTTATTCCGTATTTTCTGCAGCTTGCAGGCATTTACAGCACTACGGCAGGTTTCACGGATCATGTATACAAGGGTCTGGTTTTCCTTGTGATCTCCTGTCCCTGCGCTCTAATGCTTTCTGTGCCTTTGAGTTTTTTTGCCAATATCGGTATGGCGGCTAAAAAGGGAATTCTTGTGAAAGGGGCTAATTTTCTGGAAAGTATAAAAGAGTGCGATTATATACTTTTTGACAAAACAGGAACCCTGACGCGAGGCGAATTTTCCGTTAAAAAGACGGTTTCTTTTAACGGTTGTTCTGAAAAAAATGTTCTTGAAACGGCCGCAGCTCTTGAACTGCACTCATCGCACCCTATTGCTTCAGCTTTTAAAGATTTTGCTGATGATTTTCAGTTTAATAATATTAACGAACTGCCCGGCATGGGGATAAAAGGTGAAGTAAACGGTGATGTTTTTTATATAGGCAATGAGAAATTGCTGCGGGAATTGTCTGTTGATGATGAGAATGTTTGTTCGGAAAACTCATATATTTGTCTGTATGTGGTTAAAAATGACAAAATTATGGGCAAGATCATGTTGTCTGATACATTGAGAAACGACGCAGTTGAAACGGTAAAGAATATTAAAGAAAGAGGAGTTATCCCTGTTATTGTTTCAGGGGATTCAAAAGAGGTGGTCTCATCCGTGGCTGCAGAGCTTGGCATTGAAGAATATTATTTTTCACTGTTACCGGATCAAAAGCTCGATATTCTGCAAAAACTAAGAGATAAGGGGCATAAGGTTGCCGCAGTTGGTGACGGTTTGAACGATACGGCCCTTTTGAGTTATGCTGATGTGGGAATTGCTATGGGGCAGACTGCTGCTAATCTGTCGGTGGATATGGCTGATATTGTGATTTTGGGCAGCAAGCTTTATAAAATTAACGACTTATATGATATTTCAAAAAAATCGCTAAGGCTTTCCTCTGAAAATATTGCTATTGCACTGGGAATAAAAATTGCTGTAATGCTGGCTTCCTTTTTCGGTATGGCAACACTTTGGGCGGCTGTTTTTGCCGATGTGGGGGCGGCACTGTTGACGGTTTTAAATTCTGTAAAAGTATTTTTTCTTAAAAGCCGTGTGACGTGATGAGCGCGATTAGCACTTCAACCCCCCTCAACCCCCTCAACCCCC
>Ga0247721_100533_pt1 | contig 11259 bp, 11 predicted proteins | sample MSEWel2017_08_16_FD_189089 | JGI IMG/M metagenome (GOLD analysis project Ga0247721, IMG submission 189089) | Subsurface sediment microbial communities from gas well in West Virginia, United States - MSEEL Well Study Marcellus 3H_2017_08_16 | ecosystem: Environmental > Terrestrial > Deep...
TAAGCCAGACTCGGACACCTCTCCGTAAGGAAGTAGGATGTAAGAAGTCAGAAGTAGGATTAAATTCGAATACTCAAATTTAATAACACTTCTCTTCTAAGTCTCTACTTTGAAAATTTATATATAAACTATGGCTGATAAAATCTAATGGCGGAAGGAGAGGGATTTGAACCCCCGAGACAGCATAACTGTCTACTCGATTTCGAGTCGAGCGGTTTCAGCCAGACTCACCCATCCTTCCGTTGTCTTAACTCACGGAAAAAATCTTTTAAAAGCTGGGCTGATTCTGCTTCCATTATTCCTGCTTCAACTTCTACCTGGTGATTAAAACGATCATCATCTAAAAGCTGATAGAGGCTCTTGACAGCTCCGGCTTTGGGATCACTGGCTCCGTAAACAAGGCGTTTAATCCGCGACTGTAAAATTGCTCCTGCACACATTGGACAGGGCTCTAAGGTCACATATAACTGGCAATCTTCCAGACGCCAGCTAGCCTCATTTGCGGCAGCTTCTCTCAGAGCAATCATTTCGGCATGAGAAGTTGGGTCCTGAGTTTGCTCCCGGAGATTAAACCCACGGCCAACAACCTGATCATTACAGACAACAACTGCACCGATTGGAACTTCAGCTCTTTGGTAAGCCTTCCTGGCTTCTGCCAGGGCCATCTTCATATATTTTATATCATCTTCCATAGAATATCTCCTGTAAATAATGCAATATTTCAACTTGCAACATCAACTATTATAACAGCTGCTAATATTTTTTGCAAGGATTTTCTGCGAAAAAATTTATCAGATTAAAGCAGCTATAGAGCAAATTCCAATCTTAACAGTTTTTTCAGCTTCAATAACAGAAGAAAACGCCTGCCAGCCAGCAGACGTTAAGTATATTTTTTATTAAATTTATCATTGTTTATATTTCAACGATCTTAATTCTGCTGCAGCTGTTTACTTAGTTTTTTGGCCAGTCTATTTTAAAAGCAACCTCAAAAGGCTTAACTTCTACACCGGCATCTGCAACAACTTTAATGTCCCAGGATAAATTAGCTCTATCCAGAGATCTATTTGTTAAAACAGGTTGATTTTCTTCAACTTTTACCCAGTTCTGACTCAAATTACTCCTAACATATACCTCTGCACCACTGAACTCAGGCACTTCAGCATATATTTCCCAGGGTAAATTAGAACTAATAACTGTCTCACCAGCATTTTCAATTTCCATTACATTTTGATCTGCATCTATATTTGTATTAGCAAATTCACTTTCAAAACTAACTGCTCTTCTAGTTTCTAACTCCTGAGTCGGTTCGATAATAGTAACTGATGTTCCAACTCTGGCACTATCTGCTGCCACCTGTAAACTCAAACTTAAAACCAGGAAAAGAACAATTACACTAATTTTTTTTAACATTTTTTCCTCCTTCTGCAGCCAGGCAGTCTGATTATCTCAGATCCTTAGCTTTGTGTCCCTACTTCACAATAGGTTTACCCCTTCAAGGAGAGCATAAAAATATAAAACCTGAAGTCAAAATGACATCAGGCAGATATCTAACCCTACTTAGGTAGTCAGTCAACCATAGTTTAAACCTTAGGTTCCAACTTTGCGCCTTTATCCTTTCGGAAAAAGTAGCCCTTCTCTGCCAGGGTGAATATTTGATTATAATTAATTCTACTACAAATTGCTAATCTTTGTCAAGATTTTTATTCAAAATACTCATATTTTGTCCAGACCATAATTTGCAGCTTATTAAAATTAAAAAAGGGCCTATCTATTGTCTCAGCCTAGACCCTTTATTAATTTATTCAGAAAACCATTATTATTCAAATGAAACCGTCACAAAAAATTCTCCACTATATAAACCGGGGTCAAGACTGGCGCTAACATCGATGGTTGCTCCGATATTAAAACTGTCATAACCGGAACTGTCAAGGGTATTGGTGTTATTATCGGTCATAAAAGCACTTACATTCATACTGTTATTCTGGTCGTGACTGATAGTAATCTGATTCGAAAAATTAATACTGTACTGGGTAAATGGCAGCCAGCTGACCTCAACTAAAGCAGGTTGTTGATTTCCAGCGTGATAACCGGAAAAACCGTTTCCTGTTGTTAATCCACCGGCTGGTTCAACAGTAATAGTGCCATCTGCTGCAGTAAAAGAACCAAAATTAAGGTCCTCAACCTTTGCAATATTAACCGGGATAAACTGTCTTGGCTCTCCAATTTCTATCCACTGCTGGGGAGGATAACCAACATAGTACGTTTTATTTAAATCTATCTCGTTAACATTGACTGTAAAAGTAATCTGCTGACATTCTCCCTTAGAGGTTAATGTTATCGGTTCAGAATCAATATAATCAGCAGCACTTTCCTGATCGTTAAAATAAAGATCCTCATCTACACCCCCATTTTGTTCGGCACAGACAGTTACAGTTACTGTATAGATATCATCCACTACCGTTACCTCATAAATACTTATTTTAAAGGTTCTGGGGGGATAAGCATATTCATTTACTATTTCTACCACAGCTGGATTTGCTTCGTCATTTAAAGAAGTGATCTGAACACTATTGCCAGCAGGATAAAGAGTATCAAATCCAGAAACAGGTCTTTCTACAAGATAATAGTTTCCTGCCGTTAAGTTACAAAAAGTATTTTCCCAGTTTCCCTCGGCAGTCAAATATACTATTCCCACAACCTCATTGTTAGAAGCATTATAGATATCAACTATCACCATTTCAGGCGCCAGAGAATCATCGCCATCCCAGGATTTGCTAACTTTTAAACAGCTGGCTTCTGCCATAACTGGATAAGTGACTAACAAAGAGAATAAAAAAATCGAAAAAATACTGATGCTTAATACTTTAAAAAGCACTTTGTTTTTTCTCATCTTAGACTCCCTCCTTCCATGATTAGTTATTTGAAATCCATTCTTTTTTAAGAAGATCAGCAGGAGAAAAATTGATCAATTCTTCTCCTGTTTTAATTTTAGATTATTTTCTTTCTAAAATAATGTTAATTCCACCAATATAGCCGCCAGTTTTAGGAATTTCTACTGTCTGAATTTCTGTCTGGACTAATTCTCTTCTTTCCAGAGCCGCAGGAGAAATTCTCAGCTGATAGCTGCCAGCTTTAAGCTCAGGCAGATAGAAATAGCCATCATATGCTGTCAGAGTACTTCTAACTGGATTATTGTCACTATCCAGCAGCTGAACTTCTATATTCCGCAGACCGCTGATGCTTTCTTCTCTCTCCAGATAGACATAACCGCCAAGTTCTCCAGTCATAATTACTGGAAGCTCTAAATAAAAAGTCTGTCCAGGACGGGGAATAAAGCTAACTCCCTCCGGATCACTGATTAGAAATGGATCGGTCAGAGATTCAGGATCGATGGCGATATCAGTTTTTAAATCCGGTCTTAAACCGTAAATAAACGCTTCACCATTTTCATCGGTTTTGACATCCGCTGTTCGGCCATTTATTCTAAAAGCAATTCCTTCTACTGGAGCTTTTTCCTCTCCTGTATCCAGATAAGTTGTGATCCGAACTGCTCCATCACGAGCAGATGGTCCAACTGTCCAGTGATAAGGATCTCCTTTAAAATCATCACGCCCAAAACTGCTTGTAAAACTGAAGGATACTCTGAGATCTCCATCTTCACGATAACTGGTGCTGACCCCCCAGGAATAATAGTCTACATCCTGAACTATCCCGGCTGAATAGGTGTTTTCTTTCCGCTCCAAATTTCTACTGAGACCAAGGTTGAAACGGTGATCTTCGTTTAAATAGCCCGAAAAATCAGCTGAAACTGTTTCTAAATCAAAGGGGTTGATATCATAACCGAGATTCCCCTCTAAACGATAGTCCCCCAGTCTGGTCCGAACTGCAAAATCACCACTACCTTCAGTCTCATCTTCCTGAAGCTGTAAGTTTAACCTGTTAACAAAGGCATATTGATTATAAGAAGTTGAAAGTCGATTATAGATATCAGTCGAAATATCACCATTATAATCTTCTTCTCTGGTCAGATCCAATCTAAATCCAAGCTGAGCCTCTGCCGGCAGCGGGAAGTTTCTTCTTAAATCTAAATTAGTTCTCCGCTTAAGATCAGCAACTGTCTCACTCCGGTAATCATCAAATTCAGCGTGGCTTAAATTAATTCTGGTGCCGGCAAAGTCTGTAGAAAGACCCAATTCAGCACCCTGGCCTCCTCCAACTGAATTTAAATAATTGGCTTCCAGATAAATTTGCTCCAGAGATGACCTTAAACCCAGACGGAAAAAATCTTCTGCCTGATCAGCTAAGGGCAGTTGAACATAATTTGTTACCAGTGATAAATTTTGATTTATTCCTCGACTGTATTCAACAGATATTCTGTTTTCGTCGTCTTCATCTTTACCGAGCTCAAATTGATAACGAGCTTCTCCAGGTGGAATCAGTGTAGAATCAACCCTCACCCGCTTAACTTCTTCATATTTGCGGCCAAATTCATCATAAAAAACAAGAGTGAATACATTGATGCCGTAATTAATCGGAATATTATCAAATCGATATCTCTCATCTTCATTTGAGGTTTGGTAGTCAATCAGATTTCCATTATCATAAAGCTCGACTTCCCAATTTTCGGGTAATTCTCCTTCCAGACTGTGAGAATAAAAATCTCGCGAGCGGCTGTAAGGATAACTGCTGACCGATAATCCCTGCACTGATTCCCAGGCAGAAATATCACTAACAGCAGATTGACTTAAATCACCAAACCAGAATTCATGTGCATTTAAAGGGCCCAAAAGATCTGGATCGGGAGAACGACGGCCCAGCCGACCACTAACATCTTCCAGTGGATCATCTAGAGGACCGGAAATAAATAGTCTACCATTTAAATAAAACAGATCCCCTGCCAGATTTGTATAATGTCTGGGAGTAGAATTACCGGAAAAATAAAGCCGGTGGTCTATAAAGGGTCCGTTAAAGAGACTGTATGGATTTTCAACCTGAGGATAAATTGGTCTTTCAGCTGTACTTACCCGATCAGAAAGTCGATCCCAGCGATAACGTCTGTCCATTTTTTCCTGAATTGGCAGTGGACGAGCCGCTTCTACTGTCAGAGAAGCTCTAAATAAATTGAGCTCCAGTTCTAAGGGCAGCCAATCTGAAATTAATTCAAATTCCAGGTAGATATCATCCCAGTCAGCTTCTACTCTATAATTTGTCAGTGAAATTTGACGCCCGGCAGAATCTGCTGTTTCCGCCTCAAGATTTAGACTGTAACTTTCAGATTCCTCCCAGATAAAGCCTTCAACCAGTCCCTGCTCGGGAATTACTTCAAATGGAAGTTCCAGAAACGCTGCCAGCTGTCCGATCGGCAGCAGAACTAATTCGTTAAATCGGTAGGCTGTCAAAAATTCATCTTTTAATCTCAGATCAGCTAACTCCACATCCAGCAGAATTAGATTTTCATCTTTAATAATTGAACTGTTTTCATCATTTTCCTGGGCACTAAGAGGACTCGCCAGAGACAAAATTAAAAAAATAAAAATTAAAACCACTACAATTTTTTTCATTTAGGATAACACCTCACTTTAAAAGCAAGATTAAAGTTCTAATTCACTTCTTGCCAGAATTTCTCCTCCCTCTTCTGACAGTTTCTTATAAATAACTTCCAGAACGCCATCTTCAAGTACAAGATTTTCAGTATTTCTGAGACCTATTTTATAATCTCTTTTTTCAACATCTGTATAAATTGCTGTACCTCTAACTGCAGCAATCAATGTTTTTTCTCCACTATTATCTGTAAAACTAACCTCAATATCACCATATTCAGACTGGTTACCTGTTCTATTAATTGTTAATGAGAGTTCGGGAATACCTGTTTCTCTATTTTCTCTTAACTCTAAATCGGACATTTCCAGTTCAGCCCAGGTTTCACCCTGGCGAACAATTATCGGAATCGAAACCCCGTAAATTGCTCTCAAAGCAATATTAATTCCAGTTTCGCCATCATTTTCATCTTCCACATCTGACTGAGTTGAAATTTCCTGGAATAACATGTGAGATCGATATTCTCCAGCTTCCAGTCCGGGGGGAAGCATCAGCTGCACCCTTACAATCTGGGCCTGTCTTGGTGGGAGCACCACCTGTCTTGGCGAATAACGAAGTAGATCCTCGGCAAAATAGGATTCCAGTCTTTTTTCACTGCTGTCAGCTGCCTCAAGTTCTTTAATATCCCCTGACTGATTCATCTCCAGATTAATCAAAGAAACTCTGTAGGTTGCTGTCTGGTCAGCAGGATTTATCAATTTAATTGTGGCTGACCTCTGACCATTTTCTAAAATAAGTCGGGTGGGATTAACTGTTACATTTGCCTCCACCTTTAAGACCAGACTAAAAACAACTATTAACATTAGTACTGTTAATAGATAGTAATTTATTGGATTAATTTTATCTTTTATAGTATTCAAGGTCTAGACCTCCTTAGCTCTTCCGGTTAATAAAAAATTTAGCGCTAACCACCGAGAAAACCCCGGCAGAAAGGAAGAGAAGATTTTAAAAAAAGAAAAAGCGGGACCAGAAAATTTATCTGGCCCCTTTAAATATTAATTTAATTATTCATAAGCAACTGTTAAATTAAACTGACCTGTATAATTACCAACTGAAATACCTTCTGTTACTGTCAGAACAGCCCCAATTGTTAATTCATCAAGGCCACTACCATCAAAACTAAAAGCACTGTTAACAATATTTGTTCCTTCTACCAGGAACTGATCTACTGTCATGCTGTCTCCAGATACAGTATCTGTCAGCAGAACAGAAACATCACCTGCGTTTGTAGCTTGAGCTGGTGCTACTTCAAAATTATCAATACTAACTACATAAGCTCTTCCTGCGGTTCCACCGACCTGGACATACGCTGGAGTACCGGCATCATTCCAGAAGATTTCTGCACCTGCATCGACATCGACTGTCAGAGTTCCATCAGTTCCTAAAGTGATTCTGGCATCTCCACCTGCAGGAGAAGTACCAAAGCTGAAGTCCATATCCTGAACACCCATCTCATTAGGGTCAATAGTAATTGTATCTAATATCTCTGCGTAAACATTAACATCTTCACTGGCACCTAATTGGGCCTGTACAGCTGAACCGAAAAGCAAAACTGCTACCACCACAATCAGAGTTGTTTTAACGATATTTTTCATAATATATACCTCCTTCTCGAATTTCACAAATCTAGCAACAGACAAATAATATATACCGTAAAATTTTAGTTTTACGGTTTTTTAAAGCAGCTAGCTGCTTTAATGGCTAAAATTTAGATCCTGAAGCATATTTTTTTCTCTATAAATAGCAAAAACCGGCCCCTAAGGACCGGTTACACCATTAGCTCGCATCTGTTATAAGGTGTCCATATTGATAAACAGATGGTCTTCGCTTCCTTTATTGTTTTGTTACTTTTAAATTTTCCACTACAATTTTAGAAATCAGATATTTTTTTAACAAAAATGTTTAAATAAACAAATTTGCTAATCTTCTTTCTTCTGGTTACATTATATTCCTACTGAGAACGGTTGTCAATAGCTTTTTTCATTTTTTGTTAATTTTTTTATAATTCTTCATATTTAGTTTAGTTGATCAGCAATTCCAAAGACTTAGAGCTTTCGCTTAATAGATTACCGGCCAGATCAGTTATTTTTTGCCGACCACTTTCATTTATAGTAACTTCGATATAAACCTCAGTCTCTGCCAGGTCTTCAATTTCAATGACTAAATAATCGGGATAAGTGGCTACTTCAGCAAAACTTTCTATCTTAATAGGTTTTATTATTTTTTGCTCAAGATCTAAAAGCTGAATTTCAAAATCCGCTGACTTATCAAAACTTTCAAATTCAACTGCCTCACTAAAGTTTAAAATTACACACTGGTCGCTTTCAGTTATTTCTTCGATATCAACGGGGTCTACAGCACCATAAACATTCCCTTCAATAACTGCAAAAAGCTTCTGAAAAACTGGAGGTGTATTATCAACTTCCGGAGTTTCTCCCTCATCATCTCCATCTTCTCCATCATTAGAAGGCGCAATAATTTCTAACTCAAGGTCCTTAAAAGTATTTTCTCCCTTAACAACTATTTCGCCATCCTGCTCTCTATATCCAGTTGCTTTAACCTGATAATCATAACTACCGTTTACCCTTTTGAAAGCAGCCAGACCTTTATCATCAGTAATTTTTCTCTCTCCTGCCAGGACTAACTCCGCACCCGGAACCGCTTCAGTGCTTGCCTTATCAACAACTGTAAAATTGACATCATATCTGGCGGTAGACAAAGTATCCGCCGAATCACTGGAACAACCGGTTAATATAAAAAGTACAATAATCACCACCACAGGTAGGGCAAAGACTTTTGAATTTTTTGTATCTACCATATCCGATTCCCCCTTTTTTAAAGCAATTCACAATAATCATTATAGTTTACTATTATTCAATTATTTCTTTTTACATTATAATTTTACCAGGACAATCTCCAAACTTTCTCGAAATATTTGACCTTTTAGTGCTCATTAATCGAATTCTAATTGTTATCTAAATCAGATTTAATCTTTACTACCTATCATTAATTTATAATATTAATTTAAGCTAGAGGTGAAAAAGATGCTGGAACTCATTGAAGAATTTTCTGCTATTTTTGGTTTATTAAGTTTTATTCTAGCAGTTGTAAGTATCTATTTATTCTTAAAATCAAAAAAAGAAAAGAAACCTATGTTTTGCATCAGAAGCATTAATCTAATCGGTGATTTATATAATGAAATTGTCCTCTCCTTTGATTTTTTAGAGAAGAATGAAGGGGCAGTAGTTAATCTACTGCATACAAGCAAATCACTTAAAGATGTGAAATTTACTGGCAAGATAAAAGGAGTTAAAATTAAATCTTTATCTGAAAAAAATGGCAACGGCCCTAAGGGCTCCCACAGAAGAGTCCTAATAAATTTAGTTTTTATACTATTAGCATATACTTTGATGACCTTTGCCGGCTTTCCAGTCGAGAGTTTGATAGACCCCAATTTAGGTAATTATTCTGGTTTAATTTCGAGCACTTCAGTTCTTATGATTTATCTTTACTTAATCTACAGTGAAGTTAAGATGCCAGAAGAAATTTCTTCCTATATGAATACAACCGGATCTACCCCTGAAAAAGTTGAAACTTAAACCTTATTGATTTTAATCAGACATTATTTCGGAGGTGATAAAATGTTAGGAACAAGATCACAAAAATTTGGACTATTATTATTGATAATCTTTGTACTGGCCGCCACCAGCTGGAATTTTTTTAATACCCAGGAGGATAAATTCAGCCTAAATGTTAAAGCTGAAGGAAATGGCAAAATAAATATAAATCCAGAAAGAGATCAATATCTACCGGAAACAAAAATAGCGCTTTCAGCAGAGGCTGGAGATAACTCAACTTTTGTTAAATGGGTTAGAAGCAGCAGGGAAGGGTATTCAGAATCTAAAAGGAATTGAAAATCTAACTTCTTTAAGCTACTTAGATCTGGGAAGAAAATGGGAAGATGGCGGCTGGAATTATAATATTATTAAAGATTTAAGTCCAATATCAAATTTAATCAATATCAATTATTTAGATCTCAGCGGAAATAAAATTAAAACGATAGAACCACTACTTAAAAATAACGGGATTACTGCTGGCGATTATGTTAATCTCCGCTACAACAATTTAAACCTTAATGAAGAAAACCAAACAATTAATAATATCAAGGAATTAAAAGAAAAAGAGATAGAAATTAAATACGAATAATTTAAAGCAAAAAGAGAGCAGATAACTGTTGAGTTATCTGCTCTCTTTAAATAAATATATATTTTTTTAACCACATCCTGCTAGAGCAGTAAATGCGATTTTTTGTTTAAATTAAAAATGGCGCACCCGAGAGGAGTCGAACCCCTAGCCTTCTGATCCGTAGTCAGACGCTCTATCCAGTTGAGCTACGGGCGCATATTAAGATTAGTGTTATATAGGGGATCTCTCCCTTTTTTAAACCTTTTTTTTGGGGTTAAGACCGTGAAAAACCAGCTAGTGAACGACTGATTGTTTCAGACGACGATTATTATTATAACAGCATATAGAGGTCTCGTCAAGGACTTTTTAATTATTTTTATGGTAAATTTGTCAGGATATCAATTTATACATATGTTTATGATGTTAATTATGAAAATATAAGAAAAATAAGTGAGTTGGCTAACCACGTGATTGATGATAATAGCTATTCAAACTTTATTCTATCAATAGTACTAACTTCCTCTTCTTATAACTATCTAAATATTCTCTCATAATTAATATACATTTAACTTATAATATTACAAAATATATCTCCTAGAATATTCTTGGACCTTAGCATAATCTTCAATCCCATGTTATTTGCTTAATTTTTCGTTGATCCTTATATTTTTAAATAATTGATAACTAAACTTTCTAGCTTTTCTAAATCAAAATTAGCAATTTGTTCTGTATTTAAATCATTACTAATGTTTCTTATAAATTCACAACCCAAGTAATAGCCAACATCACTATGTCCTCTATGCTCTACCCAATCCCCATAAAAATCTTGTGTGCTCGAATTAGTTTTTAACTTTTCTAAGTAATCTTTTTTTAATTGATCATGATGGCTTTGACACCAACTTAACCATCCATTTTTATCCTGATGATAAAAATCATCTTTATATAACATTTGCTGATATCTTTGAGCAAAACCTTCAACATACAACTGCCAGATGCTCTTTTTTCTTTCACTTTTTAAATTAGGAGAAAATGTCTTTTCTCTTAAAATATTATGAGCTATATGACATAACTCGTGATATAAAAGTGAAATTAAGCTGCTTTTATTATACCAATCTAATTCCACAATCTTCTCTACTCCTAAAAGCACTGCATAATCTGAATTAATTTTAGTTGCCCAACCTGCTCCATTACATAATCCTACATAAAAATATACATATACATCATCTTTAATCTGAAATGTTGATTTAAATCTATTTTTTACATTATCAGTTAGTAACAAAAAATTTTCATGTGTCTTTTCTAATTTAGAAAAACTATCAATTAATGCTTCTAATATTATTGGTTTTATATTTTTACACCACTTTACAAAAAAATTAGATAAAAAATTGGCGACTTATTCCTTCTTTTGATATAATATTTGTTACCTACAACAAATATGAAAGGAATAAACCGCCATGAATATTATATCAAATAACT
>Ga0247721_100534_pt1 | contig 11232 bp, 10 predicted proteins | sample MSEWel2017_08_16_FD_189089 | JGI IMG/M metagenome (GOLD analysis project Ga0247721, IMG submission 189089) | Subsurface sediment microbial communities from gas well in West Virginia, United States - MSEEL Well Study Marcellus 3H_2017_08_16 | ecosystem: Environmental > Terrestrial > Deep...
ATAAGTGCGAAATCATCAATTTAGATGGCGACAGCTACAGATTGACCCACAGAGAAACCATTTTTGGAAAATCTTAGGTGTAAAATCTTATTTAACGAAAAGTGTAAAATCTTATTTGACATTCACACTAACTCGCTCCTGAGTAAAAAAGAGAGGACCTCTGCTTTCTATTTTTATAGCTATAGCTGCAGGAAGAGTTAATGGCAAACTTAAAAGAAGACCAATTGAAGCCAGTATTATATCTGTTAAGCGTTTAAAGAAAAAACCAATAGAATTATGAGGAGGTACAATCTCAAAAACAGGCATTTCTCCAATCTGTTCCAGCCTGGAACCAGAAAGCATAATCTCATAGAATTCAGGTACCAGCGAAACTTCCCAGTCTTTCTCTAAGGCTGAATAGAAGGCTTCTTTCTTTTCTTCTTCATTTAAATTTGAAGCCACGAATATTATATCTGCATCCATTCCCATTAACTTTTCTTCTAAATTATTAAAATCAGTGTATAAATTAAACTCTACATGATCTAAATCTTTAAGGAAATTAGGATTATCAATTATTACATCCTTGATATTATAGCTTTTATGCATGGTACTAACTATATTTTTTATTAATTTAGCTGTATTTTCTCCCCGACCAACAATAATTATCTCTTCCTTTTTAGAAATAATGCGCTCCAGAGCTATTGTTAAATAACGCCAGGCAACCATTGTTACAAAAAGTGTAGGAAAAGAAATTAAATAAACTGATCGCGGGAAGGCCAAAGAATGGGTTAGATATGTTACTGTACCTGTAAAAAGGACGATAATAAAAGTAGCTGGAATAAAGGTGTAGAAAACTTCATCTACCCGTCTTTTCAATTGATTGCTGTAAAGGTTGTACATTTGAAATAGAAGAACAGAAAAGATCGATACATAGGGTATTATATTTAAAAAAGCATTATAGTTTTGAGATGGTATTCCTCCAGTAAAACGCAGCTTAAAAGCCAGTAAAAAGGCCAGATTAACAAAAATAACATCTCCAGCAATACGTATGGAGTTTATAAATAACTCTTTGGCTTTCATAATGTCCTCCTATTTGTAATACAAAAATAAATCAAAGGTTAAATATTTATAGTAATCTTGATTATACTTGAAAAGGTAGACAAATTCAATAAGTTCGACAAAAGAATACATATATTAATAGCTTTAAAAAGGTTGATAATCCAAAATTTTAAAAATATATTTTGGATCATTATATAAGATAATATTTCTGTTTTTTATAACTTCATAAACTCTCTTCTTAGTAAATTGCATATGCTAAACTAAAAGTGTACCAAAAATAATGTTCTGCTAATCGAAAAGTGTACCACCTCAACACCATCTCCTGTATAATTGATTTATCCAATAATCATTATAAACAGGAGGTAAGAAAGGTGAAAGAGATGGCACAATATAATTATATTAGGTTTCTATATTTTAATCAAAAGAAAAGTAAGAGAGCTATTGCAAGCGAACTTGGGATACATCGCGATACTGTAACTAGAGCTATTGCAAACCCAGAACAAAAGTACAGGCTAAGTACAGACAGACCTCAGCCAGTAAATGGTGATTTCAAGAAACGAATAAACATAATGGTTAAAGAAAACAGTGAAGCTCCTAAAGGACAAAAATTAACTAAACTCAGGATGTATGAATTAATCCGTGAAGAAGGCTATTCAGGTACTTATTCTTCCTTTACCTATCAGTGTAGAAAGGAGGAAGAAAAACTCCATATACACCAGCAGGAAGCCTATCTGAAACTGGTTCCAATTTTTGTTGTTTTAATAATTACGATTTTTCAGATATAACAGGTTTGCACTGCGAAAAAACTTACCTAGCAATTTTTTGCTTATATAATTCCTATAAATCCTGAAAAATTATTATTTGATCATCATTTAATCCCAAGATTTTATTTATTGCTATTTATCCATTATCATTAATATTATTTTTGAAAAAATTTAATCTATAATACACCAGCTTTTAATAAATCTTGGAAGTTAATTACCCCTAAAGGCTCATTATTTTCATTTACTACAGGTAAGTCTTCAATTTCATAATCTTGCATCACTTTTAATGCTTCAGCAGCTAATTTATCTTTTAATATTTTTTTTGGATCAGCTGTCATTATTTCTCCAGCAAGTTTATTTAATAAATCAGGAGACTCTTCTAAATGACGTCTAATATCTCCATCAGTAATTATACCGGCTAATTTGCCCTCATTATCAATAATATTGGCTGCTCCCATACCAGTTGAAGTCATTGTAAATAAAGTTTCTTTAAGATTAGTTTCTAAACTAACAACCGGATTCTTTTCTCTTACATGTAAAACATCATCTACTTTTAATAATAATTTTTTTCCTAATGATCCTCCAGGATGATATAATGCAAAATCTTCAGGTTTAAAATCTCTAACTTTTAATAAAGCAATTGCTAACGCATCACCTAATGCTAAAGTAGCTGTAGTACTAGCGGTTGGAGCTAAGTCTAAAGGACAAGCTTCTTCTTTAACCCCTGTATTCAACAAGTAATCTGAGTTTTTGGCTAAGGTAGATTCTAGTCCTCCTGTCATAGCAATAATTTTAGCTCCAATCCTTTTTATTACAGGAACTATATTTAAAACTTCATTAGTTTCTCCACTGTTTGATAAAGCAATAACAATATCTTCTTTGGTAACCATACCTAAATCTCCATGTATAGCTTCTGCTGGATGAAGGAAAAAAGAAGGGGTTCCTGTACTTGCTAAGGTAGCTGCTAATTTTTTTGCAATTAATCCAGATTTGCCCATACCTGTCATTATAACTCTACCAGGACAATCAATAATTTCTTTTACTATATTAACAAACTGTCCATTAATTGATTCCTTTAAACTTAAAATAGCTTCAGATTCAATATCTAAAACATCTTTAGCTTGTTTTTTTATTTTTTGAGAACCTAACTCTGAATCTATTAATCCCATTATTATAAATCCTCCTTAACAAGTTTGTCAATAGCTTGAGCCTGTTTTAATATTTTTTCTAGATTTTCTAACCTTACCATATTTGCACCATCTGATAATGCTTCTTCAGGTTGATCATGAACTTCTAAAAATAGAGCATCAATTCCAGCCCCAACTGCAGCACGGGTAAGATATGGTACATACTCACGATCTCCATCTGAAGAATCTCCGGCGCCACCAGGTAATTGCACACTATGAGTTGCATCAAAAACAACAGGATATCCGGTCTTTCTCATTCTTGGTAAAGATCTCATGTCAACAACTAAATTATTATAACCAAAAGTTACTCCTCTTTCTGTTAATAATATCTTTTCATTACCAGTACTTTCAATCTTTTTAATAACTTGATCAATATCCCAAGGAGCCAAAAATTGACCTTTTTTAACATTAACAATCTTATTAGTTTTTCCAACTGCAGTTACCAAATCTGTTTGTCTACATAAAAAAGCAGGTATTTGTATAACATCTAAAACATCTGCAGCTATCTTAGCTTGTTCTTCTGTATGTACATCAGATATTACTGGTAAATTAAATTCTTTTTTTACTTTTTGTAGTATTTTTAATCCTTTTTCTATTCCAGGACCACGATATGAGTCAATCGAAGAACGATTAGCTTTATCATATGAAGATTTAAAGACATAAGGAATATTTAACTTCTCTGTAATCTCTTTAATACCTTCTGCCAACTTTAAAGCTCTTTCTTCACTTTCAATTGCACAAGGCCCCGCAAACAATACAAAAGGTTTATTATTTCCAAAAACAACTTTCTCATTTAATTTAATTTCTTTTACCATTTTTATTCCTCCAATTTTTTTCTAACTTCAATTAAATCTTTTTTTGTGTCTACTCCAATAGAATTATATTTTGTTTCTATTACTCTAATTTTATACCCATTTTCTATTAATCTTAATTGTTCTAATGATTCCTGTTTTTCTAAAGGAGTTGGATCCATATTGTCATAATCCAATAAGAAATCTTTTCTATAAACATATAAACCAATATGTTTATAATACTTAAATTTTTTGCTATTTCGAGCAAATGGAATTTTAGATCTAGAAAAATATATTGCATTATTATTTTTGTCTGTTATAACTTTGACTACATTGGGATTGTTAATTTTTTCTTCATCTTTAATTAAGTGTTTAAGTGTACACATTTCCAAAGTATTATCTAGCAATAATGGCTCTATAGCTGACTCTATAACAGATGGTTTAATTAATGGCTCATCTCCCTGGACATTTACAATAATATCAGAATCAATTTTTTTAGCTACTTCAACTAAACGATCAGTTCCTGTCTTATGATTTTTTGAAGTCATAACAACTTTACCCTTGAATTTTTTAACTTCATTTAGAATTCTTTGATCATCAGTGGCAATTATAACTATATCTATTAAATTAACTTTTTTAACCTGTTCATAGACTCTTTGCACCATTGTTTTTCCACAAATATCTTTTAATGGTTTTCCAGGGAATCTATTTGAGTTGTAGCGAGAAGGTATTATGGCTGTAATTTTCATTTTAATACTATTACTCCTAACTAAGATATTTTGTTTAGGATCATTTCAGTAATTTTTTTTATTTGATCTTTATTATAATAATATTCATTTCCTTCAACCTGATACTCATATTTTAAATAATTTAGAAAATTATCAATTAAATCTATGTCTAGTTCTTTATTTATAAATTGTTCTATATCATTTGCAAGCGTATTTTTATTAGATTTTTTTGCAATATTATCTATTGTATAAAAAGCTCTTCCAAGACAAATAACTTTCTTGTGCATTTCTAAAGCTTCTATTCCTACAGTAGAATTAATAGTGATAACTAGTTTACTATTCTTAATAATTTTCTTAGTATCACCTCTTTTTAAAAAGATAATAGATTCATCTTTTTCGTATTTTTTATAAAACTCTTCATAACTTATTTTTCCTACATCCATGGGATGTTCTTTAAATATTATTGATAAATTATTATTATTTTTTTTATTATACTTTTTAACACCCTCAATTATAATTTTAGCAAATTCCATCATATTATCAAAATCAGAATGTACCAGAGTCTGAGAATCATTAACCACCTGAAATGGTGCAAATATATAATTTTCTGGTAGTTTCATTTTTTTATTGTTTTCTTCATTCTTTTTTATATAAGCATTATAGAACCTGCTAAAATAGTCTTTCAATCTAACTGTTTTATTTTCCAAACTATTATTTCCTAAAATTTCTCCAATACGATAATATATCATATATTTAGCAATAATAATATTCCTTTTAAATTCACTAATGTTAGACTCTATTTTCGAATAATCGAATTTTTTTTCAATAGTAATGTTTTTATAAAACTCTTTATCTCTAGGCACAGAATTATTATAATTAACTCCCTGAGAATCAATTGTAATCGTATTAGGACGAAAGAGACCTAATTCAAACACATAATAATCAATATCCAATTTGTTAGCAACATAAATAGCTAATGAATGCTGCCATCTCGTATCATTCTGCATCAAAATAAATTTGATATTTTTTCTTTTTATTATTTCTTCTAAAAAAATTACAAACTTATAGAAATATATTTTCTCTCTTTTAGTAAGATCTTCATTTAGTATTTTTTCTTTCTTTTTGGTATAATAATTATCTATATCTAATATTTTTTTCAACTTATTCTGGTTAATTTCAATTTCTTTAATATTTTTTATTTTTTCATTAACGTCAATGGTATTTATGTCTTTATATAAATACTTGTCACCAGGATTAAATGTAATTGCATAAGGTTTAATGTTATGTTTTCTTAGTTCTACTCCTATATCATTAAATAAAAAAGAATACGGAGATTGAAAAAATAAAACATTCATTTTTTCACACCTCCAATACTAAAATATTTCAATTTTAAATAGTTGTGAATTTTACTATAGTAGAAAAATAGATTAGCTCTATTTTCTAAAGATCTCAATAACAATTTAGTTTTAATATTTCCTTTTTTTATACCATAATCAGTATACTCTTCTAAAGTCGAAAATTTATTTCGGTAACTTATTATTTCTCTAAAATCATTAATATTTTCACAATTGTTTGCAATATCATAAAAAACTCCTAATACTCTACTCACTATATAATTTTTAAAGAATTGTTTATCTAATATATTGGAATTATAATCATATAAAAAATCTATCATTCTAGCATATGAATTCATTCTTTCTAGATTTCTTTTGCTTTTTGTTGTTGTTATAGTACCACTATTTCTTTTATAATAAATAGTCCCAACTTCATTTAAAAATTTAATATTTTCGGCTATGTTAATTGCCTTTGTAGAAAACTCGATATCTTCATACAAAACTCCTTCTCGAAAAAAAATCTCATTGTTTATTAAAAAATCTTTCTTTAGAACTTTATTCCAAGCACTAAAATAAAAAGTATTAGTTTTTATTTTATTATTAAAAACTTCAGTACCACTCATATTTAATGTTTTTACTTTAAAAAAATTACAATTTCTTCTTATTGCGCCATTAGGATAAATAGTTTTATATTCATATTCTACTAGATCACAATCATTATTGCTTCTAAGAAAAGGAATTAAGGCTTTCACAAAATCATCTTCCAATTTATCATCACTATCTAAAAACATCACCCATTTTCCCTTTGCATTTAAAATACCTTCATTTCTAGCGCCGGATAACCCCTTGTTTTCTTGGTCTATTATTCTCATATTATAAACTTTTTTTTCATATCTCCTTAATATATCCCTGCTACTATCAGTAGAACCATCATTAACACATATGATTTCTAAATCCTTATCATTTTGAGATAAAACTGAATCTATACAAGATTCAAGATACTCTTCTACATTATAGACAGGAATAACTAAACTTAATAACATTCTATCAACTCCATAATCACTTAAAAAAAGATGATATTTTAAGTATAAGTTTATTTAAACCTAATAAGTAACCCAAATAATAAATCCATTTTTTTACACCATTCATGTGTTTAGTTTTTATTAAGGCCATTGTTTTATTAGAACTCCAACTATTAGACCATAAATGAACAGTGTAACTATCTTTAGTTATGTATTTATCAAAACTTTCGTTTTTGTTTTTATAAGGTAATGGATAAAAAAAGTTAACTGGATATACATTTACTTCTTTTTTATCACTCTCATTGTTATCTTTATATAAACTAGTTAGTATTTGAGGAATTGTATATTCATTTTTAATAAGTACTTTTTCATCATAATAATTAAGTGCCTTCCTAATAAAATTTGCATTTTTTTTAGCTCCTATAATAGCCCCATTAATTACATCCTTTTTTTCATAACCAAAAAAACACTGGTTTTTTAAGAGACAATCAAACTTTTTTAACACTAACATATCTGTATCCATATAGATGCCACCATTCTCTAATAAGATTTTTAATCTTAGATAGTCAGAAGCAAAAGCCCAAGCCTCATTTTCATACATTTTCTTAAAAAATTTACTTTCTTTTTTTATTTTGTCAATATTAATATTATTTTCATTCCATTCAATAATTTTATAATCTGTTAAATGTTCATTCCAAGATTGTATGCATTTTTTAACTAGATCAGGCTTATTATTATTACCTAGCCATATATAGTGTATAATTTTAGGAATCACTTTATTTTTCTCACCTCATAATAGTTAATAATTAATAAATATAAAGATATTGATGTAGTTATGTTAAAAAATGAACTTTCAAAAAAAGCATAGAACATACTAGCTGTTACAACAGCTACCTGATATTTATTACCAAATATGAATAATTGATTTAATAATTTTCTAGAAAAAATAAGAAAAAAACCATAAATAATAATGCCATATTGTAAAAATCTATACATATAACTGTTATCTATTGGGTAATCTATAATTAGTTTTTGAGGTATAAGACTAATTCCATTTTCACGTAAGATCTCTGCAAGATAAGCTGGCCTATAAGATAACATTACATTCAACATCTGACTTTCTGATTTAATTATGAGAAAAAAAGATAAAATTGATAATATAATGAAAAAATTATTAAAAATAGACTTTGATAAAGTGAAAGTATTTTTGAATTTTGAAATGTTAAGAACTAGGTAAAAAACAAAAATAGAAAAAATAATATTCCTACTACCAGTAAAATAATATGTAGAAAATACTAATATAAGAATAATTATGTTATGAAAAATCTTGTTTTCCCTGTTACTTATAATTAAAAAATAGCTCAAAACAAGGGAAAAAACATATTGAGAGGCTGTATTAGGATTTCCAAAACCTAAATCATATCTTTGATTAATTATTGTATTTCCCCATTCTGCTTGCCAAGGAATTAAAGCAATTATTGAAATTATAGTTATTAAATTAAATAAAAAATAATGCTTTAATAGGTCTTCGAATTTACTCCTCTTAAAACTTAATAGAATAATTAAAATTGCAATCAAACTAAAGTTTTGTCCTATTATACACAAAATAATAATTATAATAGAACTTAGAATTTCAATATAACTAAATTTTTTAAATAATAATTTCAACAAACAGAAAATAACTATAATATATAGGAATTTAGAACTCATTTCATTAATTAAGGCCGATCTAATTTCAAAACTTTGATTTCTATAAATCATTCTTGGTAAAATAGTCCGCATAAAAATCAGAATTAAAGTAATTATGTCTAATATTTTTGATTTTGATATATATAATTTCATATCCTTCTGCTCCTGAACTCAAATATATTTTAAGAAACATCATCTGCCAATAATTCAATTGATTTATCATCAGGAAAATTCCAATAAAACTCTTTGAAATATCTCAGTCTAAGATAAGTTAAAAATTTATTTATCAATACTTCATCAAATTTTTTATTCAAAGTTTCATTAATTTTATAATATAATTTTTCAAAATCATTACAATGATCAACTATTCCATCTATATTGTAAAATGCTTCTCCTAATGTTATAACCTTTTTTTTGTTTAAAAGAGCTTCTATTCCTACTGTTGAATTTATAGTAATAACTAATTTACTATTTTTAATAAGAACTTCTGTATCTCCTCCATTTATTAAATGGATATTGTCATATTCATTTATAAGAGAATATATCTTTTCGGTTGATAGATTAAAGTCATGAGGGTGAGTTTTAAATATTACTTTATAATTTTTATTATAAGATTCATTAAATTTTTTCACTTGTTTTGAAACAATTTTTACGAACTGATACATTGATTTAATTCTGGAATGCAAAATGATCTGAGAATCAGATTCTACTTGAAAGGGAACAAAAATATAATCATCATTCAAAATTTCATTATTAATATTCTTCTTTGTTCTTCTTGCTATAAATTTGTTGATTTTATTCTTTAATATTTTAAAATTATTCTCTTTAAATTCTTCATTAGAAATAAATGGTAAATTAAATTCTTTTAGGTAAATCATTAATTTTGTAATGAAATTTTTCTTAGTTTGTAAAGTCGCTCTAGAAACTTTTAATGGTTTAAAGAATTGTTCTTTTTTTAAACTTTTAGTTTCGAGTTTTTTATAAAAATCTTTATCCCTAGGTAAAGAATTATTATAATTAACTCCTGATTTATCCCAAGTAATAGTAAAAGGTCTAAAATATCCATTTTCCAAGAACCGCATTTTTTTATTATTTTTTAACCCATATTGCTTAGCAGCCCTTTCATAAATATAACTTTCTCCCCACATGATTATTGTATTAAATTTTACGCTTCTATTAAGATTAGATAAAACTTTTATTGTAAATGCTGCTTTCTTTTTGAATATTTTTTTATCTACCTCAACATTATTATACTTTGACAATTCGTATTCATATTTTATTATTTTTTCTAAATCATACTCATTATTTATAGTATTGTATTCGTCATTATTAACTTCAGAATAATTATTATATACTTTGATAGGTTTTATATTCACTTTTTCATAAAAAAAATTATCTATCGCATCCCAAGCTAAGTGAACGGTGTTAATTCCTCTTCTTTCTAGTTCTTTAGATAATAAAGAATAATTATGTGCAGTATCGAAATCCTTAGCTATTAAAAAAAGAATATCTCCCATTAAACCAACCCCCTTCTTGATTAACTTCATCATATATTAATTTAAAAATATAGTGATATCTATCAAATTGATCTATTAGAAATCTTTTTTATTTTTCTATGATTTCAAAAATAAATTCAGGAAGTATATTAATTATTTAGTAGTATGGTCTATCTTGATATAATTTAATAAATTTTATTATATATATTAACTCAGTGTCCTACAAATTAGAATAAGGGCATTCTTAAATTTACTTAATCAATATAATTTATTTTCTCAAAATTACTTTTATATAAATTATAAAATTTTTGAAGTCTTCCCTTCTTATCATATTTTTGGGCTATTTTTAATAAAGAATAACAATCTTTATCTAAAAGTTCAGACGCATATATTAATGTTCCTGTTTCAAATCCAAAAATTTTAACATCATTTTTTAGGTTATAAGCAATTATTTCAGCCGGTATATCTAGTTCTAATATTTCTATTTTAATATTCCTTTTATTATAGAAATTCTTCAATAAAGATCTCTTCTCTCTAGAATCTCTAGGGTGAAATTTAACATATAAAGTATCATCCAAAGAAACATAAGGTATTATATGATTTAAACACATTTTTTCTTCTTCCCAACTTAACCATCCATCTTCACTTAAAGGTCTTGATAAATATAAGTTTTTTATTTTCGAAAATTTATCATTACTTAATTTAGGTAAAATCAAATTATAATTTTTACTAAAATCACCACAATTAAGAAGATTATATTTACCATCCAACCTTAATTTTTTTTTTCTCTTTAAAACACTATATACCTCTTTATTAAAAAAATATAATACTAAATTTCTTAAACCAACAATACATTTGCGTAATATATGATCACGATCATCAATTAAATCATCCGTATAATAATTAGTTCCTTCTTCATAATCAAATATTTTTATATTATCTATTTCCTTACATACTTCATAATATAAATTTTGTTCTGGAAAATATGGCTTGATTAAAAATAAATTCATTACATTATTTTTTTTAATTAATTGTTTGAGTTGATGTTTTTTTTGTTTTATTTCTTTACTAATGTTATTATAAAACTTACTTTTTTTGAATTGTATTTGGTAAAAACTTGATTTTTCAATTTTTTTCCATTTATCTTTAGAATAATATTTTTTAATAATACTAAAAATATCTT
>Ga0247721_100537_pt1 | contig 11223 bp, 10 predicted proteins | sample MSEWel2017_08_16_FD_189089 | JGI IMG/M metagenome (GOLD analysis project Ga0247721, IMG submission 189089) | Subsurface sediment microbial communities from gas well in West Virginia, United States - MSEEL Well Study Marcellus 3H_2017_08_16 | ecosystem: Environmental > Terrestrial > Deep...
ATTTGAACCCGGCTGAACTCTATTTTTTTGCTTAGAGAAATTACAGCTTTCTCTCATTAATTTTCCTCCCTTTAATACTAAAAAATAATTTGAAATCAATTCTCATCCCTGATCCAACTACCGCCAGACTGGAAATAAGCTTCTATAAAATTATGTTTATATTTATTTTTTGAAAGAAAGATATATTTAACGACTCTATAGTTTTATTCTAATTCAACTTAATTCTTGTGAGGGATAAATAGCACCGGAGGGCAGGACGCCCGGAGCTAATCACGCCACAGGAAGTGGCATTGATTAGGTAGTGCTATTTAGACCGAAAGAAGAATTTTAGTTGAATAATAAAAGTATAATGGAGGCAAATATATCTGATTTCAAAAAATAATTAAAATATCAACTCGCGTTGAAGCTTATTTCCAGTCCTGGCCGGTAATCCGCTTATACATTTCATGATAAGCTCCTTCTACATCATCAAGATCACGACGAAAACGATCTTTATCCAGCTTTTCTTTAGTCTCACTGTCCCAAAAACGGCAGGTATCAGGAGTAATTTCGTCAGCAAGGATGATTTCTCCCGCTGCTGTTTTACCAAATTCAAGCTTAAAGTCAACCAGATCTACATTTCGCTTTTTCAAAAATTTAACTAATATATCATTTATCTTGTGTCCCAGAGCAATTAATTTTTCAAGTTCTTCTCGTCCTGCCAGTCCTAAAAGTTCAATATGAGAAACATTGATTAAAGGATCTCCCAAATCATCATCTTTATAGTAAAATTCAATTACCGGCTGCTGAAGCGGCTCTCCTTCTTCCAAACCAATTCTTTTGGCCAGACTGCCGGCTGCAGCATTGCGCATTACAACTTCCAGAGGTATGATATCTACTTTTTTGACCAGAGAATCACGCTCGTTCAGTTCTTCTATTAAATGAGTTTTGATACCCTTTTCTTCTAAAAGTTTAAAAAAGAAATTGCTGATCTTATTATTAATCTTACCTTTTTCTGCAATTTGACCTTTTTTCTGACCGTCAAAGGCAGTTGCATCATCTTTAAAGTGTACAATTACCTGGTCATCCTGGTCTGTACTAAAAATCTGCTTGGCTTTTCCCTCATAGAGCATTTCTTTTTTTTTCATTATTATAAAACCTCCGTATTCAAATCATAATCGAATTTCTGCTGCCAGTTTTTAACTATTTTTTCTGTTTTCTCCGCAGCAATACCTGTATACTTCTCAGGTTTTAAAATTAATTCTTTCTGGCGCTCAGCAAAGTTTTCCCAGTATCCCTGCAGCTCTTTGCTCTGAGCTACCAGTTCTTTTAAAGAAAGATCAGTTTCCTGAGCTTTCAAGGTCAGCTTCCGTACTGCTTCATGGGCATCGGGATGACCTGCTGCTGCTAATAAAATATATAATGGTTCGGCAACAATCATCTTTTTATTCTGTTCAAAATTCTTCTTAATATTTTCCTGGTCAACTACCATCCTGGAGCTGACTCTGGTCAGGCGGGCTGCTGCTGAGAGTAAAGCAGTTATCAGCTCTGGAATAAAACGGGAAGAGGCTGAATTGGTCAGATCCCGCTGATGTTCAGATAACTGATCCAGATAAACTGTAGTCATCTGGGGCATAAAAGCCTTCCATAAACTCTTTACATTCTCATAGTTAATCGGATTTCTTTTGTGGGGCATGGTTGAGGAACCAACCTGATCTTTGCCGAAATGCTCACCAATTTCTGCAATTTCTGATCGCTGCAGCTGGCGCATATCATCAGCAAAGGCTGCCAGCACACTAAAAGTTGAAACGAGAGAGTGAATAAAATCTGTCATCGGCTCAGCCTGGACTATCTGAGTTGAATGCTCTCCCGGTTTTAAACCCAGTTCGGCTAAGACTTCTTTCTCAAACTCTTCCGGATCTTCAAAAAAGATACCGCTGGCATTATAAGCTCCAACTGCTCCTGCAAATTTACCGACAAGTTTGTCTGCTTTGGCTTCAATTTCTTCTATTCTTTCTCCCAGGCGGGCCACATATTCAGCAATGGTAAAACCAAAGGTAACCGGTACCGCATGCTGGCCGTGGGTTCTTCCAATCTGAACTCTATCCTTTTCTCTTAAGGCAATCTCAGCCCAACTTTGATGTAATTCTTTTAATTTAGGTATTATTAATTCTGCAGCTGCCTTCTGATAGCGGAGTGAATTGGCTGTATCAACAATATCATAAGAAGTAGCTGTGAAGTGAATATAGGGGCGGGTTTCCTGACTTACCTTTTTTTGAATGCAGTTAACCAGGGCTCTAATATTATGTTTGGTTTTTGCTTCCTCTTCGTAAACCTCTTCTGTAGTTAATTCCGCAATCGCTTTTTCGACCTCAGCCGGCGCCTTTTCCGGTGCCATACCTCGCTTTGACAGCACCTTAACCAGGGCCAGCTCTACTTCTGCCTGAAAAGTAATTGCTGCATTTTCCGAAAGGTATTTTCCAATCTGATCAAAATCTTTTTTTCGCCTTGAATAACGGTGGTCAAGGGGACTTATATTGGCAAAAACATCTCTAGTCTGCAAATTTTTCGCTCCTCTCAAGGTAATCCTGATATCCCATTTCTTCTACTTTTTCTGCTGTATCCAGCACCTTTTCTTTCATTTCCTGACGGTATTCTTTCTGTTTTTTATTTAATTTTTCGTCGCTGCGGGCTAAAATTTGGACTGCCAGTAAGGCAGCATTTTTGGCCCCATTAATCGCAACTGTGGCCACAGGAACTCCAGGCGGCATCTGAACTATGGAATAAAGTGAATCAAGCCCACTCAACTTTGAAGTTTTAACTGGAACTCCAATTACAGGTACAGCTGTAACTGCTGCCACCATTCCCGGCAGATGGGCTGCACCTCCAGCTCCAGCGATAATTACATCTAAGCCTTTATCTTCTGCAGTTTCCGCATAATTATATAGTCTATCAGGTGTCCTGTGGGCTGAAACAACTGTCAGCTCATATTCTACCTCAAATTGATCTAAAATTTCTGCTGCCGCTTTCATTACCGGCAGATCAGAATCACTACCCATAATAATTCCTACTTTAGGCTTCATCTAATTTGACCTCCCAAATTTTTGCTAATAAGCACCTGTCTATTTTCAACTTGAATAAATCTTGAACTTTCTTTAAAATACTCTTTTAAATAATTAATTTTTCTAAATATACCTGGCTTTATTTGAATCCATCTAAACTTCACCCTTGATTTCAATTAACTGACTGGCTTTTAAAGCTCGTTCAGCTGCTTGATTCAGACTGTCTGCCGTAACTGTTAAATGCCCCATTTTACGGCCGGGTCTGGAAATCTGCTTCTGATAAATATGAACTTTTACCCCTTTTACTGCCAGAGCGGGATCAAGTCCGATTATCTCGGCTTTTCCGCTTTCTCCACTGCCCAGAATATTGCGCATTACAGTTGGTCTCAGCAGAGTAGTATCTCCCAGAGGCAGAGCTGTAATTGATCTCACATGCTGTTCAAACTGCGAGGTTACACAGCCTTCAATTGTATAATGGCCCGAATTATGGGGTCTGGGTGCAATTTCATTGACTAAAAGCTGATCATTTTCTGTTACAAACATTTCCACACAAAAAATTCCTATTCCTGCAAAAACTTGAAGTACTTCTTTAGCAAATTCTTCCGCTTTTTTCTTTAATTCTGAAGTGATCTCAGCTGGCACTTTGGTTTCGTACAGTATATTATCCCGATGATCGTTTTCTCCGATCGGATAAACTTTCATTTCTTTACTTAATCCACGGGCTGCAATAATTGATATTTCTTTCTTAAAAGGAATATATTTTTCCACCATCAGTGGAGTCTTTCCCGCTCCCAGTTTCTGAAAGGCTTTTTCCACCTCTACCTGACTGTCAATTAAGACATTCCCTTTACCATCATAACCACCGGTACAGCTTTTTAACATCAGTGGATAGCCAAATTCTTGAGCAGCTTCTTTAATATCAGCTGAATTTGTAACCTTTTTAAAGTCTGGAACAGCAATCTGCTTTTCTATTAAGACATTTTTTTGATGAAATTTATTTTGAATAATCTCCAGACTGTGAGCTGTTGGATAAATCTTATAATCTTCAGCTTCCAATTCTTTTAAAACTTCAACCTCAATATGTTCAAACTCATAAGTAATTAAATCAGATTTTTGAGCAAGTTTTCTAATTGCCTTTCTATCATCAAAATCAGCGACAAGATGCTGATCAGCAATGCTGTCTGCCGGACAAGATTTTGTCGGATCTAAAATTGTAACATAAAAGCCCAATTTCTTGGCTTCTAAAATCATCATCTTACCCAGCTGACCTCCACCGATAATTCCAAGCTTCTGTCTGGTCTTATCTTTAAATTTCAAATTATAACCTCCCGGTTAAATTTATTTTTTCAGTGCTTTCTGTCCAATATCATTTCTAATCTGAAAATCTGCAAAATTAATTTTTTCAACTCCTGTATAGGCCTTATCAATTACTTCTTGAAAGCTCTCTCCCAGTGCTGTAACTGCCAGGACTCGACCGCCATCTGTCAGGAGTTTTCCATTTTCTAAGCTAGTTCCCGCCTGAAAAACAATTATATCTTCAGCTGATTCAGCTTCTTTAATACCTGAAATTTCCCTGCCCTTTTCGTATTCTATTGGATAACCACCAGAAGCCATTACCACACAGAGAGCCTTCTGCTGCTTCCAGTTAATTTCTAGCTGAGCTAAATCACCCTTAATTACAGCTTCCATAATATCTACCAGATCTGTTTCTAATAAGGGCAGTACTACCTGTGCTTCTGGATCCCCAAAACGTACATTATATTCTAAAACCTTAGCTTTTCCATCTTTAATCATCAAACCAAAATAAATAATACCCTTAAATTCTAAACCCTCACTCTGCAGTGCCTGCAGTGTTGGTTCCATAATTTCAGTTTTAAAATTTGCCCTAATCTGCTCGGTTACAACTGGAGCCGGTGCATAAGCTCCCATTCCACCTGTGTTGGGCCCTTTGCCGCCATCATAGGCAGGTTTGTGGTCCTGGGAGGCAATCATGGGCACTATAGTTTGACCATCACAGAAAGCAAGAATAGTTGCTTCTTCACCTTCTAAAAATTCTTCAATCACAACTCTGGCTCCTGCTTCTCCAAATTTTTCATCCTTCATAATTATCTCAACAGCTTCTACTGCTTCTGTCTCTGTCTGAGCCACAATAACCCCTTTACCTGCTGCCAGGCCTGAAGCTTTAACTACAATTGGAGCTCCTTTTTGTTTTATATACTCTACTGCTTTATCTGCTTCTGTAAAGCTCTCATATTCTGCAGTTGGAATCTGGTATTTCTGCATTAATTCCTTGGAAAATACTTTTGAACTCTCAAGCCGAGCAGCACTCTGTCTGGGACCAAACACTTTAAGTCCGTGTTTTTCAAATAGATCAACAATTCCAGCTGCTAAAGGTGCTTCAGGTCCAACTACTGTAATATCAATTTTTTCTTTCAAGGCAAATTCTAATAGTGCCTCCTGATTACTTTCATCAAAATTAAGATTTTGTCCATATTCTGCAGTACCCGGATTCCCTGCTGCAATATATAACTCTTCTATTCTACTGCTCTGAGCCAATTTCCAGGCAAGTGCATTTTCTCTTCCACCACTACCGATGAGAAGAATGTTCATTCTATCCACTCCCACTTTAATTTAATTTATAGGTACCAGGTACACGAAATCGTTTCCGGTACCTGGTACCTAAACGAAAAAATAAAAATAGCCCAGGTAGGAAGGCTCTACATTCAATGAGTAGAACCTCCCCGCCTGGGCTTTTATCCCTTCGGTGTGATATACATATATCAATATCTGTACCGCTCGGACCAGCCAGCTAAAAAGATGTTGTCTAATTAAATCCAGATCAGACGTAATTATCTCTTTATTACTGCGGAAACCTAGGTACACTTCCCTCATAGTCGAACAATTTACGGTGTTCGGTAGAGACTTGTGGACCATATTTCCACTATTATATGAGGTACAAATTAAGTTTTATATTTTACAATTTAATCTTAACAGATGCCATTTTTAAAGTCAAGCAAGATTTAAATGTCTAATTATTCAGATTTTCCATTTTTAGAAGAGGAAAAATATTTTTCTTTTACTGAAAGCACAATAAAAAAATTAGCAGATACACAGATAATCTACAACATCAAAAATACCCAAACGGTGTTAAAAAACTCTTAAAGATATTGAAAAAATTACATAAATAATGTATAATAGTTTCAAAGGAGGTCTTATATATGAAGGTTTATACAACACAAGAAGTAGCAGAAATGTTAAAAATAACGCCTTCTTCTGTAATTAAATTAATAAAAAATAAAGAGCTAAAAGCAAAAAAAATTGCCCGAAAGTGGAGAATCTCCGAGAATCATCTGGCAGAATTTATGGAAAGTGATTTAAATAAATAACTTTTAACCAGCTATTAATTAATAGCTGGTTTTTATTTGCTCCTGCATCAGTTAATCAGGAAATTAATCAGCACTGGAAATTGAATATCACAGTCTGGATAGAAAAAGAGATTTTTAGAAAAAAAGAACAAACTACTGAATAAAAGTAAATCTTTTAAAAAAATTTAAGAATAAATATTATATCTATTCTTTTATCCCCTGAGCAGCAATTCCTTTAACAAAAAACTTTTGGGCCAGTAAAAATACAATTAGAGTTGGAATTACGACCATAATAGTCCCTGCCATAATAATACCCCAATCTCGTTCTGAAGAACTGGCAAAAAGCATTTTTACTCCCTGCTGAGCTAGCTTTTTCTGATCATCATTAATAATGATCAGAGGCCAGAGATAGGCATTCCACATCACTAAAAAATTTACTACAGCCAATCCGGCAAGATTAGCTCCCGATAAAGGTAACAGAATCTGAAATAAAAACCGAAAAGGTCCACAGCCGTCTATTTGAGCAGATTCCATAATGGATTTAGGAATAGTCAAAAAGTGCTGCCTCATCAAAAAAGTTGTAGTGGCACTTGCCAGAAATGGTAAAACAAGACCTGAAAAAGAATTCCCCAGTCCCAGTCGACTTATAAACTCAAACAAAGGAACTACTCGCACCTGCATCGGCAGCATTAGAGTAAATAAGACTGCAAAAAACAAAAACTTTTTATATTTGAACTCAAAGTGAGAGAATGCATAGCCACTTAAGACCCCCAGCCCTAATTTCCCAAACATCACAACAAAAGAAGCAAGAATACTGTTAATCAAAATTTTACCAAGACTGACTAAATTCCAGGCCTTAATATAATTTTCAAAATATAATTTATCAGGTAAAAATGATGGCGGGTAAGAAAATATCTGGGCTCTGGGCTGCATACTTACACTGATAGCGAAAATAATAGGCATCAAAACAATGAAGGAAATGATAATTATAATTAGATGCAGTACTATTTTTTTATAAATACTATAGGGACCCCTATTTAAATCAAACATATTTAATCACCTTTCTCTTATTGATAATGTACACTATTTGCTCCATATTTGAAATGAAAAATAGTCACTATAATCACCAGAGCTAATAAAATTACAGATTGGGCTGCTGCAGCCCCGGGTCGAAAATTAATAAACATTTCTCGATAAAGTTTATAAATCACAATATTTGTAGAATCAGCGGGTCCACCCTGGGTCATAATATCTACAATCCCAAAACTTTCAAATACACTAAATATTATATTCATAATGATTAGATAAAAAGTTGTAGGAGATAACAAGGGAATTGTAATATCTTTAAATATAGTTATAGCTCCTGCTCCGTCAATCTCTGCAGACTCATAAACACTATCCGGTATCGCCTGCAGTCCTGCCAGAAAAAAAATTATATTAAAGCCCATATTTTTCCAGACAGTTGCTATAATAATCGCTAAAAAAGCAAAAAAACTGTTAGTTAACCAGTTAACCTGAATATTAAATGCAAGATCCAATAAATAATTAACCTGGCCTGCTACCGGATTCAGCATAAACACCCAGAGAGAACCTGCTACAGTAGGAGAAATTGCATAAGGAATAAAAAATATAACTCTATAAAATTTTATACCCTTTAAATTCTGATTTAAAATAACTGCCAGCAGCAGAGAAAAAATCAGTCCTATAGAAATAGTAAAAATAATAAAAAGAGTAGATCTCAATAAACTACTGAGATAAGCTGGATCCTGAAATAAACTTACATAATTCTGGATTCCTACAAAAATTTTTTTACGCCCAAAAGGCGCCTGTTTAAATAAACTTAAAAACACTGAATTAATACTGGGCCAGTATAAAAACAATAACAAAACAATAAATGTGGGGGAAAGAAGTAAATATGGAACAAGTGAATGGGATCGATAATTTAGTTTTTGCAAAAAATACACCTCCAATAATAATATCCCTCCCTAAATTTCAGGGAGGGACAGCTGTCAATAATCAACTATATAAATTCTTATTCATAAAGTTGATTATATTCTTTAAGTGATTTATTTACTCTCTCTGCTGCCTCATCCATTGCTTTTTGAGGAGTCAGGTTTCCCTCTAATGTTTTTTCAACTGATTCTTCCACGATCTGTCTAACTTCAGGGAAGGTACCGATTAGTGCTCCCTGAGTTGAAACTGCCTTTTTACTCAGTAATAGCTGCAAAAATGCTGTTAGATAATTTGGATTTTCAGCAAAAAACTTATTATTCATTTCACTCTCAACTGCTGCTTTGGTTACCGGGAAATAGCCTGTATTTTCAAACCAGTAAACCTGCTGTTCTTCTTCTGAAAGCCATTTTAGAAATTTCCAGGTAGCTTTTAATTCCTCTTTGGGATGGTCAGCAATTGTCCAGAGACTTGCTCCACCAATAATTACTCCACCGCGATTAGCTGCTGCTGGTCTTGGCAAAAATCCGGTTCCCAGTTCAAATCCTGCTGCCTCAGCATTTTCTGTAAACCCGGCCACTGAAGAAGTAGATTCTATTAACATTGCTGCTCTTCCGGAAGCAAAAGCCTGATTTGCTCCATCCCAGCCTCGACCCGGATTAAGCATAATCCCTTCATCAACCATTTCTTTCCAGAGTTTAACAAAGCGAACTGCTGCCTCTTCATTTAAATTAGAGGCTGTTGCTCTAGCACTACGCCCATTATCATTGTTAACCAGAGTTGCATCCTGATTTGCAACCATCTGCTCTACAAACCAGCCGACAATTCCCAGGGTAAATCCATAGCGTTCAACTGTACCATCATCATTTTTAATTGTTAATTTTCGAGCATACTTTTTTAGTTCTGCAAAAGTCTGAGGAGGTCTATTAGGATCTAAACCAGCTTCTTTAAAAGCGTCTCTATCATAATATAAAATTGGTGTAGATGAGTTAAAAGGCATGGAATTTAATTTGCCGTCAATTGTATAGTAATTTGAAACTGGAACTAAAAATTTGTCCCAATCAAAACTATTATCTCCCGCTACCTTTTTGCCCAGATCCTCTATCGGCATAATTATGCCGCTGTCCAGCATCATCTGAGTTCCAATTTCGTAAATCTGAATAATATGTGGTGCAGTTCCGGTCTGAACTGCTGACTGAGTTTTAGTCAAAGTATCATTATAAGAACCTGTATACTGAGCTTTAACCTCAACTTGATCCTGACTATTATTAAATTCTTCAACTAAAGTGTTTACTACTTCGAGATTATGTCCCCCCATTGCGTGCCAGAAATCAATTGTAACTGCTTCTTCTGCTGCTGCAGAAAAACTGACCAAAAAGCAAAGACCTACCAGAATTAACAAAACAGGTTTTTTCATAGAAATTTTCCACTCCCTTTTCAATTTGATGAGATTAGAGAACTACCAAACAGATTGTCTCTATTAATAATAATAACATTGAAAAGTTAACTCTAAATTTCTAAAAGGTTAAGTTTAGGTAAATTAAAATAAAAAAATTAACCCCGCCAATTAAGGAGGGGTTTTCGATGATAATATTCTAATACTTTATTTTATGATATACAAATTTATTCTGAAACTACAACCGGATTAGTCCAGCCGCGAGCTTTTTCTTCATTTTCTTCAACCCATTTTTGAGCAGCTGCCTCTGCTTCCATACCATCTTCAATCCAGGCCATGACTTTTCCGACTTCATCAGTTGTCATTCTAAAATCATGAAAAAAGCTTACTACTTCTGGATGTTCCTGAGCTAACTGTGGATTATGGAAGGTATAAACATTTTCCTTAGCTCCATAAATATTTTGGGGATCCTTTAAAAACTTTAAATCATACTTTGCAAACTTGTAATGAGGACGCCAGCCGGTTACAACAATCCATTCCTTATTCTTTATTGCTTTTCCCAAAGCTCCAGTCATTGCCGGCCCACTACTTGTTATAAGATCAAAATCTAAATTATATTCCTTAATAGCCTCCCTGGTTGCTTTCATAACTCCAGCCCCGGGTTCAATACCAGTAATTTTGCCCTCAAATTTATCGCGATGCTTCTTCAATTCTTTGATTGAGTCAATATTTACATATTCTGGTACAACAAGCCCGATCTTAGCTCCTGTATAATTAGGCCCGGTCTTAATAATCTGATTCTTATATCTTTTAATATAACTTTTATGTGTCTGGGGCAGCCAGACTCCCATAAAGGCATCAATATCACCTTCAGCTAAAGCAGCATAAATCGGTCCGACTCCAACCATCGTTGTCTCCACATTATAATTCATCATATCTTCTAATACTACCTTAGCAACCTGAGTCTCAGCAACTGTACCCGCCCAGTTTACATAGCCAAGTTTAACTGACTTATCCTGTGCCTGGGTCGTTGCTGGCAGCAAGGCAATCCCTGTCATCAGCAGTGTTATAATCATCAGTGAAGCAAAAATTGTTCTAATTATTTCCATAAGTAAAAACCCTCCTTAAAAGTTTATAATCCTTTACAATCATTTTTGACCTTGTATAAGATTATGCTTTGATTAGAAGCGATTTGTTCTTTTAAGTAATAATTTACTCCTGTTTGCTCTTTCAACCACTTTTTATTATAACAAAGCTAAGAATAATATCAAGTTTATTAATAAATAGACGGGGGAGGAATAGAAACTGTCTCTTAAGATTATAACTTATTCTAGTTTTTAAATAAATCAGTTGAAATTTAAATCAATAAATATTTTCACTAAAAGTGGATCAAATTGAATACCAGAACTTACCGTTAGCTCTTCAATAATTTCTTGATCACTCATTGCTGGTTTGTAATTTCGTCCATATT
>Ga0247721_100540_pt1 | contig 11146 bp, 10 predicted proteins | sample MSEWel2017_08_16_FD_189089 | JGI IMG/M metagenome (GOLD analysis project Ga0247721, IMG submission 189089) | Subsurface sediment microbial communities from gas well in West Virginia, United States - MSEEL Well Study Marcellus 3H_2017_08_16 | ecosystem: Environmental > Terrestrial > Deep...
TCTTTATTACTATCATGTACTATCATAATATTATCTTTGTAATTGTTCTTCTTTATAATAGATTCTGCAGCAATTAAAGAAAATGTATTTCTAACATAAAAAAGTGCAGACATTTAAAATTCTCCATTTCTATTAACAATCTCATCAGTATCTTTTCCAACAAGTATGTCAGAAATTATTCTACTTTCTGTTCTTATGACCTCTAAAGCTTTATTTATAATTTTTCTTTCATGTTTTTTAGGGATTACAATAACACCATCACTATCTCCAAATATTAAATCTCCTGGTTTAACTTCAGTTCCAAAAATATTAACTTTTTTGTTTATGCTTTCAGTTGTAGCTCTTTTTCTAACATCTTTTGATATGTTCCCTGTAGCAAAAACTGGAAAATCAAGATCTCTAACTTCTTTACTATCTCTAGTTTTACCACCTATTATAGCACCTGCTGCTCCCTGTCTTATTGCAAGATTAGCATTTAAGTTTCCAAAATAAGCAAATTCATTTATCTCATTCTCTACAACAATAATATCATTAGGAACAATTGTTTTGTAAGAGTCTAGAGCATCATAGATCCCTTTAAAATCTTCTCCTTCTTGTAATTCTCTTAATTTTAAAGTTTTAGCTCTACCCATTATTTTTTTATTTTTAATATTTAAATTAAGACCAGAAATAAAACCTTCTATACCAAAATCATCCATTATATCTGATAAAATTGAGCTTGTTAAAATTTTAGAAAGATTTCTAAATTTTTCTCTTTCTGACTCTCTTTTTCCCGCCATAATATAATGTGCTAATTGAAATTCATCAGGATAATTAACATCAACTGCTTCAATAGTAGAGGCTTCTAACAAATACGGATTATCCCCAATTCTTTTTTTGTTATTAAGAGCAACCTTCTTTGTTGTAACATATAATCCCATGGTTTCAATGATTGTATCTGGCAAATCAACACTGTTAGGAATTCTATTGATATTATACTCAGGTCCGTTTTGATCCCAGGTATATTGTTTTTCTTTTTTTACTAAGACAGCCGAATCATATTTAGAATCTTTGACTATTTCTACTCCTTCTTTTATAGTTTCTTTTTTTATAAATGGACTGGTACATAGAATTTGTATGTAAATATCTGCTTCTACTTTTTTAGCTTCATTATAGAAAAGAGTATGTCCATCAGTCTTATTATTTGCTAGTTTTGGATTTCTTTTTATTTTTTTACAGTTAATTTCAGATGCTAGTTCAAAAATTTTATCAGACTCAGAATCTAAATATACCTCATCAATAAAATCACACTCAACAATTTTTTCTAAAGTGTATAGAAATAAAGGTTTTCCATCTAATAATTTCATGTTTTTTGAATCAATTCTACTACTAGTACCTTTCGCAGGCAAAAAAGCAACTACTTTCATAATTATATTCTCTCCTTAATATTTATTGTTAATTCAAATAAAAATTCATCTTTTAAAAGATATAATAAAATGAAATATATAAAGGCTCCTAAAGGAATAAATGTGATAATATTTAAAATATGACTAAGTTCAAAAATATTATTGAGTAAATTAATAATAATTATCATAACTAAACTAGAAACAATATATTTAAATATGCTTGACATGTTAACAGCAAAATCAGCAACACTTCTAGAAAAGAAAAACAATTGTATCATAACTATAAATTCAGTAATAACAGAAGCTATACCAGCACCAACAATACCTAATTTATTTATTAATAAAAAATTTAAAATTACATTAGTAACAAGACCTATCCATCTCATTTTGATAGTTTTCTTCTCTAATCCACGAGGATATATTATTTGATTTAAAATTATAGTACTAACTGTAATAATTATTATCAAAAAACTCATAATTCTCATTGTTAACAAAGAATCTATATAATCTATCCCAGAAAAAACTAATATTAAATCTTCAGTTAGTATAAATAGTCCAAAAGAAGAAGGGATCGCAATAAGCAAAATACCATGTAAAGATTTATTTAAAATTTTATTAATTTTATTTTTTTCATTACTTTCTAACAAAGAAGAAATTTTTGGGAAAATAACTAAACTGATAGAAGAAATTATTGATAAAACTAATTTGTTGAATTTCATAGCTACTGAATATAAACCAACTTGCGTAGGTCCTAATATGTATCCAATCATTACACTATCAATACTTATATATATTTTAGTTGTAATAACCATAAAGGCAATGAAGGTCATTGATTTTAAATTAAACATAACCTTATCTATATTAACTTCTAAATTAAACAAATTATCTTTAAAAATATAATATATCATTATCATATTGTTTAAAAAGAAAATAAATAAAATAATCACTGCATAATTTAAGTAATCGGTCTTATTATTTATAAATATAAAAATAAGAATTAAATTAATAGTACGAGTAGCTATTGATATTTTTGTTATCTTATCAAATTCTTCCATCCCTTTAAAAAACCAATCTACTTTTAAAAACTGGAATAACACTTGCATACCTAAAATATATAATATTAATTTATAATCTGATATAGATGAATCGAAATAAATATATATAAATAATAGCAAAAAAGAACAAAAAGATAAGAATATATTCGTTATAAATAAATTTGAAAAAACAGATTTCAATCCCTGTTTGCCTTTATTCTTTTTTTTAGATATTTGTCTTGTTCCATAAATATAAATACCAAATTGACTAAACACAATAAAATAACCAATAATTGACAAAGAAAAATTTATAATACCATATCCTTCCGGTCCTAAAGTTCTTGAAAGATATGGAAAAGTAATCATTGGAAATAATATGTTTGTTGATGTATAAACTAAATTATAAATTATATTTTTTTTAAGACTATTACTTTTTTCCATTATTACAGTCCTTTAATGTTTTTTCCTATATTCCAATATAGTGAATGTTTATTTATAAACAGATGTAACAAATTTAAATTCTAAATAAATTTTCTTTTAGATAAGATTTTAATCCATCCTGAATATTTGGATTCCAATAAAAAATGACTTTGGGGGTTCCTTCGATTTCATTCATATCTTTTATATTGTTAATCACTTCATATTCTGCACCCATTATTTTAAGAGTATCGGTGACTATAGAAAATATTTCATCATCTTCTTTTATGATATAAATATCTCTACCTTCAGAAATATGTTTGTTAGCTAAATCTTCAACTTTTGTTTGAAGTTCACTAATCGCATGATACGACCTCTTTATATAATCAATAGTCTTTTGGGTCTTTTCTTTAATTCCTTCAGGAGTTAATATATATTTTATATTTCTAGAATTTAGCCTCTCAATCTTAACTAAGCCTTTTTTAGCACATTTTTTTATCAAAGAATTAACTAAACCAACTGAAAATCCCGTTTGCTTAGCTATTTCTCTTTGAGATGGACTATCTTCTCTATCAAGTATTGTTAGAACATCTGTAATTTTTTCATCCATAGATTTACTCCTTCTATTTTTGTGCTAAATAAACAATTTATAAAGAAAATTTTTCTATAGAATCATCAATCATATCTTGGGTGATACCAATATAATCTAAGGTTATAGATGGTTTGGAATGATTATAAAGTTTCTGCAGCAAGGCTATATTTTTATATTTCTTATAATGATGATAACCAAAGGTTTTCCTGGTAGAATTACAAGCTATCCTCTCTAAACCAACTTCTTTACCAACTGAACTCATTATCCGATAAGCTTGGAACCTTGATAAAGGCTTGTTAGTACCAATTCTGCTCTGAAATAAGTGTTCATCTTTAGCCATATCTTTCATATATTTATCAAGTTCTTTGCGGAGAGCTGTATTTATTAAAAACCGTTTAACCTTTGATGTTTTTTGTTCTTTAATATAAATATGTTTTCTATTTCTTACATCTTCTACTTTAAGTTTCAAAAGATCACCAATTCTCAAACCGGTATTAATACCTACTAGAAATATCATGTAGTTCCTATAACTTTTCTCTAATAAAACATCCTTAATTTCCTCTATCTTTTCAATATCTCTGATTGGTTCAACTACATTCATTTGAAACCCCTTTATTAAAACATTCAAGACATCGGTTGTCATTGGAATAATATGTAATTAGTTCTTTTAAATATATTTTTTCCTATACAATTAAGCAAAAATATCTATGTTCAATTAGTTAACAACTTTGATTATAATACATAGTTACTGTAATCGCAAATAGAATTTTAGCTTTCGACAAAACTAGTCATTAATCTAAGAATATTAAGTTACAACAACTCTTCTTTAGCCTCTTTTAAATAAAATTAGCCAAATATCTCCACCCTGATATTTTATTTGATTTAGGTGGAGACGAATGGCTATGCTAACTGTTTTTTTACCCAGTTGTTATTTCTACACTTTAACTTTAAATTATCAGGATTTATCTGCTTATAAGTCTTAGTGGTTAGCTGTAAGTATTTTCCATCTATATCCTGTATATATACCCATTTACCTGTAAAACCTGATATAAAACCTGTTTTACCTATTTTTGAAATATATACCTTATCCCACAAAGCCCACTTTTTACCATTCTTGATAATCTCTTTAGTGTTTTTAGGGCGGCGTTTTTGATTATGATTTATTTTATCCCCCCTGCCTGCTCTTGGAATAGCTTCATGTAAGGAACGTTTCTTCTTGCGGACTTGTTTTATATATATTGGAGTAATATAATCTTCTACCGATTCTTGGTGCATCGCTATGGCATCATTATAGTGAGTCTTAGATAAGCCTAATTCTCTACGGTTTACATTAGTTATATGACCATAAGTGAAATTTACTTTGTCCCCATATTTTTTTGAAAGATCACTGTAAAGCTTATTCTTAATTATATTCATGAAAGTTGTATACTTAAAGGTGCTAGAATTTCTATTTTCTAAAAGTTTATCAACATTTTGGTGTAATTTGTTATCTAAATCATTATTATGAATTTTTTTATGACATTTACTATGAAGCAAGGCCAAATTATCAGGAGTATCAGTACCTCCATTTTTTTTGGGAACTATATGATGAACATTCCAGGTATCATCTCCTTTAAATTTACTACATAACTGACATCTAGCATCTTCTCTGAAAATAAGATATTGTTTTACGTTTTCATAACCGTATTTATCTCCTTTTTGATATTCTTCACCCTCTATTTCAGGATTCTTAATTTTATGAATGTCAAAATTAGCAATTTCCACTGTGAGTTCATAATCTGGAAGATACTTAGTAAGTTTATTTATCCAATTCAATATATGCTTGTATTTAGATATAACTGAAGGTGGTAACCATCCTTTTTTACGTTTGCGATTATTAAATCTTGGCGGGCGATAACGCTTATTTCTATAACGTCTACCTCTTCTATATTGCCGCCGTTGCCTCAATAAGTCAGAGACTCCATCTCTCAATTCAATGGTTCCTTTATGGATCACTTTACCATTTACAATGATAGCAAAGCCCTGATATTTACCTCCAGTATCAAAATATATCTTAACTTGCTGTGTTTTTCTGAAATCAACTTCGTATAACAAACGAATAGTAAAAGGATCTTTGCATATAACCTCAGCCATGTTATTATCAAGCAATCTTCTTACTTTTCCATGCCTATTTGTAGGTTGTAAAGTTTTTCCGTCTTTAGCTACTACTCTTACCAACATAATCCATCCTTTCATTAAGGAATTTAAACCCCGTTAAGGCGGTCATAAGACCGTAGGTGTAACTGTTTTCCCTTTCTCAATGTTATCTAGGTTTGTTATGCAGATGAGACTGTTCCTACCACTCAGAACTGTTTACCCACCCGCGATAGAGCGACAGACTAGGGCATTATCCGAAGGTATCATAGCCTAAATAACGTAGCTATTCTAAATAAATAGATAGCTTAGAGTAGTCAACTAGAGGCTTTTAGCAAGCCACATCTAAATCATATCTATGATTTAGAGAGGTAGTTGATAGTCTTTCCAAATGTCTCAACTGAAATCTGCTGCAGCTTTTGTTCAGTAAATAATATCTCTTTCAATAATTTTTGCTTCATTTCCGCATTAACCCCGGTCGGAGCTTCTCTAATAACTTCAATTTTTTCATTAATCTTATTAAAACTCTCCATAATTTCCTTAAAATCTTCTCCCAAATTATCACTTTTAGCCAGCTCATCTTCTAAGTGCTTTCTATTGATTATCATTTCAGAAACTTCTTCTATATCCAGGTTAGGATATTTCTGAATCAATTTCTTCATATCAATGCTTTCTTTCCTTGTTAGCTGATATTTCATAATTGCATCCAAAAATTTAGTAGCTGTCTTATGATCAACAGTTGAATCTAGGCTTTTAGCAAGATCTAGGTGAGATAGTGTTAATTTAGCTCCTTCTTTATTATTAAAGTTATCTATAATGGCCTGCTGATACTTTTCCTCATATTCCAAGATAATTAACCAGAGTGTGATTGTTGTCCTTGCAATACCTAACTTTTTGCTGGCATCTCTCTTTGTTAATCCTTCCTCTTCTATATAGCTGTTTAAAATTATTGCTCGCTCCAGCGGATCTATCTCATCAGGCTGCAGGTTTTTAATTATCTCTATTTTATCTGGTGTCAGTTCAGCATCATCCACAACTATAGCCGGTATTTCAGATTTTCCTGTTTTCCTGTTAGCCTTAATTCTTTTTTCTCCGCTTAACTGAAGATATCCATCATCCAGTTCTAACAGGATAACCATTTCTAAAATACTGACCTGAGAAATGGACCTGGCTAATCTCTCCCAGCCTCCCCTATCAAAATTCTTTGGATAAAGGGATGGATTCTTCTTAATCTTATCTATCGGCACCCTATCAATTCTGATCATTTTTAAATCTCCTTTCTAAAATTATTCCAATATATTTCACTTTTGCTGCTCAACAATAAATTTCATACAACTTATTCTCCATTTAATTATATCTGTTGATTTAAAATACTACAAACTTTTAAAGTTAATAAAGAAATCCAACATCCTGATCCGCAAGTATAGAATAGATTTTAAGATGATTAGAATCAGATAGACCTAAATTCCTTCTAACTTTCCTTAAATCTTCATTGGTATTATACAACTTAGCTCCATAGGTATGTCTTAAAGTATAGGGAGAAACATCTTTACAAATAAAGGCTTTATCAGCATATCTAGAAATCATACTCCTCATATACCTGGCCTTAATTATACTTCCCTTCAAAGTAGTAAAAACAAAACTGCAGTTTCTAATTTCTTTCTGCTGCCTATATTTCCATTCTCTTAAAGCATCAACTGCATCTAAAGTAATATATATTTTTCTATTTTGAGTTAAGTTTTTTGCTCTTATCATTATGCTGTATTCAATTAAATCAATATCCTCCCATTTAAGATTTAGAACCTCTTTTGGCCTTAAGCCAGCTGTTAAAATTAATTTCATCAAAGTGTAATTTCTTAAACCAGTAATGCATCTTTTATTGGGCTGTTTAAGAAGTGATTCTTCTTCATATTCATTCAGGATTTCAGGTAAATAATCTAAATAATTATTCACGAGTTATTCCTCCTTTATTAGCTGCTATTACTGTTGTTAAAATAAGATAGGTATCATATTCATGATAGGTACTATATTGTGCTGAGTATAAAGAAAGGGAAAAGAGGTATATAGGTAGGTTTCTTGATAATTTTTATCTTTCTCCAGTTACTGAACATCCATCTCTTCTCTGAAAACAAGTCCTGATACACTTGAATTTTTCTTAAAAGCCATTGATTATACTATCTTTAGTATCATCACTGAAGGATATTGGTGGCAGACTTTAGTGTCTGCCCTGTACTCATCAAAAAGAGCAACGAGATAACTTGATAGCCTCTATTTTTTTATAAATTTAAGAAAAATAACTTACTATATCATCACTGTCTGTTCCATATTCAATGCTATGAGTTTTCATTTTAAAACTTGAAATTTAATATTTAATTAGCACCTTATACTCAAATTTGCAGTTAATAATAAAGTTCACCAGATAAAATAACATTATATGACAAGATAAAACAATATATATTATACTTTGACAGACCATTTAAAATATTTAATATTTTTATCTTTATAGTATAATTTTCCAGCTATATCGAGTTATCTCAACTATAATGACTTTAATGAAGGTTAATCAGTTTAGGGTATATTTAACAATTTAGCATTTTCTACGAAAATAACTGTAAAGAGAAAAACAGATTCTTTTGGATGTAAAGGTGGAAATCTCATTGATAATTAACACGAATGTTGCTGCATTAAATACATATAATAAACTAAATAAATCGCAGAAAAACTTGAGAAAATCTTTGGAGAGATTGTCTTCTGGTAAGAGAATAAATCAGGCTGATGATGATGCTGCTGGTCTTGCTATTTCCCAGAAAATGAAAGCTCAACTTAAAGGTGCTGCTCAAGCACAGAGAAATGTACAGGATGGAATTTCTATGCTGCAAACAGCTGAAGGTGGTTTAAGTGAGATTCAAGATCCTCCACTGCAAAGAATGAGAGAATTAGCTCTTCAAGCGGCTAATGATACATATACTAATGATGATAGAAAAGAAATGCAAGAAGAATTTATAGAAATGAAAAATAGTATTAATGATATTGCAAATAATACAGAATTTAATAACATGAAACTTTTAAATCAAGGACCTCAAAAAGTAGAAGGCTCTATTAAAACTTCCAAAGGGAAAGAATGGGAAATTAATTTTGGAACTTCTCCTTATAAAAAAATACAATCTTTAACTTCGACTTCAGATGGAAGTATGGTAGTAGCTGGCAATTATGAAAAATCAGCTGATCCTGGAGATATGAGAGCTTGGTTATCTAAGCTAAATGACAATGGTGATATTCAATGGAATATAAACTTACCAAAAGACGGTCTCTATAATCAGATTTATGAAATAAAACAGTTAAGCGACGGAAATTTAGTAGCAACTACTCGTAGTACAAATCAAAATAACACTGGTTATGATGATGCCTTGATCTATAAAATAGATTCTCAAACTGGCAATATAATAAAAAGTAATAAGATTACCTCTGTAAATTATTTATTTTCAGTAGAAGAAGATAGTTCAGGCAATATTCTACTTGCTGGTAGTGATATTGGAAATAGTAAAAGAACTGTTGTATTAAATTCTAATTTAGAAATTAAGAAATATTTAGGTTATGAAGCAGACGATGATAGGAAAACATCAACTGATACCATTGAAGCTTCTGATGGAGGGTTAATTACAATCGGGGAAAATTTTGATACTAATAATGGTTTTATCAGAAAATATGATTCATCTTATAATCTTGAATGGGATAAAGAAGAACCTTCACCGCTGCATAGTATTATTGAAACTAATAATGGTAACTATCTCGCTTTAGGAGAAGATGGTATATATAAAATTGATAATGCAGGAAATATTAATAAGATTAATTCAGAAATATCATTTGAGAACAACTGGTTTTTATCGGATGATAGAACTAAAAATAATATTTCTAAAACTGAAAATGGGAATTATTTAATTACTACAGGAACCAAGTTTTATAAAATAGATGAAGACGGAAATAAAATTTGGGAAGAAAATCTAGAAATGAGCGGTTTAGAAGCAGAAACATCTTCTCAATTAAAAGATGATGGTTTAGTAATAGGTTCTGGTAATAAATTAGTAAAATACGAATTAAAAGGAGAAATTAAGTCATCAAAACCTAAGACACTACAAGTAGGACCTAATTCAAATGATAATTTTGATATTGAGCTTGCTGATGCAAGAACTGAAAGCTTAGGATTAGAAGATATTAAAATAACTTCTACAAAAGAAGCTCAAAAAGCTATAGAAGTTATAGATAAAGCAATAGCAAAAATATCATCAGAAAGATCAAAGTTCGGATCATATCAAAACAGATTAGAGCATACCGAAAATAATCTGCAAAACTATAATTTGAATTTAAACTTAGCTAATTCTAGAATTGAAGACGCTGATTTGGCTAAAGAAATGGTTGAAATGAGTAAGCAACAAATACTATCTCAGGCAGGTACAGCGATGTTAGCACATGCTAATAATCTTCCTCAGGGAGTATTGCAGTTAATCAGTTAACTAATAAATTATCTGGAGATGATTGGTTATAGCAGGTAAAATATCTAGCCGAGTATAATGGGGGGGAGAAGTCTACATATAGGTAGGTTTCTGAATAATTTTTAACTGAAACTAATAACTCTATTAATTAGCAAAAAAAGAAGCTATCAGATTAATGACAGCCTCTTAAATAAATACTCATCTAATACTAATATAATCTCTACCTGAAATTATCAAATTATCATAGATATTAATTCTGAATTTCTTAGCTTCCTGCACCAGAAATTTATTGAATTCATAATAATAACTGTTTACTTTCAATACATCTTTGCTTTGCGCTAATATAATCGAATCAGCTTCCAGTCTTAAAGCTTTATAGAAAAGATCATCAGTACTAATCTTTTGTAAAGCATCACCTCCTCTCATAAGTTCTACTACACCAATTAATCTGTCATCACTATCTAAAGCTATCATTCCAACTGCTTCTTCCTCTCCATCCATTTTCAATACATCAATAAATATCTTTACAGCATCTTCCAGTTTCCTAATATAATTATTTAGTCTGCAGTTATTCATCTTTTTATCATCAAATTCAATAATATCAATTTTGAGCATCTATTCAGCTCCTCTCTCTAAATATGATTTTCTTCCTTCATACTGCTGTAATTACCCTCGTTACCCACTATAATATGATCTACTACATTAACACCCAGTATCTTCCCTGACTTAACTAACTTTTTAGTTATATTAATATCATCACTGCTAGCATCTGTATTACCGCTAGGATGATTATGGCCTAATACTATACCGGCTGCATTCTGCAGAATTGCTCTTTTAAATACTTCTCTAGGAGTGACTAAACTTGAATTTAAGGTGCCGGTTGAAACTTCAAATAATCCAGTCACCTTATTTCTCACATCTATAGTCGCCATCACAAAGACTTCTTCAGTTCTTTTATCCAATTCTGCTACTTCAATAAACAAGTTCCTTGCTGCTATAGGGTTATTAATAGTTTTATCAATATCATATCGCCCACCATTTTCTTTAACCACTCTCAGTGAAAATTTTTGGATATTAACCATCGTTATCTACTCC
>Ga0247721_100542_pt1 | contig 11120 bp, 9 predicted proteins | sample MSEWel2017_08_16_FD_189089 | JGI IMG/M metagenome (GOLD analysis project Ga0247721, IMG submission 189089) | Subsurface sediment microbial communities from gas well in West Virginia, United States - MSEEL Well Study Marcellus 3H_2017_08_16 | ecosystem: Environmental > Terrestrial > Deep subsurface...
TACTAGTCCTGTTAATGATATAAAAATATCTATTATTCGTTTTAAAATTAGTTGAATAGAACGCATTTATTAAACCCCAATTTTTAATTATTTTAAATAATTACCAGTCTTATTATATCCCACCAAAACTATCATTTCAATAAAATCGACAAAAGTTGATCTTTTTAAATAAAATATCCCCTTTTTGAACTAGAATTTTGTTTAATGATATCATCCTAATTCAAAAAGAGGAAGTATAGTTTATAAATATTTATTAATTTCTTTTAAATAAGCATTTATTACAATTCTTCGATCAAATTCTTTTATAATTTTTTCTCTAGATTTTTTACCCATATCACATTTCTGCTCTTCATTTAAATTGATAAATTTAATAATTTTATCTTTTAGCGATTGAGCTGATTTAACTTTAAATAAATAACCATTAACACCATCATCAACAATTTCTTTGCACCCTGGAATATTAGAAGCTATCAGAGGCTTAGCCATGGCTGCACTCTCTAATAAAACATTTGACATGCCTTCATGATAAGAAGGATTAATCACACAGTCTACTTCTTTAATTTCCTGTCTTACATCTTTAGAATAACCAAAATGTTTTACATTAGAATTATTTTCTATTATTTTCCTATATTTTTCTTCTTCGTATGAACCTAAAATTTGAAATTCTAGATTAGAATTATTTTCACTTAATAATTCTGCAGCTTCTAGATATTCTTCTATTCCTTTTTCTTTCATTATCCGACCAATAAAAAGAAATCTCACTTTTTGATCTGTATTTTCTTTAGCTAGAGGCTTAAATTTATCAATATTAACTCCTGAACCTGGGATTAAAACAGTTTTATCTTCAGCAAGCATCTTATTTGATAAAAACAATTTACGATTAGATTCATTTTGAAAAAAAGCTATATCTGCCTTGCTACAAGCAGAAGCATATAGTGGTTTAACAAAATATTTTAGCTTTGATGTTAAAGAAGTACCAATACCAGTAACATTCATTATTGAAGGTATATTATAATAATTTGCAACCCAGTTACCATAAATATTAGGTTTTATAGTATATGTTAAAATCAAATTCGGAGATAACTCTTTAATTATTCTTTTATATTCTAATATCAATTTTAAGTCTTCAAGTGGATTAATTCCTCTTCTATCAATAGGAGTATGGATATGAGTAGCTCCCATCTCTTCTAATAATTTAACTTTATCATGAGAGCTTTTATGAGGAACAGAAAAATATACTCTTAAATTATTATTAAGTAATTCTTCCACTAATTCAGAACGGAAATTATATAGTCCATTTACTGAATTAGCCAAGATTAATATTTTAGGCTTCATTTAGTTATAAATTCTCCTTATACCACTCTATAGCTTCTTCAAACCCTGATTTAAAATCCCAGTCTGGATCATAATTTAATAACTCCCTAGCTTTTGAAATATCAGCCAGACTATGTTTTATATCCCCGGGGCGCTCTGGAGCATAAATTGGATCTCTATCAATCTCCAGCTTTTCACACATCAAATCATAAATCTGATTGATTGTAAATCTCTCTCCATAAGCAATATTAAATGCTTCTCCATCTGCTCTATTATATGCCAGACAAGCTTTAAGGTTAGCTTCAATTACATTTTCTATATAAGTGAAATCTCTTGACTGTTCACCGTCACCATAGATTTCTACCTGGTTACCATCTTTTAAGATTTTAATAAACTTAGGTATTACAGCAGCATATTCAGAAAATGGATCCTGTCTCCTACCAAAAACATTAAAATATCTCAAACCTATACACTCTAAATCATAAGCTTCTGTATAAAGTTTAGCATATTCTTCTTTGACTGATTTTGTTAGAGCATAGGGAGATAAAACCTGTCCTTCCTTACCTTCTTCTTTTGGCAATTCTTTAGAATCACCATAGACAGAAGATGAAGAAGCATAAACAAATTTTTTAACATTATTTTGTCTGGCTGCTTCCATCATATTGGAAGTCCCTTTAATATTATTATCTTCATAAATTAGCGGTTCTCTCATTGAGCGAGGAACAGATCCTAAAGCTGCCTGATGCAAAATGTAATCAACACCCTTTGCAACTTTTAAACAGGTATTATAGTCTCTAATATCTCCTTCAATAAAATTGAAGCTTTCATTATCCATAAATTCTTCTATATTTTCTTTTCTGCCGTTAGAAAAGTTATCTATTCCTCGAACTTCATAACCTAATTCAAGTACAGCTTCTACTAAGTTAGAGCCTATAAAACCTGCTGCACCTGTAATTAAAAAAACTGAGTCATCTGCAAATTCTAAATCCTGATATCCCATTAATTAAAGCCTCCAGTATATATAATTTTCAGCTTCTGCTTTTTCTTTATCAAATATTCCTTTAACATCCATCAATACATAACCATCATTATCTGTCTCAGCATCCTGATAGTATAAGTCTTTAATATTATCTAAATTAAATTCGGCAAATTCATCATGGGCAACTGCAAATATTACAGCATCTGCATCTTTGATTTGATTTTTATTAATTGTTTCTATATCATATACTTCTTTAAGATCTTCTTTATCTGCTACTGGATCAACTATTTCTACCTCCACACCATATTCTTTTAATTCATTGATTACATCAACTACTTTAGTGTTCCTAACATCAGGACAGTTCTCTTTAAAAGTAATCCCAAAGATAGCTACTTTTGATCCTTTAATTTGTTTATTTGCATTAATCATCTTTTTAACAGTCTGCTCTGCTGTATATTTACCCATATTATCATTTATCTTTCTACCGGATAAAATGATCTGAGAATGATAACCTATCTGTTCTGCTTTATAGGTTAAATAATAGGGATCTACTCCTATACAGTGTCCTCCTACTAAACCGGGAGTAAAATTTAAAAAGTTCCACTTAGTTCCTGCTGCTTCTAGAACCGATTTTGTATCAATATCTAATTTATCAAAGATTATAGATAGTTCATTCATAAAAGCGATGTTTATATCTCGCTGTGAATTTTCTATTACCTTCGCAGCTTCAGCTACTTTAATACTTTCTGCCTTATGGACTCCTGCATCTACTACCATCTCATAGACTGCAGCTATCTGATCTAAAGACTCCTGATCCATACCAGAAACTACTTTAACTATTGTATTTAATCTATGTACTTTATCTCCAGGATTTATTCTTTCGGGTGAATATCCTACTTTGAAATCTTTTCCACACTTCAATCCTGATTCTGCCTCTAAAATAGGAATACAAATTTCTTCTGTTACTCCTGGATAGACTGTTGATTCATAAACTACTATAGAACCTTTAGTTAAATTTCGACCAACACTTCTACTTGCTGATTCAACTATTGATAGATCTGGTTTTTTATCTATAGTAATTGGTGTTGGTACAGCCACTATATGAAATTTAGCTTCATTTAACTTGCTTTCATCTGCAGTAAAAAAAGCAGTAGATTCTTTAACTGCCTGATCGCCCGCTTCTTTTGTTACATCTATTCCATTTTTATATTTTTCTACTTTTTTCTGATTAATATCAAAGGCAATTACATCTGCTTTTTCAGCAAAAGCAACTGCTAAAGGTAGACCTACATAACCCAGTCCTACTACTGATACTTTTTCGTTTTTGTTTTTAATTTTTTGAAATAAACTCATTTAATTATCCCCCTATTCAATGTTTATTAATTTATATTAGTCTATTTAATAAAACTAATTTGTGTTTATTTTATAACATATTATATATTTCTATGTAATCTTCGACCATTTTTTCAATAGTAAAATCTTTTGATCTTAGCTCTGACTTATTAACATATTCATTATAAATGCTTTGTTTTTTTGTTACATCTAAAATCTTATTAGATAATTCTTCATAATTTTCTTTTTTAAATACTTTTCCATAACCATTTACAATTTCAGTTAGACCTGGTATATCTGAAGCTATAATTGGTAAATTAGCTGCCATTGCTTCAACTACTACTAGACCAAATCCTTCCCATTTAGATGACAAAACAAATAAATCCATTTTTTTTAATAATCCAGGAATATCACGAACATTTCCCAAAAATTCAACTCTATCTTCTAATTTATTTTTCTTAACAAAATTTTTAACATAATCAATTTCAGCTCCATCACCTGCAAAGTAAATCTTATATTTTTCAGGCAATGACCTCAAAGATTTAAGTAAAGTTATTTGGTCTTTTTGGGGTGAAAAACTAGCTACCATTATTATTTTAATAGTATTTTTCTCTACTATATTTTCTGTTTTATTACTATTAACAAACTTTTGTATATTTATTCCATTATAAATAAGTTCTGTTTTATTTTTAGTAGTCTTTAACCATTTGTTTAAATTTATTTCTGTCCCTTTACTAATGCATATTATTTTTTCAAATTCATCATATATTATTTTTTCGATTGGTTTAAATAATAAAAAATCTCTCCTTCTGTTGTGTGTATTATGTTCTGTCATTACCAATTTAGATTTTATTATCCCCATTTTTTTTAACAGTGAACAATAATAGGTTGTCGGAAACAAATGAGCATGCACAATATCATATTTATTTTTTTTAAAATATACATATAGATCAATAAATGTTTTAAATGATTTAGCAGTATTATTATCCAAATAATTAATCATGCTTTTATCATCTATTAAATTCAGATTATTTGTTATTGATAAAAATTCAAAATCAAATTTAGATTTTTTCAAAAAAGGAATAGCATTAAACAATAAGTTCTCAGCTCCTCCAAATTGAAAAGAATTAATAATATGCAATATCTTCATAATTTCTCCTTAAATATTTATAAATATTATTTTGTTTTTTTTACTATGTTTTTATAAAATTCATTTCTTTTTTTATTTAAAATACTAGAATCAAATTTTTTTGATGATTCGAAATTAGTTTTGGATGCAGATTTCATTTTGTCTATATCATTAGTTAATATTCCTATTTTGTTAGCCAAATCACCATCATTTCCAGCTTCAATTCTATATCTTTCATCAATTAAACTTTTTAATCCACCAGCATGAGAAGATACAACTGGACAACCTCTAGACATTGCTTCAATTGTTGCTCGAGGTAATCCCTCAGTAATACTTGGTTGTATATATATATCAATTGAATCAAGCCAATTAAAAATTTCAGTTCTGTCCGTTATGACACCTAAAAAATCAATTTGTTCTATTACACCATATTCTTTTGCTAAATCAATCAACCACTGATTATCTCCTCTTCCAACGATCTCTAATTTATAAGAATCATCTAAATATTTCAACGCTTTAATGGCAGTGTCTATTCCCTTTATCTTATTATGAGTATAACCAATTAAGCCAATTGTTTTGTTTTCTGTTTTATAAAATTTATCAATTTTATTCAGTCTTTTTATTAACGCATTTTCTGATATTTTTATATTAACACTTGAACAAATAAGATAATCACCTTTAGTAGGATATTTATCTAATAAATAATCATCTACATAGTGAACATAATCAGATTCACAAACCATTTGTTTAATCATTGACATTATTAACGGAGCAGACTTGCTTTTAAATTTTGAATCCATATTAGTTAATGTATCGTATACACAACCACCAATGTATGTGATGATTGGTTTATTGTATTTTTTTGCTTTTCTATAAGCAAAATAACCATTAATCCCAAAACACATTACTATATCACTATTTTTAATAACATTATCTAACGTTTTATTTAAATTAAATAAGTTATAAAAAAAAGAAAAAAGACTGTCAGTTATGGGTTCAACGAGTTTAACATTATATTTTTTGTTAATAGAATTCTTATACCCTTCATGGTTATTTTTTTTAGCAATAAATGTAATTTCATCAAAATGTTTAGTCACTGTAGAATAGTGCTGTATGTTTGCGCCACTATAATAGTATTTATTATTTTCTTTACTAAACCCATTATTGGTTACAAAAGCTAATCTCAATATTAATTCATCTCCCAAAAATCATTTTTTTAATTTTATATAATATCAGGACATTTGTCTCCCACAAATCAAATTCAACTAACAAAATAATTCGAAATAATAATATATAGTTAGGGAATAATAAATGTCATTATTTAAAATAGTGAATAAAGTCAAATAAATATTTTTATAGTAACATCACTATTTTTTATATAACCATAATCTATAAATTTTCTTTAAAACATAAATTGCTAATACTGCTATGTTGAAACCAAATAAATTATAAATATGTTTTATAAGAAAATATTTTTTTCCTCCAGCAAATTTTATTAAATAATCATACTCTTTCAATAATTCCTTTTTTTCTTTTTCACTTTCTTTTAATAATTTAATGTCATATAAAGAATTTAAATATATATTCCCCAAAAATTTCTTAAATACTATTTTCGTCTTATCAGAAATATTAAAATTATCAATATTTTCTAACCAATAATCTAGTATTGATAAAACCGTTCTTAATTTGTCTATGTCAATTTTACCAGTTAATTGCCCAGGGCGATTTTTTCTATACATCAAAAAATAGTCATCTACTACTCGAACTAACTCAGAATAAAGATATATTTGTGGGGTAAATAATATATCCTCACCACATCTTAAACTTTCATCAAATCTTATGTTATTCTTTAGGACAATCTCTTTTCTTACAATAAAACTATAGGGAGAAACCAGAAATTGATCTGTTTCAATCATAAAATCAAGAGCCTTTTCTCCTGAAAAGCCATCTATATTTTTAAAGTTTTTATAATTGCATTTCGGAGCTGAGTGTTCTTTATCAAAACTAATTTTAATTTTCCCCAAAATCAAATCTATTTCCGTATTATTTTTTAACATATTTTCAAACTTTTTTAGTTTTCCTTTTATATAGTAATCATCACTATCCAAAAAAAATATAAATTTTCCATTAGAAATTTCAATCCCCAAATTCCTTGCTTTTGCTTGTCCCTCATTACACTTATGAATAACATAGATGTTTTCATAGGTCTCAGTAAAATAATCACAAATATTTGGGCTATCATCCGTTGACCCATCATCAACTAATATTATCTCATAGCTTTCTAAATTTTGTTCTATAATACTATTTACACATTTTAACAAGTAATTTTCAACATTATAAACTGGTATAATAAAACTAATTAAGGGATCCAACATGTTAAATTCTCCTTTGCTTTTAAAATAAGCATTTTTTTAATTTAGTCATTTAATAAAAACTCAGATTCCTGTTTTTTAGTTTTGTACAATATTTTTTTTGTATAAAATTTTTGTTTTTAACATTAAAAAAATAATTATTATTGAAATCAAATCAAAAGTAGTGTTAGTAAAAAAGACATCTTGAAAAGGGGAAATTATAATCCCGAACATAAAATAAGCATATAAAGCACTCCAAAATCCTAATTCATTTTCCCGAAAAGATTTATAATTCAAATAAGAAAAAAAAGCACCTAAAACAAACATAATAATTGGAACAGCTTTAACCCCAAAATCGATAATCTGTTGACGGTAAAATGTGTAAACATTAGTGGCAAATTCATTGTTTGCATAAACTGATTTCAAAACACCTATTTTTTTATTTGTTTCAAAACTTAAATCAAAAAAGTTTTCTAACTGTGAATAAACTGGATTAAAAATAGCTTGCCCAAAATATGAAGATGTTTTTGATATATCCTGCCATCTTAAATCAAATGCGACTATACCTCCTGAACTATAAATCGCGAGATTATTAATTAATCCCCCAAATCCCTTGCCTAAAAAAACACCATAAGTTTGAAAGAATATAATAAAAATGATAAACATAATTATACCAATAGCTATAATCTTAAATTGAGACTTTAAATTAATGGTTTTATTGTTTTTTATAAACTTAAGACCAATAATATAAATTGTCATGACTATAAAAGCTAAATATCTAAATCTTCCGGTATTTATAGACATCATTATTAATGATAAAAAAATAATTGATAAATATATCACTTTAGATTTAAAAGATTTATTTTCTTCTCTTATATAATAAATAAAATATACAATTCCTATTGTTTCAATCATTCTTATACCGAATTGAATTAATGAAGTATTCACATTTGAATACTTCATTAAATATCTTAATCTAATGAGAAAATTACCTGAAGTTTCATTGTTCCTGTAAGCAACAACTAAATTATATGATATGTAATAAATAATTATAAAGCCTACAATTAGAAGAAATAATATTATTAATGACTTTCTAAAACTTACCTTATTTTTATTTGTAAGTTTTTTGTTCTTATGATTTGAGGAGAAAAAATGAAAACTCATATATCCTAAATCAAAAAAGAAAAAACCAACTATAAATATAAGCATAGTCGCTCCAGACAAAGAAACTCCCCATAATTCTCTAAATAAAATCAACATAAAAACACTGAATATCCAAGTTAATCTAATTATCACGGTCGGATTTAAGATATTTTTATATATTATTAAATTAGTTAACAATGATAATATTAGAATTATCAAAAAATAAATTTCCATTATTTCACTTCACTATTATATAAATTTGTCTAAAATATTACTGATGATCTTCTTTTCCAAAGGAACACTAAATTTATATGATATAAATATGGATAAAACAATATTAATGAAAGTTATTAAAACAACTCCAATAATATTATTATAAAAATGTAATATTAAATAATTATTTAAAAAAACAAAAAGTATATTTGGTATAAGTTTCCAATAATTTTTATCATATGGAAAAATATTAAGTATTTTTTTAACTTCAATCAATTGTATAACATTAATTATTACAATTGATAATCCCGTTGCAATAGCAGCGCCTTCAATACCATAAATAGGAATAAGTTGATTGTTCAATAAAACATTAATTATTGAAATAATTGTATTATTTAATAATACAATTTTGTGATTATTTGTCATCTTCAATAGATATGCGTTAGCCCCAACAAAGGAATTAACCCCTTGCGCTATAGCTAAAATAATAATAACTCTTGATCCTTCAATAAAATCACTTCCAAAGAGACTCATAATTGTCACAGAGAAAAAAATCATACTTAATAAAATCGGTAATGTTAGAACAATAATCCACTTAGTAATTATTGAATATAATTTCTCTAACAACTTCATTTTATTTGAAGAATATAATTTAGATATAACTGATGCAAAAACAATATTTGTTGAAACAAAGATAAAATTAACTAAAGTAGTTATTTGAGAACCGACACTATATACACCAACTGATTCAGAGTTCATATATATACCTATCATAATTTTATCTATATTGCTAAGTATTAACCCCATAAATGAAATAAAAATTAATGTCGAAGAAAATTTAACTAGCCTTTTTTTTGTATTAGTAAAACTTATATCATTCCCCAAAAAAACTTTATTAAATTTTAAATTCAATTTACTCGTATTGTAAGATAAGTAAGCTAAATTAATCATATACGAAACCAAAAGTGCAAAAACAACAAAATAAGTTTCCTTGATGTCGTAATAATAAAAAAATATCAAAAATAATATAAAAACTAATCTTCTCAAAATATTATTACCAATAGAATAATATCTGAATAATTCATATCCTCTATAAATACCACTAAATAAAATATTAAATGTATTCGGAATAATAACTAATGCACCAATTGCAAGAGGCATAATTAAAGTTCCATCTTCAAAAATTTTATGTGCTAGTTGTTGTCTCATAAAAAATAAGATCAAAGTCCCTATTGTTGAAAACAAAAGTCCTAAAAAAAAGGAAGTCTTAATTATCTCACTTATTTTTTTATTATCATTCGCAGCCCTATATTTAGAAATATATTTTAATAGTCCATTGTCTAAACCAAAAACTGTGAAAATTGTTATGTAAGAAATGATTGTTTTTATTAAATTATATTGTCCTGTAATTTCAGCTCCAAACAATTTCGCTAATATAAAACTAATGGTATAACCTAAAATATAACCTATAACTCTCCCCAAAAAAACTAAAATAGAGTTATTAGTTGTTTTTGTTAAATGACTTTCAATTTGTTTTTCAAAACTTTTTTTCATAATAATGATGTCCTTTAAGTAAAACTTAAAATATATTTTTAATAATTAATAATGATTAATACTACTTGATAATAGATAATATTAAGTATAATTTATTATATTCATAAATCCAGCAAAATCATATTTATCATAATTTAGAAATTCAGTTAATTCACCTTTAAGAAGTTTTTCGATAAAATTTTTGATTAATTCATTGATCATATCGTAAAAATTCACTTGACCATTATTGAAGTTATCAGTTATACTTTTCATGAGGAGTCCTCCTAGTGGTTTGGTTTTTATTTCGCTGATAAATAATTCAACCACTTAAAGAAGGATTCCTCTTTTTTTATTTTAAAAAATCGTTAAATTTAATTTACACAACTTATTATATAATACTAAATTCACTACCATAGGTACTACTTTGATGATATTTGACATTCACAACTGTAAATAGCTTTCTTATAACGCCCCCAAAAGATATTGAACAGATATATTAAAGTATTCTTTTATAAAATATACTAAGTTCTTTAATCTTAATCATATTATAAACAGTAATAAAATCAGTATTTTTATGACTATATTAAATGTTCGTAATAATTGCCTACAGTATATTCCGTATTCATTTGAACTTTTGAACTTTCATTTTGAAGTAATTTTTTTACTATTTCATTTTTCATCTATTTCTTTAAGTCTGATTTCCTATGGTTAACAGATTAATCACTAATTTTTTAGCGAAAGATAAAACGAAGAACAATTTTTTCATCAACATCATAAGTTTTAAGTTCTTTATTTTTATCTTTTATAATTATTATCTCTATAAATTCTTTATTGGGCAATATATATGGACTATTAAATTCTAATTTATTCTAAAGACATAAAAAAATAGTTTTTTAAATACAAACTCAAATCATCTCATCAAGTTTATACTTAAAAAACCACATTTTACAACCACAAACCTTTGCCAAACCTAACATCTCGCCACCTCAACACTGTGTCCACTTTGTTGAGATCAAAGTGTATTGCTAAAAAAATAACCTGATCCTTGAACTTATATCATAGTTTTTTAAACCTCTAACCCAGTTCATCTTCCCATATGAAAACCCCGGTTCCAAAGATTCCCATA
>Ga0247721_100544_pt1 | contig 11080 bp, 11 predicted proteins | sample MSEWel2017_08_16_FD_189089 | JGI IMG/M metagenome (GOLD analysis project Ga0247721, IMG submission 189089) | Subsurface sediment microbial communities from gas well in West Virginia, United States - MSEEL Well Study Marcellus 3H_2017_08_16 | ecosystem: Environmental > Terrestrial > Deep...
GGTGGTAATAGCGGAGGGGCAACACTTGTTCCCATCTCGAACACAAAAGTTAAGTCCTCCAGCGCCTATGGTACTGCATTGGTAACGATGTGGGAGAGTAGGTCGCTGCCGGTCCTTTTTTTATTTTTTAGATTAAAATAACAAAAAATTGAAAATAAAGCTGGAAATATAGTAGTTTTTATGCTACAATATATTACAGTGAAAGAAAATTTTATTATACTCCCCGATAGCTCAGTTGGTAGAGCAGGTGACTGTTAATCATCTTGTCGCAAGTTCGAGTCTTGCTCGGGGAGCCATTATTTTGATTGAAATATTCAGAATAATAAAATTTATAGATATTTTTCTACTTTTATAAACAAGATAATTTATATTCTTATTATTTATTATTTTTAAAATTATTTGACAATTTGAAATTATAATGGTATAATTTGTTTAACTTAAAATTAAATATTACTTAGGTGGAGAAAACGAGAAAACCTTATTAATAATACCTTGATATTACTATGCCTAAAATATCAAATTATTAATAAGGTTTTTTGCTTGTCTAATTTATTCACAATATTTATAAAATTCATTTTTTTAAAGGAGGTGATTTGAGGGTAGAAGAAGGGGATTAATTATTATCATAATTTATTATTAATTAGTTACAAAAAAACAGAGAGAGGTGAAAACTTTTTATGAAAAGACAATTAGGAACTATGGTTGGTGGTGCAATAGCTGGTGTTTTTGTATTTAATATCTGGGGTATTTTAGCAGGTACAGAAGCTTTAGGAGATGCTGGTGGCTGGTTAGGCGGTCTTTTAATAGTTGGTTTTATTTGGACTGTCAATCATTATGTCGGAGCTATTTATAATCCTGAAGGTGCTGTTTCTGTTGATATGGCATTAGCTATTGCTGTAGCTGGAACAACTCAGGGTATGTTTGGTGGAGCACCAGTTAGCGCAGCATTACCTACACTTTTATGGGTAGCTGTTGGTGCAGTCTTGGGTGGAACTTTTGCAGCTGTTGTTCAAAAAGCCATCGCTGAAGAAGAATAACGAGAGGGGGAAATAATAAATGGGTTTTCAAGAAATAGCTACTACTGTTTTTGGAGGAATGCTTTTTCCATTCTTAATCTTAATGGTATGGGGAAAAGGTGTTGAAGAAAGAGGTATTTTTGGTGGATTAGTAATGGGTGGTTTTATTGTTGGTACAAGTTGGCTTGCTAATCATGGTGGCGCAGCTTTAATTGTTCAAGGTCAAGGCGCTCCCTGGATTGATATGGCATGGGCAGCAGCTATAGGTATTTTTGTTCACGGTATAATAACAGGTGGAGATGTTTCTAAATCAATACCTACAATAATATTCTCTATTATTGGTGGAACAATAGGTGGATTTATTTTATTTGCTGCAGCTTAATTATTACAAACTGTAATTTTAAATTTTATTTTATTAAAGTGTTATAACATATTAAATCAGGAGGGTATAAAATGGAAAAATATATTCTATCAATTGATCAAGGAACTACAAGTTCTAGGGCAATAGTTTTTAATAATGATGGAGCTATAGTAAGTGTAGCTCAGAAAGAGTTTACTCAGCATTTTCCAAAGCCAGGTTGGGTAGAACATGATCCTGATGAAATTTGGGGTACAACATTAGCTGTTATTGCAGATGCTATGGGTACTAAAGATATTAAACCTAAACAAATTGCTGCAATTGGTATTACTAACCAGCGTGAAACTACTGTTGTATGGGATGCAGAAACTGGCAAACCTATTCACAATGCAATTGTCTGGCAGGATAGAAGAACAGCTTCTATTTGTGATGATTTAAAAGAGCAGGGACTAGAAGAAGAAATTAAAGATAAAACTGGTTTAGTTGTTGATGCTTATTTCTCTGGAACAAAAATTAAGTGGTTATTGGATAATGTAGAAGGAGCTAGAGAAAAAGCAGAACAAGGTAAATTAAGATTCGGTACCATTGATAGTTGGTTAATTTGGAAGTTAACAGGTGGAAATACACACGTAACTGATTATACAAATGCTTCCAGAACTCTTATTTATAACATTAAAGATCTAAAATGGGACGATCATTTACTAGAAGTTCTAGATATACCTAAATCAATGTTACCTGAAGTTAAACAGTCCAGTGAAGTTTATGGTAACACAGTTGATTATCACTTCTTTGGTGCTGAAGTACCAATTGCCGGTATTGCTGGAGATCAGCAGGCAGCTACTTTTGGTCAGGTATGTTATGAAAAAGGTATGGCTAAAAATACTTATGGAACAGGTTGCTTTATGTTAATGAATACAGGTGAAGAACCAGTTAAATCTGAAAATGGATTATTAACTACTATTGCATATGGTCTTGATGGTAAAGTTAATTATGCTCTTGAAGGTTCTATCTTTATTGCTGGTGCTGCTATTCAGTGGTTAAGAGATGAATTAAACTTAATTGATAATGCTCCTGATTCTGAATACTTTGCTAAGAAAGTTGATAGTACAGATGGTGTTTATGTAGTTCCTGCATTTGCTGGTCTTGGAGCACCATACTGGGATATGTATGCAAGAGGTACAATTGTTGGTTTAACTAGAGGTACTTCTAAAGAACATTTAATTCGTGCTACATTAGAATCACTTGCTTATCAAACTAGAGATGTTCTAGAAGCTATGGAAGCAGATTCTGGAATCGAGCTTAAAACTCTAAGAGTAGATGGTGGAGCAGCAATGAATGACTTCTTAATGCAGTTCCAGGCTGATATTTTAGGCACAGAGGTTGAAAGACCTGAAATTAATGAAACTACTGCTCTCGGTGCAGCTTATCTTGCTGGTTTAGCTGTAGGTTATTGGGATAACCTTGATGAGCTTGTTGCTAAGTGGAAGAGAGATGCTTTATTTGTTCCAAATATGGCTAATGAAAAGCGCGAAAAACTTTATAAAGGCTGGAAGCGTGCAGTAGAAAGAGCTAAAGATTGGTCAGAAGAGTAAACTAAAAAGATAAAAGTAAAATAGGAAAATAGAAAAGAGTATAGTTAAATAGCAAGAAGTTCTAATGGATATAGATAAGGATTAAACCCAATCCAGGTACCATATTTAAATATGCTATCTGATTGGGTTTTTCTTTTTAATATCATATGGATAACATATTGAGGGGGTTATTAAATTGTCTAAAGACAAATATGATGTAATAATTATTGGGGCAGGTGTTTCTGGCTGTGCTGTAGCCTGGAAACTCGCTAGATACAATTTAGATATATTATTATTAGAAAAAGCTCCAGATGTAGCAACTGGAACTACTAAAGCAAACACTGCAATAATACATGCAGGTTATAATGCAGATCCTGAAAAACAAAAAGGAAGATTAAATAATAAAGGAAATGTACAAATAAAAGAAATAGTTAAAGATTTGAGTGTTCCTTTTGAAGAGATCGGATCTTTAGTTGTAGGGATGGAAGATGATGATTTAAGTGTTTTAGATGAATTATTAGAAAAAGGTAAAAAAAATGGTGTGGAAGGTTTAGAAATTGTGGACAAGGAATGGCTTAAGCGAGAAGAACCTCATTTAAGTGATAAAGCAGTTAAGGCTTTATGGGCTCCTACAGCTGGAATTATTACTCCCTGGGAATTTGCTTTAGCAATGGCAGAAAATGCTGTAGTAAATGGAGTAGAGTTGAAGCTAGAAACAGAGGTTCTAGATGTTTATACCGAAGATGATAAAGTAACAGGAGTAAAAACCAATAAAGGTGATTTCGCAGCAGATTATGTCATTAATGCTGCTGGTCTTTATGCTGATGATGTAGCAAGAATGGTAGGAATTGAAAAAATAGATATTCATCCAAGAAAAGGTGAATATTATATTTATGATCATGCCAAAGATTTTGAAATTAATCATGTTTTATTTCCGATTCCAACAAAGATTTCTAAAGGTATTGTCTGCACAAAAACTGTAGAAGATAATCTCTTAATTGGACCAACTTCTGATTTTGTTGACAGTAAAGAAGATTTAGCAACAACAAGAGAAGGTTTAGATCATGTTTTTGATGGTGCAAAAAAAATGTTTCCAGATCTAACTTTAAATGACACAATTAGAGTATTTGCGGGATTAAGAGCTGCAGATACTACTGAAGACTTTGTTATAGAAGCTGCAGAAAATGTAGCTGGATTTGTTAATGTTGCAGGTATACAATCTCCAGGCTTATCTTCAGCACCTGCAGTTGCAGATCTTGTTGCTGAAATATTGGAAAATGAAGGTTTGTCTTTAGAAAAAAAGAAAGATGTAATAGAAACTAGAGAAGATCCAGCAAGATTTTATGAACTTTCTAATGAAGAAAGAGCTGCTTATGCAGAAGAAGATAAAGACTATGGTAAGATTATTTGTCGTTGTGAGACTGTATCCTATAAAGAAATTGTAGATGCAATTAATGGACCTGTTCCTGCCCGGACTGTAAATGCAGTAAAACGAAGAACAAGAGCTGGTGCTGGAAGGTGTCAGGGTGGATTCTGCGGACCAAGAGTTACTCAAATAATTGCTGATGAGCTTGGTATTAAGACAACTGAAGTCAGACTGGAAAAAGATAATTCTAATATTGTGAAACATAAAATCAAGGGATTACTTGGAAGTCAGGGTGATGCAGAATGATTAAAATTAAAAAAGATGTAGTTGTAATTGGTGGAGGTCCAGCTGGTTTAGCTGCTGCAGCTAAAGTCTATGATAATGGGATAAAAGATGTAATGTTGATTGAGCGTGACTTTGAACTTGGAGGTATTTTACCTCAGTGTATTCATAATGGTTTTGGTCTTCATCATTTTGGTGAAGAGTTAACAGGACCTGAATATTCTCAGAGATTTGAAAATAAAGTAGAAGAGCGTGATATCGAAGTAAAGCTCGATACAATGGTTCTTGATGTTACTGCAGATAAAAAGGTTTTTGCAATGAATAAAGACCAGGGTGCAATGGAAATTCAGGCAAAAGCTGTAATTCTAGCAATGGGCTGTCGTGAAAGAACAGCTGGAGCAATAGGTATTCCGGGTACAAGACCTGCTGGTGTTTTAACTGCAGGAACAGCTCAGAGATTTACAAATATAGAAGGTTATGTACCAGGAGAAAAAGTAGTAATCTTAGGATCCGGTGATATTGGTTTAATTATGGCAAGGCGTATGAGACTAGAAGGTGCAGACGTAAAAGCTGTCTGCGAAATACTTCCCTACACAGGAGGTTTAACTAGAAATGTAGTTCAGTGTCTTGAAGATTATGAAATTCCATTAATGCTGAACCATACTGTAACAAAAATCATTGGTAACGATCGATTAGAAGCTGTAGAGATAACTGAAGTTGATGAAAATATGAATCCTATTCCAGAAACTTCAGAAATTGTTGAAGCAGATACACTCCTTCTTTCTGTAGGTTTAATACCTGAAAATGAATTATCTAAAAAGGCTGATGTTGTTTTAGACGATAGAACAGGTGGTCCAATAGTTAATGAAGGTCGTGAAACAAATGTTGATGGTATTTTTGCCTGTGGTAATGTACTGCATGTTCATGATCTTGTTGATTGGGTTACTGAAGAATCAGAAATTGCAGGCGAATGGGCAGCAAAATATATTAAAGGCGATTATAATAGATCAGAGAAGAAGATAAATGTAAAAGCTGGTGATAATGTAGCTTATGTAATCCCACAAAGCATTGAATTAGATTCTGAAGAAAGAAAAAGGATACCTCTTTATATGAGAGTTGATAAACCATTACAGGCTGTTGATATTGCATTATATGCTGATGGAGAAAAACTATATTCATTTTCAGAACCATTTGCTAAACCAGGTGAAATGATAAGTGTACCTCTGGCTCAAAAAACACTTGATGATTTAGATGAAGTTAGTGAAATTAGGGTTGATATTATTGAAAAGGAGGGAGAATAAATGCTTGAGAAAAAGACCATTACCTGTGTTGCTTGTCCTAAAGGCTGTGAAGTTACAGTTGAGCATGATGGTGATGAAATAATCGACATAATGGGAAATGCCTGTCCTCAGGGTGCTGACTATGCAAAAGAAGAGATTATAGCTAAAACCAGAATTCTTCCTACAACTGTTCGAGTAAAAAATGGTGCTTTACCATTGTGTCCAGTAAAAACAACAAAACAAATTCCTTTAGAATTAATGGATCAAGCTATGAATGAAATTGGAGCAAAAGAAATTGAAGCTCCATTGAAAATGGGACAGATAATTATAAAAAATTTATTAGATACGGATGCTGATGTCGTAGCAACACGTGATTTACCTGCAAAGTAAAGGAGGGTGATAGAGTGAAGCTTAAGGATAAAAAGATAGCAATGCTAATTGGTCCTGGATATGAAGATTTTGAGTTCTGGGTTGTATATATGAGAATGCTTGAAGAAGGTGCAGATGTTGATGTAATTGGAATGGAAAAGGGTGTTGAATATACCAGTAAACATGGCTGTTTAACTAAAGAGGCTGATTTCTTAGCTTCAGAAGTTTTAGATGAGGATTATGATGGAGTTTTGGTGCCTGGTGGTTGGACACCTGATAAAATAAGAAGAGATAAAGATATAGTAGAATTAGTAAGAAAAAATTATGAAGCAGGAAAAATTATTGGTTTAATCTGTCATGCTGGCTTAGTTGGAATTTCTGCTGGGATAATTGATGGAGAGGCAACAGGGTCTTTAGGTATAAAAGATGACATAATTAACGCTGGTGGAACCTGGGTAGATAAAGCGGCATTTAGAGATGGCAATATTGTATGGGGAAGAGTTGTTAAAGATATTCCAGCTTATTGTAGAGAATTAGTTAAAGCTTTATCATAATAGAAATTTGAGTATAAAAACTTATGCTAAACCAGATTAAAATAAATATTTAAAATCTGGTTTAGCTATAAATCTTGTAGTTGAAAAGGGAGTAAAATTTATGGGGATATTTAATGAATTCCATTTTATAAGTTTTAGCATAGGGTTATTAACATCATTTATTTTAAGTGCTATTTTAAGATTAAAAAATAGAAAAGATTATCAAAACAAAAAAAATAATACTAAAAATGAGGTTGCTTCTGAGTCTAAAAAGAAAAATGCTGATGAGTTATTAAATTTATCTCAAGAAGTTTCTTTTAAATCTCAAGATTTAATCTGGCTAATAAATGACAATAATAAAAAAGCAGAAAAATTAGTAGAAAGGTTTGAAAATATTGCTGAGTCAGTTGAAAATAATGCAGCTGGTGCAGAAGAAATTTCTGCAACTATTGAAGAATTATCCTCATCTTCAAACGTAATAAAAGCAGAAATGGATAAATTAGAGAATATTTCTAGGACACTTGTATCTGATTCAGAAAAGAATCAAAGTTGGATAAAAGAATCAAATAATACATTACTTGATATAGCAACAAATGTAAAAAGATCAGGTAATTCTATTCAAAGTGTTGAGGAAGCACTAGCGAATACTAATGAATTAATTGAAGGTATTATGGATATTACTGATCAAATTAATTTACTTGCTTTAAATGCTTCTATTGAGGCGGCAAGGGCTGGCGAAGCAGGTAGAGGTTTTAACGTTGTAGCTGGTGAAATTAAAAGTCTTTCTGAAGAAACAGAGGAACTAACATCAGAAATTAGAGAAGCTATTGACAAAATTAATATTGAGATAAGAAACACAGATAAAATTATTGAAAATGGATTAGACAGCATCGAAGGTGTTGAAGAGCTCGCAGGAAAGTCTATTGAATCTTTTAATTTAATGAATAATAATCTACATAATGTTATTGATTCAATATCTAAATTATCTGATAGTACTGAGAGCCAGGCTTCTGCTACAGAACAAACTACTCAAGCTGTTGAGTCTATGACTCAAGAATTTATCAATATTTCAGAAAATGTTTCAGAAGTTGATAAAAATATAAAAAATCAAAAACATAATTCTGAAACTTTACTAGAATATTCAAATAATTTAAATACTATTGCTTATAATCTACATAAAATTTCTGTAGAAAATAAAGATAAAGATATGCTTATATTTGGAGTTAATCCATTTACAAAACCAGAAAAAATTGAAGATTTATATGTTCCAATAATTAATAAATTGTGCAAAAAGATAAACAAAAAAGCAAAAACAGTAATAGTTTCAGATTATGAAGAACTTACAAATTATATTAAAAATGATTTAATAGATATAGGTTGGTTTTCACCAATGGCCTATGTTAAGGCTAAAGCAGAAACTGATGTTATACCTTTGATAACACCTTTAATAAATGGAAAAGATAGCTATAGAGGATATATATTTACAAGAAAAGACAGCAAATATTCAAAATTGCTAGATTTAAAAAACAGTATTTTTGCTTTTGTTGATCCACTTTCAACTTCTGGCTATGTTTATCCAAAACAGATGCTAAAAGAAGTTGGTATTAATGTTGATACTGATTTAAAAGAGAAAAAATTCTTGGGTAATCACGATAATGTAATTAAAGCAGTTTTAGATAATAAAGTTCAAGTTGGAGCAACATATAATGAGGCCTGGGAAAGGGCAGCTAATATTTTAAATTTAGATAATTTAAAGATTCTCAAAAAAACTGATCCAATACCAAAAGATGTTATTGCTGCAAGACCAAATTTAGATACAGATATTTTAGAGGCAGCAAAAAATATTTTCTTAAAAGCAGATCAAGAAATTAATGAAACATTAAAACAAACCAATATAACCGGGTTTACAAAAAGTGAAGACAGTAAATTTGATATTATTAGAAAATATAACAATTAATAATCAAGATCGGATAATTATTATTTGATAATTCAAAATATTAATGATAAAATTGTCTTGATAATTAAGTTATTTAAAATAAGTTTAAAAATATATTTAATAAATATTAAAAGGAGGCTTTATTAATGAAGAAAAAATTGATTAACAATCCAGAAGAAGTAGTTGAAGAAATGGTAGAAGGTATCGTGATGGCTGCTCCTGATAAGCTTGAAAAGATAGAAGATTATAATATAGTAATAAGAAAAGGAAGTCCAAATGAAAAAGTTGCATTAGTAAGTGGTGGTGGTAGCGGCCATGAACCAAGTCATGCTGGTTTTGTAGGTGAAGGTATGTTAGATGGTGCTATTGCTGGTGATGTATTTACTTCTCCAACTCCAGATGCGGTATTTGAAGCTATTAAAGCTGTTGATGGTGGTAAAGGTGTATTATTAGTTGTTAAAAATTATACCGGAGATATTATGAATTTTGAAATGGCTGCAGAAATGGCAGAGGCTGAAGGAATAGAAGTAGATCACGTTGTAGTTAATGATGATGTAGCTGTAGAAGATAGTTTATATACAACTGGTAGACGTGGTGTTGCAGGTACTATTTTTGTTCATAAAATTGCAGGTGCTAAGGCTGAAGCTGGATCAGAACTTGCAGAGGTTAAAAAGGTTGCAGAGAAAGTAATAGCAAATGTAAGAACAAAAGGTATGGCTTTATATCCTTGTAGAGTTCCAGCAGCTGATGAATCAACATTTACTTTAGAAGAAGATGAAATAGAACTAGGTATTGGTATTCATGGTGAACCTGGAACTGAAAGAACTGAATTAATGAAAGCAGATGAAATTGTTGATGAATTACTGGGTAGTGTAATAGAGGATATTCCTTACGAAGAAGGTGATGATGTAGCTCTAATGATTAATGGTATGGGAGGTACTCCTCTAATGGAATTATTCCTGGCCAACAGAAGAGCAAATCAAGTATTAGAAGAAAAAGGAATAAATATCTATAAAACATTTGTTGGAGAATATATGACTTCATTAGAGATGGCTGGTGTATCTATAACATTATTAAAATTAGATGAAGAACTAAAAGAATTACTTGATGCTCCAACAGAAATTAATATTATGAAATAATTTATGAGGAGGACTATTTGTGACCGAAAAAAGCAAAGAAATTATAAATAAAGTAGCTGATGTAATTATAGAGAATAAAAAATACCTAACTGAATTAGATTCTGCCATTGGTGATGGTGATCATGGTATTAATATGTCTAAAGGATTCAATAAAGTAAAGGAAAAATTAGAAGCAAAAGATTATGCAAACAATAAAGAACTTATAAAAACAGTTGCAATGACCTTAATTTCTACAGTTGGTGGTGCTTCAGGTCCTCTTTATGGTACTGCTTTTCTAAATATAAGTAAAATTATACCTGATGTTGATTTTGATTTAGATTCAATAATAGAAATTGGTGAAACTGCTGTTGCAGGTATTCAAAAAAGAGGAAAAGCAGAACAGGGAGAAAAAACGATGTTAGATACTATTATTCCTGCAGTAGACTCCCTAAAAGAAAGTAAGGAAAATGGGGATAATTTAGAAGAAGCATTAAAACAGTGTAAAGCTAAAGCTGAAGAAGGAATGAAGGCAACAATTGATATGCAGGCGACTAAAGGGCGTGCAAGTTATTTAGGTGAAAGAAGTATTGGACATCAGGATCCAGGCGCTACTTCTAGTTATTTGATAATAAAAACAGTAGTAGATGAATTATATTAATAAATTGGAGGAAGCAAATGGTAAATATTATATTAGTTTCTCATGTTAAAGAAATTGCTGAAGGAGCTAAAAAATTAGCAGAACAGATGAAACAAGGTGATGTCGAAATAATTGCTGTTGGAGGTACTCCTGATGGTGATATTGGTACAGATCCTGATGCAATAGAAACAGCTGTAAATGAAATTGATAAAGAAGATGGAATTATAATTTTAGCTGATCTTGGTAGTGCCATAATGAGTGTGAATATGGTTTTAGATTGGCTAGAAGAAGAAGTTAGAGAAAAAATTGTTTTAGCTGATGCTCCCTTTGTAGAAGGGGCAGTTGTTGCAGCTGTAGAAGCTGGGATGGGCAATAAAATTGAAGAAATATTGGAATCAATTGAATCAGCTGAGATGATAAAAAAGAATTAAAAATAATATGATTAAACTAATAACCGTTCCTAAATATTTAGGAGCGGTTATTTTTATTATATAGGAAATTATGCTTTTGCAGGAATGTGGATAAATTTGTAGAAGGATAAAAATATTATGAGCCCAAAACAAAGAGGAAAGCACATTAAAGTTAAAACAATATTGAATGATCACTGGGAAGTG
>Ga0247721_100553_pt1 | contig 10911 bp, 13 predicted proteins | sample MSEWel2017_08_16_FD_189089 | JGI IMG/M metagenome (GOLD analysis project Ga0247721, IMG submission 189089) | Subsurface sediment microbial communities from gas well in West Virginia, United States - MSEEL Well Study Marcellus 3H_2017_08_16 | ecosystem: Environmental > Terrestrial > Deep...
GTGGTGCTAGAGCAGCTTCTTCTGGATAAGCTGTTAAAAACAGCAGTGGTGAAAGAATAGCACCCCCTGCAAACATAATTATAACTCCAATATATTTTGAAATTAAATAATAGCGAGAAATAAGCAAATTTTTATATTTCATTTATTCCTCACCACCAAATACTTTAATTGCTTCGGCCTGCTCCTCGGGCAGAGAAATAATTACAATTTTATCTCCAGCCTGGACTTTAGAACCGCCGCGGGGAATCGTAATATCACCATTACGAACTATTCCTCCTAAAACTATAGTTAGCGGTAGGTCGATTTCCTTAATTTCTTTCCCACAGGCTTCTGAATCAGGAGAAACTTCTACCTGAAAAATACTTAATTTTCCTTCCTCAATCATTGTCAGGTTGCTGACATCATCTGAGGCTACACTCTGTTCTATAATTGAACTGATCAGATCGGTAATATTAAAAATTCCAGTAATACCTAAAGTACTGAATAATTCCTCATTTTCCGGATTGTTTACCAGAGCAGTTGCTCTTTCCACCCCAAAATAATCCATTGCCATCTTACAGATAAAAAGATTATTGTGGTCTTTTTGAGTTAAGGCAACTAAGTTATCAGCTTTATAGGCTCCAGCATCATCTAAAACCTTTTTATCAGTTGCATTACCATAAACAACTGTTGCGTTGATCTCTCTCGACAGATCTGCAGCCTGCTTTCGATCTTTATTAATAATTGTTAAAAAATGTCCTTTTGAAATTAATTTTTTAGCAAGATGATAAATTAATTTACCCCCACCAACAAGTATGATATCCATTGCCTACCTCATCCCTTCTCGCTCAATTTTATTGATCATATTTTCAGCTAAAAGAGAAATCTGAGAGAAAATCTCAACTCTTTCATCATTTTCGTACATTTTTTCAACTGCCGGGTCAATTGTTCTGACCATTATCCTGGGTACATCAAAGTTTAATTTAGCCATTTGTGAGACCAGATAATTTATCTGATCATTGCCAGTACTTATTATAACCAGATCAGCAGATTCAATTTTTCCTTCTTTTAAAATATCATTTTCTGCTGCATCACCTTCAATTTGAAAGCCAGAAAAATCAACAGGCAGCAGAGCGAACGATTCTGGATTATGCTCAATTACAACAACCTCATGCCCGGAACGAGAAAGACTTCCTGCTAATATAGAACCAGTTCGTCCACAGCCCACAATAACTATAAACATTTATTCTTCCTCCTCGTCATCTCCAAAATTAACATTATCCAGATCAATGGAGCCCATACTTTCCCCTGCTCTTTCAATATTATCGTTGGCAGGTTTATAACCTGGATCAAGAGCCAGAGCGGCTCTGTACATCTTCATAGCCTCTGCCTGTTTATGCTGCATTTCATAAATAATTCCCAAAAGATTGAATGGTTCAGGTTTTTCCGAATTCACAGAGGTAGCTTCCTGCAGCATTTCTTTTGCCTTGGAAAAATTTCTTTTATTGATTGCATTTTTAGCAAGCATTATATAGTCTTCAAAACTTTCAACTTCTTTTTCGCTGTTTTCCATTTCATGCCGTTCAAATACATCTTCAACGATAGAAATTATTTCCTCTGGTTTAAATGGTTTACGCAGGTAATCAACAGCTCCCAGTTTTAAGGTTTCTACTGCTGTTTCGACACTTCCATAACCGGTAATCATAATCACCTTTGTCGCAATATCTTTTTCAGTTACTTCTTTTAAAAATTGAATACCATCCATACCCGGCATTTTCATATCCAGCAGTACAACGGGAATCTCTTCTCCCTTAAGTTTTGTTAGCCCATCTTCACCGTTAACTGCTGTTTCTACCTCATAACCTGCTTTAGAAAGAGCAGTTTTTAAAGTCAAACGTATATTCTTTTCATCATCTACAATTAGCACTTTATTCTTCATTATTATTTTCCTCCTTTTTTTCTTCTTCACCATTAGTTTCTTCAACACGTACATTAGCTTCAACTGCTGACAGCAGATCACACTGACTGGTCGGTTTAACTAAAAAATCTTCGGCACCTAATGATATTGCTTTCTGTACATCATCCTCTTCTGATAATGCTGAAAGAATTATAACCGGTATATCTTCAGTAGAAGTGTCACTTTTTAAAGCTTCTAAAACCAAAAACCCATTCATTTTAGGTAATCTTAAATCAAGTAAGATCAGGTCAGGGTTTATATCATTAGCTTTTTCTACAGCCTGAACCCCATCCACGGCATAGTCGACATCAAAACCTGCTTTTTCCAGGCTCTTACCTACAACCAGCCTAATATTTTTTTCATCATCTACTACTAATATTTTACTCATTTTCCCCCTCCTGATAACCAAATCTGGGAATATAGAATGAAAAAGTTGAGCCTTCTCCTTCTTCACTATCTACCCATATTCTACCATTATGGGCTGTTATAATTTCTTTGGAAATAGCAAGGCCGAGCCCTGTGCCACTCTTTTCGTCTTTATCATTTCCAGCTCTCACAAATTTATCAAAGATCTTAGATTGATATTCTCTTGGAATTCCTGGACCATTATCTGCTACAGAAACTAAAACCCTTCTACCTTTTATTTCTGCATCCACCTCTATTTTCCCTTCATCTGCATAGCGGAGTGCATTTCCAACCAGATTTGAAATAACCCAGCTAATTTTTGAAGGATCTGCATAGGCAAAAACATTATCTTCTGACTGTTTAAATTTGAGCGCAATTCCTTTTTCTTCTGCCTGCTTATAAAAAGGATTGAGCGTTTTTTCAATAATATCGTTGATATCTACTTTATCAAATTCCATCTCAATTCTGCCTGACTCAATTTTTGAGAGGTCAAGCAGATCACTAACCAATTCTGTCAGCCGCTCAACATCCTCATAGGCTGCTTCCAGCAGTTCACGCTGTTCCTCATTTAATTCTCCTGTATCCTCATTAATTACCATGTTTAAACCCATGTTCATTGAGGTCAGGGGAGTTCTAAATTCATGGGATACGGTTGATACAAACTCCGACTTCATACTGTCAATTTCTTTTAACCTTGTAATGTCTTCCAAAAGTGTAACTGTAAATTGATATTCTTCATCTTCATCAATTACCCGTCTGGTAGATATCCGATAATGTCTTTCTTTATCATCTTTTTTTAACTTAAAAGTTTTTTTCTCTTTTGCTTCCGGATTTTTTATATATTCAAAAATTTCTTCTGCCTGAATAACCTCTAAAAAATGGGTATCGATTACATCCTTATTAATAGAAAATAATTTTTTGGCGGTTTCATTAATTAATACTATTTTATGGTCCTGATCTGTTACTATTAAAGGGCTGCTTAAATTATTGACTACTGCTTCCGACTTTTCTTTTTCCATCAAAAGTTTTTTCACATTCAGTTTTTCATATTCCTGCAGTTTTGCAATCATCTCATTGAACTCATCTGCCAGTACTCCAATTTCATCTTCGGAGGCAACTTCAACCTGCTGCTGGAAATTCCTGTCTGCAACTTTTTTGATTCCTTTTTCCAGCTCTTTAATTGGCCGCAAAATTTGTTTTGTCAGGTAAAAAGCAAAAATTAGAGAAAAAACAATTACCAGTAGGGCTAAACCAATAGTATAAATAATTGCCTGATTGGCCCTGCTGTTGGCACTTCTCTGCGCTTCTACCATTGCCTGTCTGTTTATTTCCCTTAGTTCGCGAATATCATTTTTTATCTCATTAAAACGTGGAAGCAGCTGCTGATTATAAATCTCCCAGCGCTGATCTTCTTCTGCATTATAGAATTGGTCAAAATTAGATACAAAACTAAAATATTTTTCATTAATTTTTTCTAAAATTGCACCCTCACCTTCAATGGTTATATTATCTTCTGCTCTGGCCAGCCAGGTATAGAATTCTTTTTCATTACGCCTGAATATTTCCTGGCCCTGTTCTTCAGTAGATCTCAAAAGCAGCAATAAAGCACTATCCTGCCGTTCTATTGATTCAACCATACTGTCACTGGCCTTAATACTGCGGTAGTTTTCAACTAAGATATCATTGATTGCATTTGAAAGTGATTCAAAGTTATATATACTCCAGCCAACAACTCCCGCCAGAATTAAGATCATAACTGCAAAACCAAGGAGTATTTTCCCTTTTAAAGTTTTTATATTCATAATTTACACTCCCTCAAAAACAAATTAATTTCCGAAATCTCTCATTTTATCCAGGTTCTCATTTTTACCCATTAAAACCAGCTTATCTCCAGCTTCAATTTTATCTTCTGCCCCCGGAGAAATATAAAGCTCCTCTCCTCTTTTAATTGCCATTACATTGACATCAAAACTGGCGCGCAATTCAAGTTCCTTTAAAGTTCTACCTACCATATTATCACTGGCAAGAATCTCGATCACTCCATATTCTGGAGCAAACTCTATATAATCTAAAACATTGGAAGAAATAAGATTCTGAGCAATCCTAACTCCCATATCACGCTCAGGATAAACTATTCTATCTGCACCAACTTTGCTTAAAACTTTTCCATGTAATTTATCTGGTGCCTTTACAATTACATACGGTAAATTTAATTCCTTTAAAATTAAAGTACACAATATATTTGCTGAAACATTATCTCCAATACTGACAACAGCTACATCAAAGTTTCTGACACCCAGAGTTTTTAACGCTTCTTCATCGGTAGCATCAACTTCTACCGCATGAGTTACATCTCCACTAATTGCCTGAACTTTTTCGGGATCGCGATCAATAGCTAAGACATCATGTCCATTTTCAGCCAAAGTAGCAGCCACACTGGCTCCAAATCTTCCCAATCCTACAACAACAAACTGCTTCATTTATTTTCCCCCCTATCTAAATTAACCAACCATTATTTTTTCTGTTGGGTAATGATACTTTCCTTTTCTTACTCTTTCTCCAAAAGCAAGTGCTAGAGTAAGTGGACCAACTCTTCCTGCAAACATCGTGATAGTAATTAAGACTCTGCTGATATCAGATAGCTGACCGGTAATCCCTGTTGAAAGGCCCACTGTACCAAAGGCAGAAACTGTCTCAAATAAAACATCAACAAATTGAAAGTCTTCGATTATCAGTAACAAAGTAGTTACTAAGACAACCAGACCGGCAGCCAGCATTGTAATAGTAAAGGCTTCATAGATAATCTTTTTTTCAAAGCGGCGGTTATATACTTCCATATCTTCTTTACCTGTTATCATGTTCTTTAGGGTAACAAGCATCACTCCAAAAGTGGTTGTCTTGATACCTCCACCTGTTGAACCGGGTGAAGCACCAATAAACATTAAGATGATAATAATAAAAAGTGAAGATTGTTTTAAAGCCCCAGTCGGGACTGTATTAAAACCCGCTGTTCTTGGTGTTACAGATAAAAACATTGCTCCCAGTGTTTTATCAAGTAGTGGTAAACCAGCGAGAGTGTTATCATATTCTAAAGCAAAAAAGACAATAAAACCAAAGATTAAAAGGGCTAATGTTATGACGAGAACTAGTTTAGTCTGTAGAGTTGATTTTTTAAACCTGACCCTGTTATAAGCCTCTACCATTACCCCAAAACCTATACCACCTAGGATAATTAAGGCCATAATAACAAAGTTTATTGTTATATCACCGGTAAAATTCTCTAGGCTGTTCCCAAACAGATCAAAGCCAGCATTATTAAAAGCAGATACAGCATGGAAAATAGCCAGATAGATTGCCCTTGCTGTTGGATAATCTTCAACCAGACGAAAAAATAAAATAACTGCAGCAGTTCCCTCAATGGCAAAGGTAAATCCGAGCAGGTACTGGACCAGCCTCACCATTCCTGATATCTGATACTGATTTAGATCTTCCTGAATAATTAATCTTTCTTTTAAACTAATCTTCTTCCCAATTATAAAGGCAAATAAGGTGGACATCGACATGATACCAAGACCACCAATTTGGATTAAAAGCATAATAACAGTTGAACCAAAATGAGTAAAGGCTTCTTTAGTATTTACAACAATCAAACCTGTCACACAGGTGGCAGAAGTAGCTGTAAATACTGCATCTACTGCCCTTAAGCCCTGCCCATCTGTTGTAGAAATTGGCAGCATTAAAAGTATTGCCCCCAGCATAATTATGATAAAATAGCCAAATACTAAGTACTGAGCCGGGGTTAAGTTTTTCTTACTGATCTTCATTCTCTCTACTACTCCTCTCAAAACAGATATATGTAATTATTAAGTAAAAAAAGCTCTATATAATCAAAAAAACACTACAGATAGACTGTAGTGCCAGTAATTAAGTTTCACCAAATAAATATTATGGTGGCATCAAGTCTGTCCTTTATTTAAGGTCTACGGAGTTAGCTGACGGGCTAGAAGTAAAGGTCTTCTTCTAATATAGATTCGCCCCAAAAAGTGGGTCCTCCGCTCTCGGTTGAGATTAGACAACAGAAATATTTTCTTTTCCTATATTAAAACACATTATAAATATTTTGTCAAATAGGTGATTGAATTATTTTCTTCTCTAGCACTGCACTCTAAACAATAACTTTTTGCTGACTCTCTATGATCTTCGTGTACCTGATCTATCCCAAAACCCCCCTCGTCCATTCTTCCATTTTATATCCAGTATTGTTTCTGACTGGGGAGAAACATAATTTTAGTTATCAGTTTTAATATTATATTCCCACAATATAGCTTTAACACTCTCGGCTAATTTTTTATAACTATCTTCTTTCCCATAATATTATCATCAGCTATCTTCATAAAATTAATTTAATTATTTAATGCTTTGATTTCTCCTCTGCTTTATAATGTTAACTTTGAACAAAACTATCCTGATGGCGGCATCTGGCCCCAGGAATTATTTGATTTAGACACTTTTACCCGTAAAGGTTATATCAGAGATTGGGATAATGATCCTGAATTCAGAGAAGGTGACTTTTTATCGTTAAAAAATATTAACACCGGTCAGGGAAAATTAAATAACTACCAGGCTTCTACTGCTTTAAAAACAATGATTGACTGTTATAAATACTGGATTACTTATGCTGATTTAGATGGCTTCAGACTGGACACGGTAAAACATTTAAGCCCAGGAGCCACCCGCTATTTTACAACTGAGATCAAAGAGTTCGCTCAGACTTTAGGTAAGAAAAACTTCTTTATTATCGGTGAAATTACAGGTGGTATGGAATTTGCAAAAATGATCTGTGAGCAGACAGGTCTCAATGCAGCTTTAGGGATAAATAAAATACCCGAAAATCTTGAGAATGTGGCCAAAGGATATTACTCAGCTGAAAATTATTTTTCTATTTTTACTAACTCTAACGTTCTTAGTGAAGGAAAACATCAGTGGTACCATAAAAATGTAATTACTATGTTTGATGATCATGATATGGTTTATCAGCAGCAGTATAAAGCACGATTTGCTGCCGATAAGAAAACAGCTTTACTGCTGAAAAACGCCATCTTTCTTAATTTCTTTACAGCCGGTATCCCCTGTGTCTATTATGGGACTGAACAGGGATTTGATGGCAGTGGTAACAGTGATAAATATATCAGGGAAGCTATGTTCGGTGGTGATTTTGGGGCTTTTAGAACCCGGAACAGAAGTTTTTTTGACCAGAATAATCCGATTTACCAGGAAATGAAAAAACTTGCAGGGCTCAGGAAAAAATATATTAATTTAAGAATTGGACGCCAGTATTTAAGAGAAATTTCAAATGAAAAAGATGCTAATTTTCATCTTCCAGCTGCAAATGGAGGCCGCTGTACAGAAATCATAGCCTGGTCCAGGATTCTCAGTCAGGAAGAACTTCTTTTAGCCATCAATTGTGAGTTAGATAGAGAGCAGAGTTCAAAAGTTATTGTAGATAATGAGCTCCATAACTTGGGTGATGAGTTTGTCTGTCTTTATTCATCAGCTCAAGAACAAATAGGAAAAGAAATTGAAGTGATTAAAGGAGATCATGGAAATAACTGTCTGGACATTAAACTCCCTCCTAAAGGAAGGGCCATTTATAAGTCATTATAATTTAACTGCATAATTTGTTTTTTATAACTATTCTAACTTAGTTTCCGAGTATATTAGTCAGCACTTTTATGCAAAGTTAAGGCTGGAGCTAAAACTCCAGCCTGATTAAAAACTATTTGTTATTCACTTAAAACTCAGGACTAGCTAAGCTCGAATTTACTCAAGAAACTTATTTCCCTTAACCTCAATATTTTCATAGAAATTAACATGAATAAATGGTTGGCTCTGACCATTAGGCAGCTTAAATTGAGTTGGAAGTGGGGAAACTACTGGATGACCTTCTGAAACTTTTTCATTAGGCATTATTAAATGGATTTCTAACTCATCCTGCTGAGCAATGCCGAAACCAAGCTTATAATTTTCATCTCTTAATCTTTGAGTAACCATTACATGAACTATTCTGTTGGTATCTAAAAGTTTTCCATTTCTATAGAAATTTCCCATACCCCATAATGTGAGATAACTCCAACTATTAGGCATTTGGGGGTCACCAATACCAGTTGTCCCGTGCATAAATATATTTGTTCCAGCACCACCAAAGAACTGGTGATCAGGACCTACCGGTATTAACTTCTGAAGTTTAACCTGATAGGTGTTTTTACCTGAGGGATCAGTAAACTCAGCTGTAAGAGCTGCAATATCCTGAGATTTAGGATTATCTAATATTGTCCTATCCCAGACTTCGATATTCAACTTACCAGTAATTTCTTTTACATTATTAGAAAAAGGTCCAGGATTCTTTGTGGTCGTAAAACTTTCTCCATCTTCACTAACAACTCTATTTTCCAGAGGAACTGCCTCAAGTCTCAAAGGTTTATCAGGAGTACCAAAAATTTCAGGATCTAATTTTCTTAATCCAGGCAAAATCCAAATTCCTTTACCTTTAGCTGTTACAGTCGTCTTTGTACCATCCTGGGCCAGAACATAAGTATTGACTGTCATCAGCAGACTAATTAAAAATATAAGACTTAGAACTACAGAAATTAAAGTTAATTTTTTAGACCTCATTAATATCACTCCTCTTATTACCTTTATTATATTAAACCTGAGTATTCTTATCAGTTATCCGGTATACATAATTTAATTCTATTTAAAATGTTATAACATTAGCTTCACTTTTAATGTAATCAGTTAATGGCTCACCCATATATTTAACATCAATGCCCAGTTCGGCTAAATCATCGGCAACACCATACTGATCAGCACATGCCTGACAGGCTTCAACTCCAATTCCTTCTTCGATAAATTCTTTAATCTGCTCCTGCAGTTCCTGATCTTCACTTAACAGTTTTGATGATGGTCCCCAAACTATAAATTTAATATCCTGCCACCATCCTCTTGTTTTAGCATTAAGCGTGTACATAAAAACCATTTTTTTAGCTACTTCTTTATCTCCACTTGTCCATAAAACAACTAAACTATTTTTATCTGCCATTTTATTCAACTCCTCTTATTTGTTTAATTTACAAATTATTAATTATTGTCTGGGGGTCTGTGCGAACAGTATAATCTATATTCAGATCGACAAATTATATTTTCCCTTCCTGATTTATAATATAGACTGCAGGCACAGGTAAAATCCACTCATCAAGTCCATTATACTCTGCAATATCAAGCCCAAAGCCCTGGTACACTTCTTTAACAGCAGCTGGAACTTCAAATAACACTTCATAATCAGCTGCAGTTTCTCCTTTTTGATCACTTAAAAGTTCAAAATCCAGCTCTTCCTTTTCTTTCTGGCTGAGAGTATTATCCGGAGTCTGAGGACTAACAGCAATTAACTGTGCACCTTTTTCTTTAATTTCAGGCAGTGCCTGTTGATAGGCGTTTAACTGCAGATTACAGTAGGGGCACCAGCCGCCTCGATAAAATACTAAAACTACCGGACCTTCTTCTAATTTTTCTGCCAATGAAACTTCTTCACCGAGATGATTTTTTAATTTAAACTCTGGTGCCTGATCTCCAACCTCCAGACCATCAACTTCACCTGATTCTTCTAGTTGCTTATTGGCTTCTGTAATCTTTTGTTGAATTTCTGCAGGTGTTTCATTATTTTCACCAAGACGATTTAATTCTTCCTGTAAATTTTTAATCATAAATTAACCTCCATTTTTTTAATTCGTTTTTCTATTTATTATATATTTAATCTTCTATTTGTGCTCAGTTTCCAGTTCTATTCCCAGTCCGTCAGCTGTTCTATTAATATAATTAAAATAGGCAACTACCTGATTTAAATCAAGAATATCTCTATCACTCAGATCGAATTCTCTTAATCTATCAAGATCCTCCTTTTTCACTGACGCTGGCTTTTTAGTTAATTTAACAGCATAATCAAGCATTTCCTTTTCTTTTTCACTAATTGGTGCTGAATTATAATCATCTAAAACACCACTTAATATTTTATCTGCCTGCTCATCATCCCTGATCAACTTTTGGAGCGCCGCTCCATGATGTGTTATTCAGTAATGACATTCATTGACGTTAGAGACAACTGTAGCTATCATTTCTCTCTGCCTGCGGGAAATATTTGATCTGCCAAACATAATAGTCTTATAGATCTTAAGATGGTCTGCTAAAAGATCAGGATTTAAAGATTGAACTTTTAAAACATGTGCCACCTCATTTTCACCTGATTGGGTTAGCTTATCATAGAGCTTAGCCAATTTACCTTCTGCCTTATCTTCATCTACCATATCTATCCATGCCATTTTGATCTCCTCCATTAGTATTATTTTTTTAACTCAGATATTCATTAGCTCTCAGGGCAGCTTTTGCTCCTTCTGCTGCAGAAACAATAATCTGTTTATCTCTGATATCTGTTACATCTCCGGCAGCAAAAATCCCTTCTATACTTGTCTGATTATTTGCATCAATAATAATCTCATTACCCTGATTAATATCCAGGT
>Ga0247721_100555_pt1 | contig 10866 bp, 11 predicted proteins | sample MSEWel2017_08_16_FD_189089 | JGI IMG/M metagenome (GOLD analysis project Ga0247721, IMG submission 189089) | Subsurface sediment microbial communities from gas well in West Virginia, United States - MSEEL Well Study Marcellus 3H_2017_08_16 | ecosystem: Environmental > Terrestrial > Deep...
AAGAAAACAAAGAAAGCCCAGTAATTTTAACTACAGAAGGAGTATTTTCTTCTCCTTCTCTTTTTTAAACTAGGTGGTACACAATTCGATTGGTAGGGTGGTACATTTTTCGCTTGACAAAAGCAAGAAACATTAAAAGTCACCCTTTCCTTATATTCTTACTATAATTATACCATATAAACGCTGTCATAGCAAGGTTTATGGGTGATTTAATATCAAAAAATGACACTGATTTTAATAAAAACAATTTACACATTATGGGTTTATTACTATATTTTTTAAGCTTTTTGTGGTAGAATCATAATATATTATAAATAATTATTTACCCTCTCCAATGATCTATTACTATTTACTTACATTTTATGGTAACTATCATATTTCATTTGATGTTATCCTATCTAACCCTGCTCATCCAAAACATGCTCTTCTTTCTTATCCTCAGCATAGATAAAGCGATCTGAACCGGAAGCAGTCATCTTAAAGGCTAACTTTACCGATCCCAATTTCTTCGTTAACCTGCTGCTGAATAGCAGACTGAATCTCAGTTAAATTATATTCTCCCGTATCTATTTTTACAGCTCTATTGCGGTCATTGTGGTTAATAAAAAAGATATTATTGCTGTCATTAATTTTAATCGGTCTTTTAACCGCATCATGGACTGCAATATCTTCCAGGTCATAGGTGACTTTTTCTGGCTGCTGTGATCTGGTAAATCTGTCACCTTTTAGATCCTGATTGTTTTGTTCGCTGCTCTGCTTAGACTGATTTAGTTGATTCTGAATTACATTTTTGATTTGAGTTAGGACAGAGTTTGTTTTTTCTACAGCAGACATTTTGGTCACCTCTTTTATTATTATTATTGAAATTTAACATAACTAGATATTAAAATTCATTTTCTTACTGTTTATGAAATCATTTATATAATCATTTTTGTTTCTCATTAATCCAATAATACCTTCAGAAATATTTGTGATGTTCTCTTCATATCCTAAATTGACAACACTTTTACCATCCAATTTTTCAGCAACTCTAACTTGATTTTCTGCCTGCAGCATTACCAACGCTGGAGTCTTAGTTACTGCTAATTCATAAAGAGTACTCCCACCAGAAGAAATAGCAATATCACTTTTCAACATTAATTTACTCATCTTTTTGACATTAAAGTTTAATGAAATATCCAAACTGCTTTTTTCAACTTCTGCTACTATCTGATCTACATTATCAAAAGAAGGACCTATTACAACATCAATATGCAAATTTTCATTATCAATATATTGATCATCTATTTCATCAAAATCAATAGAATTTAAAGCTTTAATAATCTTTGGTGTTAAATTCCTAGTATCATAACCACCAACAGTAACTAAAATATTTTGCACTTTATCTCTAACTTCTATTTCAGGCAAATTTCTGAACTCTTCTCTTAAAAGTAGGTAATCCGTTCCCAGTCGAAACTCAGTGTCTCCATATAAAGATTCATAATCTAAATCTTCAGCATAAGCATTTCCATTGATAACAACATGAGAAGGAAAGGCAAATGGTGCATAATCATGGATAGTAACTAATTTATCAACTACTTTTCTCATTTCAATTAAATAGTTCTGATCTATTTTATAAGAATCAGTAATTAACTTATTAACTTTCTCTTTTTTTATTATTTTTTTAACTTCTTCTATCTCTTCATTATAAGATGAATCTTCATCTATAGTTATAACTTCAAAATCATTTTCCCTTAGTTTATTGACTGCAGATGATTCATTTTTAGTAATATAAAAAACACGATCTACTTCATTATCTTTTTTTAGATCATTAGCTAAAGCCATAGTACGCATAATATGGCCCATACCTATATTTTTACCACCATCTACTCTTAAAGCTATAATCATAAATTTCTCCTTGTCCTGAATTATTTAACGAGATAAAACATTAATTTCTAGTTTTTTATTATCTAAAATATAATTATCTCCATCTCCATCAACATAATACTCTTGCCATCCTTTATAAATTTTACTACCAACAATTTTGCTCTGATCAAAATTAAATTGAATTTTATTACCTAAACTATTATCAATTGACCAAATCAAATCTTTAAAACCTAACATATATCTAAATAATACTGTACTGCTAAATCTCGAATTTATTTCAAAGACAATTGGAATCTCGTTATTTTTAATTCTTAATTGAACATTTATAGAACCTCTTAAATCTAAATTTACTGCTATATTTTCTAAAAGTTTTTCAATACTTTCATTTTTTATAACTTCACCAAAACCAGTATATCCACCTGTCAATTTTCTATTAAAAATTATACTTTTTATTATCCCATTATTACCTCTAAATAAGCCACAGGTATATTCTTCATCATCTGATGGAATATATTCTTGATAAATAAAATCTTTATCATTCCATTTGTTATTTTTATATTCAGTTTCAGATATTATTTTAATATCTTTACTTCCTTTTCCAGATATATGTTTTAAAACACATGGAAACTCCTTTGGAACTCCCTCGTTAGTTTTAACAGTCCAAGCAAAAGGAAGATTGTTATCTTTTAAAAATTTTTGCGTTAAAAATTTATCATTCCCTATCTCCATTGTTGAAAAATCTGGCATAACCAATGGAACTTTGTTAATATAAGAAATTTTATTATCTAAATAAAATTTCAATTCAGCTTCAGAAGTTGGTATTATTAAATCAATCTGAAACTTTTTCATCATTTCTTTAATACTTTTTAAATATTCTTTATTATTTACTCTAGGAACCTCTTTACATACATCAAAAATAAATTGTCCTGCATGTTCCTTATAAATATCACAACCTATAATATTTAAATCATTATATTCTGTTTTCAATATTTTACCGATAGACTGGCCTATATCTCCACCACAGCCAGTCACTAATATATTTTTAGATCTCATTAATTAAACTTCTCCTTTTTAATTGCGAAGTAAAACATTTTTTAAATATTTATTATTAGGATCATTTCTTTCTATTTGATTTAAAAGTTCATATATATCATATTTAGTCTTTTTTATTTCATAATAATTTTTATCAGTATCTAAAAAACACCAGGTAGCTATTCCACCATGTTTTCTATTTTGACCAATAGAACCAACATTTATTAATACTTTATCTTTATATTCATAAACAAAAGAATAATGACTATGCCCTATAAAAACAAAATCAAAATCCCCATTTAAACACCTTTGCTTATCTTTTAGTGAGGAGTCTGGATAAATATAATTTTTAATATCCCAGGGACTACCATGTGCAATTAATATTTTAGTCTCATCTAAAACAATTTCTTTTCGTGAAGGTAATTTAATTAAATAATTAATTTCATCATTATTCAAATGTTTAAGCGCATATTCCATACCAGAACCATATTTTTTTGTGATTTTTTTTATATTTATTTTATTATTTATAATATCTTTTAATAATAATTCATGATTACCTTTAATCATTACGTGATCTAATTTTCTTATAGACTCTAAAACGGATTTCGTCTCATAATAATATCCTGTAAAATCACCTAAAAATAAATATTTATCTACATTTAAGTTTTTAGCTTCTTTAAAAACACTTTTTAAGGCAGTATAATTACCGTGAATATCTGATAAAATAGCTATTTTCATATCAAATGATTTCCTTCTATAATTTCTAATGCAACATCATCTGGAGATTTTAATTTATCTTCAGCATCTATTTTTTTGAATTGCTCTACTAAAGGAAAATCTTCTTCTGAAGAATTTCTAATTTTTTCTTGCATACCAGTATTAATAACACCTGGATCAACATTAATCACTTTAACATTATCATTTTCTAACTCAATTACCTCTAAAAACATTTCAACAGCAGATTTGGTTGTACAATACATTGCCCAACCTTCAATAGGTCTTCTTGCTGCTCCAGTAGTAATATTTACTATCTTGTATGTCAAATCATTCTTATTTGAGATTTTACATAAATAATTATTAATGATAATTGAACTACTAAGATTAATACTAATCGAATCAATAATATCATTTTTAGAAAAATCTCCAATTTGGGATATAGGATTAATTGTAGCAGCGTTATTGATAAATATAATTTCATCAACACTATCAGAATCTATCAAACTTATATTATTTAATATGTTTTGTAATTGATTAACCATACTTAAATCGCAAGTTAATAATTCGACTTTATTTCCTTTTTGCAATTCAAGTTGATATTCATTAAAAGTTCTAGATAAAGCAACGATAATCTGATTCTTTTTTATGAGAAGGTCAAATATAGACTTACCCAGTCCAGATGAAACTCCAGTAACAATAAATACTTTAATTGTTATCACCATTATCCTTTAGTTATCTTAATTTATTTTAACATTTTCCAAGCTAGCGGTGTTCCTTTTTCTATATCTTTAATTGCCTTTTTACCTAATACTTCATCCCAATGTTTAGGGGCAAGTCCATATCCAGGTCTAATAATCATAATATTATTTTCTGTTAATTCTTCTTCTTTTTTAATATCTCTTATTACAAAAATAGATCTTCTTATTTTTCTGCTTTCTTGTTCTTTTTCAGAAATAGAATAATCAATCTTACCGATTGCTCTTTCTGCAGCTTTAATATCATCAACCATCTTTTTGAATTCATCCGGCTCCATTGAAAATAAAGAATCAGGATTTTCTATTTCTCTGCTCATGCAAAAATGTTTTTCTATTATCTTAGCTCCCATTGCTACAGAAGTTACAGCTGCAACAGAACCTAATGAATGATCAGATAATCCAACAGGTACACCAAATGTTTCTTCTAGATTTTTTATATTTTTCAAATTCATATCATCTGCTATAGAAGGGTAAGCACTGGAACAGTTTAAAAGTGCCAATTGATCATTACCAGCTTCTCTGATTGTTCTAACCGCCTCGTCTATTTCTGCTAAAGTCGCCATACCGGTTGACATAATTATAGGTTTATCTTTTTGAGCAAGATACTTTAAAAAAGGTAGATTAGTTATACTGAAAGATGCAACCTTGTAGAATTCAACTCCTAAATCTTCTAAAAAGTCAACAGCTGTATTCTCATAAGGAGTAGAAAAAAAATCAATACCAATTTTTTCAGCTTCTTTTTTTAAATCCCCCTGCCATTCCCAAGGGGTATAAGCTTGCTGATAAAGCTTATATAAATTTTCACCTTCCCAGGTGCCTTTGTCAATTTGAAACCACTTTTTATCGGAATCCAGAGTCATCGTTTCTGGTGTATAAGTTTGAACTTTTACACAATCAGCTCCAGCATCTTTAGCAGCTCTAATTATTTCTAAAGCTCTATCTTTACTTCCTGCATGATTGGCTGACATTTCAGCTATTATATAAGCAGGTTGATCTTTACCTACTAATCTATCACCAAATTTTATAGTTTCTGACATATAACTACCTCACTTTATTTTAATTCTTTTTGTTTGATCTTCTGATTAATTTTTAATAATTCTTTATTTTTATTTAAAACTTTAATAATTTCATTTAAGTAAAAATCATGGTTACCATTATATAATTTATCATATAGAACTTTGATCAATTTAAAATCTTCTTTTGTATCTAAAGTTAAACGGTAATTGGATAAGTCTTTGTTGCTTTTATAATAATAAATATCATCATAATTTTCATAAATATAGGGAGTTACATGTTCTCTTTGATATTTTTTTTCTGCCTTATTATATGCTTTTTCTAAAACTTCAAAAGAAAAAACTTCAGTATCTAAACCACGGGGATAAGTTCTGTTGTTTAAATCTGAGCCAGCATTAGTTACTAAAGTATACTCATCATTATTATAATATTCAACTATCTCATCAATAACCTGAGGATCAACTAAAGGACAGTCAGATGTGATTCTAATAACTGTATCTATCTCATACTTATTAGCTGCTTCATAATATCTTGCCAAAACATCTTCCTCACTACCCTGATAGGCATTAACTCCCCATTCTTTAGCCTTCTCAAAGATTATCGTATCTCTTTTATGAGTTGTAGTAGCTATTATAATCTGATCAATATTTTCAGCCTGTTTTACTCTTTTAATTACATGCCATAAGACAGGCTTACCTTTTAAATCTTTCATCACTTTCCCAGGTAAACGAGTTGATCCCATTCTAGCCTGAATAATAGCTGCTGTTTTTTTATATTTCATATCTATAAACACCTATTTCTGATATTTATTAATTGTGCTTTTGATTCGCTTAATTACTTCATCAACCTGCTGGTCAGTCATTTTAGGATATAAAGGAATAGTTATTATTCTTTTATATAACTTTTCTGCGTTGGGACAGATTCCCTTTTCATAACCTAAACTCTGATAATAGGGATGAAAATAAACAGGTATGTAATGCACATTGACACCCAGGTTCTTTTCTCTTAAAGCTTCAAAAATCTCTTTTCTATCTCCAGTTAGTTTATCTAATTCCAGCTGTAGGACATAAATATGCCAGGCTGAATTAGTCTTTTTTAACTGCTCAGGGATTATTAATCCATCTATTTCTTTAAATTTCTGATTATATCTATTAACAATTTCTCTTCTTCTATCCAAAAATTTATCTAATTTTTCAAGCTGAGTAATACCCAGAGCAGCCTGAATATCTGTAATACGATAATTATACCCTAATTCCTGCTGTTCATGATACCAGGATCCATCAGATTTATTTATATATTCTGATTCATCTTTAGTTATTCCATGAGTTCTAAATTTCATTAATTTATCATATAGCTTTTTGGAATCAGTTGTTATCATTCCACCCTCACCGGTAGTCATATTCTTAACCGGATGAAAGCTAAAGGTGGTCATATCTCCAATACTACCGATCTTTTGTTTTTTATAGGTAGCTCCAACTGCATGAGCTCCATCTTCTATGATAATTAAATCATTTTCAGCTGCTATTTCTTTTATCTCATCCATCTCACAGGGCTGACCTGTGTAGTGAACAGGGATAATAGCTTTAGTTTTCTCAGTTATTTTTTCTTTAATAGATTCAGGATCAATATTATATGTTTTAGGATTAACATCTGCAAAAACAGGTATTGCATCTTGATAAAGAACAGAATTAGCAGTAGCAGCAAAGGTAAGTGGTGTAGTTATTACTTCATCACCCTCTTTAATGCCTGCCGCATAAGTTGCGGCATGTAAAGCGGCTGTTCCATTAGCGATAGCAACAGCATATTTAGCATCAACATAATCTGCAAACTCATCTTCAAATTCTTGTATCTTAGGTCCTGTAGTCAAATAATCACTTTTTAGAGTTTCAGTAACAGCCTCTATATCCTTGTCATCTATCCACTGTCTGCCATAAGGTATAAATTCCTCAGTCATTAGTCTAACTCCTCTATCAGTTTACGCATTTCTTCCACACTGAGCCACTGGTCATTATTCCCACTGTTATATTCAAATTCTTTTCCCAACTTTTTACCTTCAGTATGATTGTTGTTTTCCCACCAGTCATAATCAGGTTCAATTACATAATGATCTTCAAATTCTATTGTATGTCTGGAAGCAGCTCTTGGGATCATAACCTCATGTAATTTTTCACCGGGTCTGATCCCCACTATCTCCTGTTTGCATTCAGGAGCTATTGCTTCTGCAAGATCAGTTACTTTCATACTTGGTATTTTAGGCACAAAGATTTCTCCACCCTGCATTTCAGCTAAAGCTTTTAAAACTAATTTAACAGCATCTTCTAAAGTAATCCAGAAACGAGTCATTCTGGGATCAGTGATGGGTAGAGTTCCAGTTTCTTTCATTTTTTTAAAGAAAGGTATTACACTACCCCGGCTTCCCATAACATTACCATAACGAACAACACCAAATTTGGTGTTTTTCCCACCCACATAGGCATTACCTGCTGTAAAAAGCTTATCTGAACAGAGTTTTGTCGCCCCATAAAGATTAATAGGATTCGCTGCTTTATCTGTACTTAAAGCTACAACTTTCTCTATAGCTTTATCGATAGCTGCATCAATCACATTTTGAGCACCATTAACATTGGTTTTGATAGCTTCAAATGGATTATATTCACATTCTGGAACTCTTTTAAGAGCAGCTGCATGAATTACTATATCTACTCCATCAAACGCACGGTAAACTCTATCTTTATCACGAACATTGCCGATAAAAAACCTTAATTTAGGATGGTTATCAAATTCAGCTTTCATCTCAGCCTGTTTTAATTCTCCACGACTGAATATGATTAATTTTTTTACATCATATTTATCTAAGATCATCTGAGTAAATTTCTTTCCAAATGATCCCGTTCCACCAGTCACTAATATTGTCTTATCCTTTAAAATCATGAGTTATCACTATTTCCTTTTATTTTTGATATTAATATCTTATTAAACTCAATTAATTCTTCAATCGTTTCTACTATCTCATATTCCAGTATATCAGCAACCAGAACAAAATCCTCTTTATTATAGGCAACCATTAAATTTGACAGAGTTTTGTTAATATCATTTATCATATTCTGCCCTTTTTGATAATACTCTTCATTATTCATTAAAGAAGTAACCCGAGATAAAGTTTCAATATACCATTCTAAACCATTTAAAATCAATTGATAATTTTGTACTGCTTTATCATCAGAATTTCTAAATAAGCTAGCGGTCTCTTTGATTCCTTTCTTTAATCTTGGTAAATATTCACTTGCCTCATTTAAAGTTTCATTAATTAAAGAACTAGTTTTTTGAGTAAAAAATTCTATCTTTTTTATTTCATCTTTATCAATAAGTGATTCTCTAAAATATTTTTCATTTACTTCTACTTCATTAATAAAAATTGCATTTAAAATTCTATCTTCTAAACTATTTTGTATTTTATTAAATATTTCAGGGAGATTCATATCATTAAATTTTTCTCCTATAGGCTTTTCATCTAAAAATATTTTCACTATACATCCTCCCAACAAATATTATTGATTATTTTCAATATAATCTTGATATGCTTTTTCAAAAAGTTTTTTACTTTTCTTTAATTCTCTTAAATACATAACCCTATAACTCCGATAATATTTAAGTTTTTCTTTAATTTTCTGTTTTTTATCCAGGTAAAATTTCGAAATGACTTCTTTATACCGCATGGATTCTATAATCAAAATTCTTTCAATGAAATATTCTATATAATCTAATTTATTTAATTTCTTTTCAAATGAAAGTAATTTTTTTTCTATTTTCTTTATTTCTTCATCAGTAATTGAATTAATTTTAGATAGTTGATTTTCAATAGAAGCTATAAATGATAATTGCCTTGTGGAAAGTGAAATAGCTTTATTAAGTTCCTTTAGTGTTAAATCAAACTGTTGAATAACTTTTGTATCAAGATTTTTATTATCACAAACTTGATTTTTTTTATAATGTTGATCTAAAACTTTTCGTACATTAATATTATTCTTACTATCCTTCAAATATTCATCAATAACTTCACTAAATTTCATTACCAAAGTATTGTCAATCTTAGCGCCACCTTCAGTAGCATCAATATAAGTTCGGTCAGGTCTTTTAGCAAAATAATTATTAAAATAACTTAACATTGATAAATAAACTTTACTTGTTAATACTTTTTCTCCATTAATACCGTCAATCTCAATTAAATTTTCTTCACTTCTTTTATTATCTTCATAAGTAGTACCTCTTGCATGAGTTCTGTTTTCGGAAAAAGCTAAGTCTTGACCTAATAACACAATGGGATCTGCTCCAAATTTATAGGAAAGGTCAACCATTGTATGAGCTACAGTCCCTCCAGTATTAATAGAAGTATATTCACCTTTTATCTCTTCTACCCAACCACTAAAATTTCTTTTCATTGTCAAAAAAACTTGTTTATCATTCCATTTTTCTTGTATTTTATAATGATTTGCCAACTCAGCAAAGAGATATGAGTCTGGAATATTTTTAATATCTTCAAAATGTTTATAATTAGCTAAATTACCATCTACCGAAACCACAATATCTGGTTCTATTCCTCTTTCCAATAATGGCTTTAAAGAAGTTCCTACACACATGACCAGGGCATTATTTTTTACTCTTTTTAATTGATCAATATTCTTATCTAAAGAGGGTCCTGCAGCAACACAAATAGCCGGTATATCTTTAAAAGAATTAAAAAAATCATCAACTTTTGGATTTTTTATTATATAGGGAATATTATAAATCATATTTCTTTTCCATTTCTTTGCACTATGAATGTTAGTAGCCAAGGTTGTCTTTTTGAAATTTATTCCCTCTTTTATTTTATTATATATTTCTTTATATTCATCATTAAACAAATTAACTTCAGCTTTCTGTTCTAAAAATTCTATATCTTTTTCTAAACTCAAAGAATAATAAGCTCTAATAACATCAAATAAAGAAGAAATATCTTCTCCAATTAAATAAATTATATTTTTGCTTTTTAACAAATCACTTAAATCAACATACTTTAATGCTGTATAGAAAAGAGACATATATGGCTCAATGATAAAAACTTTATCATATTTATTTCTTTTTGCAAGTTCATTTAAATGATACCCAAGACCAAAACCCAAAGCAAAAATTTGCTGCTGATTTTTTACCTTTAAATTCTCGATTTGCTTTTTAGCTTCTTTAAGAGGATAATATTTACTGTGCAAATATCGCTCTTTATTTCCAAATTTAACTCTAATAGTATAATCACCAGAACGAGAATCTTCTAAGTGTATTTCTATACCTTGTTTATTATTAACAATTGCTATATGTCCTTCGTCAGAATTCTTAATAGTTAAGCTATCACTATTCTCAAACTCCAATATTTTATTATATAATTTCTTATTTTTAGATTTCAAAATACGCATATTCTTTTTATAAAAATCCAATAAAAACACATCCTAAA
>Ga0247721_100556_pt1 | contig 10846 bp, 7 predicted proteins | sample MSEWel2017_08_16_FD_189089 | JGI IMG/M metagenome (GOLD analysis project Ga0247721, IMG submission 189089) | Subsurface sediment microbial communities from gas well in West Virginia, United States - MSEEL Well Study Marcellus 3H_2017_08_16 | ecosystem: Environmental > Terrestrial > Deep subsurface...
CTGTAAGCACGAGGGCTCTTTTGTGCTTGTGCTTTGGAACTTCATTATACTTTTTGTAGTAGTAGCTTTTGTACCTATCATTGTGTACTCTCAATGAATTAGCAGCTTCTACCAGGTAATATCTAAGATATTTATTACCCTTTTTAGTTAAATGAGTTTCCTCAGCAGTAAAAGAGCCTGATTGATACTGGGACCAGGTAAGACCAGCATATGAGGCGAGATTAGTTTCTTTGTCAAAACGATTGATATCACCAATTTCAGAGATTATTCCAGCTGTTAGAACTGGACCAATTCCATCTACTGTAATTAAAGTTTGAGGTATTGCTTTTAGCTGTCTTTTAAGAACTCTTTTAAGTCTTTTATTTTGACTTTGATAAAACCTAATATTATCAAATGTCATAGAAAGTGTCTGGGTGATTGCCTGATCTATTTCGGGTTTTAAGCGGTATGAATTGCGAGCAGCTTTTTTGAGTGCAGTGCTTATTTTTTCAATTGGAGTAGAACCACCTAATCGATTGTTGCTGTTTTGATGGAGAAATTCAGCCAGCTCATGGATATCAGTATTAACTATTTCCCTAAGTGTGTAGTTTTCCAGCAAAGCCATAGAGGCTTTAGTAAAAGTTCCAAAAGGAGACTTTTGAGTGAAATCTGAGAACTTAAGGAAAACCAGATTTAAAGCTCTAGCTTTTTCAGCTTTAATGTGCTGAGCTAGTTTGAATTTATGACGGGTAATCTGTCTTAGAGCCCTGTAGAGAGCTTCAGGAGAAGATGAATTTTCAACTCTGCCAAAGCGTATTCTATCAGCGATTACCCAGGCATCAACATTATCATTTTTAGGCAGATCTGTGTATGCTTTTTTGAAATTGCTAACTACTTTAGGATTGACTGTATATAATTGGAGTTTGAAATTGGAGTTTAACTTTTCATGGTTTTTAATGAGTCGGTAGCAGTGTTCCCAGAAAACATTGGTAGCTTCCATGCCAACTTTAATAATATCAGGTTTAAGGAGATTGGCATTATCAGCAATTAGATTAATCAGTTTTAAACAACCTGGTCTGTTGTTTTCAACTGAATAGGAGTGGAAAACATCTTCACCCTGATCATCCATTGCACAAGCTACAAGAGAGTTTTTGGCAACATCAATACCGACAAACATTTTATTAATATGAATCACCTCCTTTGGTTTGGGAGTCTAAAAAAGATAACCAGATTTAGTCCCTGAAAAACTGAGAGTTCGACAGCCTCGCCATTAGTGTTCACCAGTAAGTTTTGAGTACAGAGGCAGCTGCCTGCTAAAGCAGCAGAAAACAAATGGGACACAACATACGGGTTAGGAGTTCATATCAGCCTCAGGGGATCAAACTCTAGAAGTAGTCATGTAAATACATGCTACAAGGAGGATCTAAATCTATCCTGGATATCTTTTGATATCATTATATCAGGGACTAAATCTAAAATTAATAGAAACAAGCAAATTTATATTTGAATGGTGATATATTTCAATATCACTAAGTATATTATACGAGGAGGATTATTTTGTTAGATTATAATAAATCATTTATTGAAGTTCAATTTCCAGTTTCAAGAATATCTAAGGAAAGTTATAAAGAAAGAAAAGCTAATCTAGGGCAAACACTTACTGGGTTAGGTAAATGGTGGGGTCGAAAACCACTGGTTATGGTTAGGGCAGCTTTATTAGGGACCTTATTACCAGTTTCAAATAATTACAATAAAGATAGAGAAATATTCCTTAAAATTATGACTATGGATGAAGAAGGTTTGTGGTTAAGAAAGTATAAAAATATTTCTAAAAAGAAATTATGGCAGCTTACTACTGAAGAAGAAAAAGAACAATATTTTCGAGAGGGTTCAACTGCTAAAAAGCCTAAATATCCTAAAGGTATGTCAAGAGAGAACAAGAAGGAGATGAAAGAAGAACTACAGAAAATAGCTTTTAATAGATTATCTTATGATGATAAATTAAGATACTGTAAAAGACCTGAAGAAGTCGAATTGACTGATGAAAAAGAATGGGAAATTATTAATGAACATTTAAAAACTAATGCAACAGATTTACAAGAGTTAATTCAAGAGTTAGGGAAGAAAAAGTTTAATCATATTCCTAAAGTTGGTGACTGCTTTTCTGGTGGGGGTTCAATTCCATTTGAAGCAGCAAGAATGGGGGCTGAAGCTTTTGGGTCTGATTTAAATCCAATTGCTGCACTTTTAACATGGGCTTCGTTAAATGTTGCTGGTGCTTCTGATGAACAAATTAATGAATTAAAAGAATTTCAAGAAAAAGTCTATAAAGAAGCTAATAAACAAATAAGTGAATGGGGAATTGAGCACAATGAAAAAGGACATCGTGCTGATTCTTATCTTTATTGCAATGAAGTAGAATGTCCAGAGTGTGGTTATACAGTTCCATTAGCTCCATCTTGGATTATAGGAAAAGGCACAAAAACTGTTGCTATATTAAGGGAAGACAATATAAATGAAAGATTTTTTATAAATATTATTCAAAATGCTAACAAAAATCAAAGAGAAAAATCTAAAAAATCATCTACCATTGACAATAATAAAATTTATTGTCCTCATTGTGAAACTAAGACCCCTATTACAAGCATTAGAAATGATAAAAAAACAAAAGATGGTACTATTTTTGGTTTGAACACCTGGGGGAAAAATAAGTTTCAATATGGAGATGAAGATGTTTACAAAGAGAGATTATATGCAATAAAATATATAGATGGGAATGGAAATAGATATTATTCTTCCCCAACTCAACATGAGTTAAAACAAGAAGAAAAAGTTATTGATTTATTATCAGAAAGATTTAATGAATGGCAAAAAAACGGATATATACCTTCTGGCAGAATAGAAAAAGGTTATAACACTGATCAAATTATGAGAGAAAAAGGTTGGGAGTACTGGCATCAATTATTTAATCCTAGGCAGTTATTAACAAATGGTTTGCTAATGAAGTATTCTGATAAATTTTCTCAAACAAAAAAAGAAAAAGTAATTCAATTACTTGGTGGAAACAAATGTTTAGACTGGAATTCTAAATTAAGTATGTGGGATAGTTATAAGGGGTGTGAAATAGTAAAAAATACTTTTTCAAACCAATCTTTAAATACATTATTTAATTATGGAACTAGAAGCTTATTTCTTTTAAGTAATAGTTGGTTTTATAATATTAACAATTATGATTTTAAAAACAAAAGTAAAGTTTGTCCAATTGATGCTAGACAAATTAATAAAAACCAAGATGTTTGGTTTACAGATCCCCCTTATGCAGATGCTGTTAATTATCATGAATTATCAGAGTTCTTTTTGTCTTTAGATCAAAACTTTTTAAAAGATATATTCCCAGAATGGTATACAGATTCAAAAAGAGTATTAGCTGTAAAAGGAACAGGCCAATCTTTTAATGAGAGCATGGTTGAAATTTACAAAAATTTAGCTGATAACATGCCTGATAATGGCTATCAGATTGTAATGTTTACCCATCAAGATGTAAAAGTGTGGTCAGAACTTACTATGATTTTATGGTCTGCTGGATTAAAAGTTGCTTCAGCCTGGAATATATCGACTGAAACTAACTCTGGGGGATTAAAAGAAGGCAATTATGTTAAAGGAACTGTATTATTAGTTCTTCAAAAACAAAGTTCTGATGATTTTGCTTTTCAGGATGAAGTATATGATGAAATCCAGATGGAAGTTAAAAAAATGATTGATTCAATGAAAGGTATTGACTATAAAGATATTCCTGATTTTACTGATGCTGACTATTTACTTGCTTCTTATGCGGCAGCACTTAAGGTATTAACAGGTTATGGAGAAATTGATGGTATAGATATTGATTATTGGCTTTCTGGAGATAGAAACGAGGAAAGTCCAGTTGAAAAATTAATTAAAAAAGCTCGTGATGTAGCTAACAGCTACCTTATTCCAGAAGAATTTGAAAAAAATCACTGGTTTGAGTTATCGAATGCTGAAAGATTCTTTATTAGAGGTTTAGAACTTGAGATGAATAATGAGCATACTATAGGAGCCTATCAAGAGTTAGCAAAAGGTTTTGGAGTTAAAGAGTATAAAACAATGTTCCACAACTTCGAAGCTAATAATGTCAGACTTAAAACTCCTTCAGAATATAAGATGAGTTATCTTGAGAATGAATTTAATGAAAAAGACTTTAACGGTTCATTATTAAGACACTTGCTGGTTGCTATTTTTGAATCAGCTAAAAATGATTCAACAAATTCAGGTAGAACCTATCTTAAAGGAGTATTTAATCAAAGCCAGGATTACTGGTATAAAAAACCTTTAATGCGCGAAATACTAACGTTTATTTCTAAAATAGAAATGGTAGATCATATGGAACACTGGCATGAAGAAGCTAAATATGCCAAGTTATTAAGAGAAGCATTAAAAAATGAAGGTGTATAGGTGAATATATATGATAAAAAGATATTCTTCCAGAAGAGAGTCTATTTCAGATTCTCTTCTGAATAAAAAACTAAAAAAAGCAAAATCATATGATAGAATTGCAGGATATTTCAGCAGTTCTATCTTTGAAATTGCGGGTGAAGCTTTGGACAATATTGAAGGAAAAATTAGAATTGTCTGTAATTCTGATCTGCTGCCGGAGGATGTAAAGACTGCTAAGAGAGCACAAAAAGCTATCAGAAAAGAATGGTGTCAAAGTGAACCAGAAAAAATGGAAAATAAAGATTTTCGCTTCAAAAAATTATATGAATATTTAGTCTCCGATAAATTAGAAGTTCGGGTGCTGCCCAATAAAAAATTTGGATTAGTTCACGGTAAAGCTGGTGTAATAACTTTTAAAGATGGAGGCCAAACATCATTTTTAGGCAGTGTAAATGAATCTAAAAACGGCTGGAATATAAACTATGAGTTAGTCTGGGAAGATGATTCTAAAGAAGCAGTTGAGTGGGTGCAGGAAGAATTTGATGCTTTATGGAACAGTTCTGCAGCTATTCCCCTACCTGATTTTATTATCAAAGATATTAAAAGAATAGCAAATAGAGAAGTTATTGAGGAAGTTGATGATTTTGAGGAAGAAGATAATGTACCGGCAGCTGCAAATATTGAATCTCCAATTTATAGAGAAAACTTAGGGCTGTGGGAACATCAGAAATATTTCATTGAAAAAGTTTATAATGACCACAAGAAATTTGAAGGAGCTAGATATGTTTTAGCTGATCCTGTTGGTTTAGGTAAAACACTTCAATTAGCTGTCAGTGCTCAGTTAATGGCTCTATATGGAGATAAACCTGTCTTAATAATAGTGCCCAAAACTTTAATGAAGCAGTGGCAGGATGAATTAAATGACATGCTCAATCTGCCTTCAGCAGTCTGGGACGGTACAAACTGGGTTGATGAAAATGGTATAAAGTACCCCAATAGAGGTAGAGAAGATATTGTTAAATGCCCAAGGAAAATCGGAATTATATCACAGGGCTTAGTAACAGCAAAATCAGAATCAGTTGATTATCTCCTTTCAAAAAATTATGAGTGTATAATAGTCGATGAAGCTCACCATGCTAGAAGAAAATCAATTGATCAAAATAATAACTTTTATTCTTTTCAAAAGACAAATTTATATGAATACTTACTGCGAATAGCTACAAGAACAAAGAGCTTGCTGTTAGCAACAGCTACTCCAACCCAGTTACACCCAGTAGAACTTTGGGATCTTTTAAATGTACTATCCCAAGGTTCAGATAGAGTCTTAGGGACGAAAAGCTCCTTGTGGAGAAAAAAGGGTTCTATCAACCAGGGATTAGAATTAATTAAAAATAGGGGTAGAAACTTGTCTGCGACTGAAAAATGGCGCTGGATTAAAAATCCTTTCCCTCCTTCTGATGAAGGACCTAATTATTCAATATTAAGATCATCAGCAGATATGGCTGAAGAAGCTGTTGTATATCCAAAACAGTATAATGAATTAAAATATCAAAACAAAGCGGCTGCTGGATTTTTAATGAATGATTTTTTTGAACTGCACAATCCATACATACGTCATGTAGTAAGGCGGGAAAGGGAGTATTTAGAAAATAAAATTAATCCTAAAACCGGAGAACCATATTTAGATACGATTGAAGTGGAGATAATAGATGAGCCCCCTTTAAAATTAACAGGGTATATGAAAGATGCTTATGATTATGCAGAAGAATTTTGCCAGCTAATTTCTAACCGTGTAAAAGGTGGAGGTTTTCTTAAGACCCTGCTTTTAAAAAGAATAGGAAGTTCTATTGAAGCAGGTAAAAAGACTGGGTTAAAGCTCAAAAACAATTGGGGCGAAAATTTGAATGAAATTAGTGAAGAGGAAGATGAGGAAGGAAGCAGTGGAATTAAAGATTTAACAGCCGAAGAGCAGAAAATGCTTGATAAATATGTTAATGCACTTTTATCTAATGAAGCTGAAGACCCTAAATTTGAAAAATTAGTTAAACTTTTAAAAAGAGAGAATTGGATTGATGAAGGGGTTATCATTTTCTCTCAATATTATGATACTGTTGAGTGGATAGCATCTGAGTTATCTGAAATATTTACTGATCAAAAAATAGGTATTTATGCCGGCAGCGGTAAAGCAGGATATTATATTAATAATAAATTTCATAAAAAAACTAAAGATGATATTAAAGATATGGTAATGAGCTATCAGCTGAAGATCTTATTAGGAACTGATGCAGCATCAGAGGGTTTAAATCTTCAAGCTTTAAGAAGATTAGTTAATATAGATATGCCCTGGAATCCAACAAGACTGGAGCAGAGAAAAGGTCGTATTCAAAGAGGTGGACAGAGATTTGATAAGATTTATTTATATAATATGAAATATAAGAATTCAGTTGAAGATAGAGTTCACGAATTACTTTCTAAAAGACTTAAAAATATTACTGCGATCTTTGGCCAGCTGCCTGATGTGCTTGAAGATGCCTGGATCAATGTTGCTTTAGATCAGAAAGAAGAAGCCAAGAAGATAATTGATAAAGTACCTGAAAAACATCCATTTGAGGTTAAATATAACGAGAAGGTTGAAGCATCTGATTGGGAGAACTGCACTAAAATTTTAAGTGAAGAGAGTAAGCTGAAGAAGCTGAGGAGTTCATGGTGATGAAAATTAGTTTTTATCTTTTTGTTTAAATTTTAAAATCGGGGGATTGTAAATGAGTAATAATATTGATAAATCTAAATTAGTTTATGTTAATATAGTCTGGATGAAATATTATAGAGGACTAAGTGAAAAAGATGAAATCAGCCTAGAAACAGGTGGTGGATCTCACCCACAAGAATATCTAGATGCTATAGAAACAACAATGAATTCTAAATCAATACCAAAAGATTATAATATATTTGTCGCTGCAGAAAATGCATATTTAATTAAAGAAAATATAATGTTTCTAAGCCCGTCAAAGAGATTTCCAAAAGTTTTTTGTAGTAATTTGAATTATGCCAGCTAACTTGACATGGTCGTTTTCTTCCTTCAAAATAATAAGTAGAAAGGGAGATAATTATGAGTAAAAATACCAAGCGCTCACCTGAAGAAAAGATGGATATTGTTCTTGAAGGTCTTCAAAATGATAATATATCTGAGACCTGCCGCAAACATGGAATTTATGAAAGTCAATTTTATCAGTGGAAAAAACGTCTTATTGGATCTGCCAGTAAAGTCTTCAGAAACAAAAAGAAAAAAGATCCTGAAAAAGAGAAACTTAAAGATGAAGTCGATAAACTAAAACAGACTCTGGTAGAACAAACCTGCGAACTGCAGATTCTAAAAAAAAACGACAAATAGGACTGCATGGTGAAATTAAAAATGACTGGCTTGCAGCAGATGAAAAAAGAAAATTAATGGATATTGTGGAAGAATCAACTCTGCCTGTTAAAACAACCTGCGAAATATTAGAGCTTAATTCCTGGCGTTACTATGACTGGAGAAAACGCTATGAGGCTGATGGGATGGAAGGACTTAAAAATCACAAGTCTACTCCTGCAGCATGCCCTCACAGCCTTCTGGAGGAAGAAAAGCAGGCAATTGTAGATTATGCTCTTAAACACCCTGATCAGCGTCATAGAAAACTTGCTAAGAAAATGATGGATGATGACATTGTCTATGTATCTGCATCGAGTGCATACCGGGTGCTTAAGGAAGCTGGACTCATCCCGGATCAGGAATATCATAAACAGAAAAAAGCAGATGGTAAAATTGAAGTAGATCAGCCAAATAAAATGTGGCATACCGATATTAGTTATATCCCTGTAAAAAATACCCATGCCTATTTAATCTGCGTTCTTGATGGCTACTCCCGCAAAATTATACACGGAGAACTCTCTCAAACTATGACTGCAGACGATATGCAGCGAGTCCTTAGCAGAGCCATGTATAAAGCAGGTATATTTGACTTAGACCCTGTCAGCAGACCAGTCCTTGTAAGTGATAATGGCACCCAGCTTGTGTCTAAATCTTTTACTGAATTCCTTGAAGAATGGGAGATCAGGCACATTAGGACAGCTGTAAAGCATCCAGAGACAAACGGAAAAATTGAAGTCTTTCACAAAACAATTAAGTATGAGAATGTCTATAGAAAAGAAACCTATCAGAGTTTTTATGAAGCCAGAGAAGATATAGAAAATTTCATTGACTATTACAATTCTGAAAGACTGCATCAGGGTGTAGATTATGTAATACCAGATCAAAAATATAACGGCAAAGCCGATGAAATTATAGATGAAAGAAAGAAGAAACATCAGTCAGCAATTGATAGAAGAAAACGGCTCAATCGAAAGAGAAAATCAACAGCTGCATAGAATACCCGGGACTACAAAAGTATTTTTAAAATCTACTTGACTTTTCAGAAACAATGCAGAAAAATTTAGAGATTTCAAAGTGCCACGTCAAAAAGATTTAGGCTATGGTTTTGGTCAATCTAATATCTGGTATGCTGAAGAGGAAAAAGCGGAAAGATTCAAAAATAAAACTATTAATTATATTAATGAGTTAAAGGGAAATAATCGATTAAAAATAATTCAGCCTTAAACTGTTGTGTTTTGATTAGAATTAAAGTTTGATATTTTTTAGATAGTGGAAATAAGAAAGATAAAAAAAATAAAGATGAAAATTATTTTTATATAGATTCTGTTAGAGGGGCAAAGGGTAAAGGGCAAATTACTAGTGAAGGTTTTGTAGTACTAAAAGGATCTAGAATGTCTAATAATACTGTTGATTCAGCTCAAAATTGGGTAATTAAAAAGAGAAAAGAGCTATTAGAAAAAGAAATTGTAGTTGAAAATGATGAAAATTATATTTTCAAAAAAGACTATTTGTTTTCTAGTTCTTCTACTGCAGCTGCAGTAGTTATGGGTAGAAATGCTAATGGTTTAAGAGAATGGAAATTAAAAAATGGAATGACCTTAAAAGAATTTGAACAGCCTGATGAAGAATAAATTTTAATTATAAAAAAGAAAAAACACCTGATAAAATATCAGGTGCCTTCATAATTTTAATTTTGCCCATTTAAGGACTCTTTATAATTTTATTTTCTAAATTAATAATACTATTTTATCAGTCAATTGTCAAGCAGTTTCAAACAAAAATTCACTTATTTTTTGGTTAAGATCTGCTGGTTTTTCTTTGATGTCATATATAGATTTTTGTTCATTAATTCGCTGGATATCAATTGCTCTCATATCACTTAAATGAAGTCGAGAAGTTTTATCATTTTTAAAATCTTTAATTTTAATATCAATTTCAATTTTAGAATTAGGAGGATTAGAATTTTCTTTTACTGATGTTGTAGGAATAACCAAATATTTTGATCCAAAATCTTTTAATATATAGCAGTAATGACCACCATAAATTTCTTTTGGATATCCTCTTCTTAAATTAAAATATGCAATTTGTCCTGTGGTTGGCCTAGTTGCTGGTTTTATTTTATAAAAAGAGGTTGATGGATCATTCGTTTCGTTTGGAACAATTATATTGTAAAAAAAGTGTAGTTCTCTAATCCAATATTTTAATTCTCTAGCAAAACCGTTAATATCATAGTTTTTAATTTTTTTGAGCGTAGCTTTAGCTTCCTTCACATCATCAGAAAAACTCATATTTGGTTCACCTCCATTAAATTATATTAATTATAACATAATTTCTATAAAAAGGAAATAAATTTCTGTAAATTTCAGAATATTATACGGGAAAATAAAAAGAGGTAGATACAATGTCATCAATTAAAGATTACTTAATCAAAATAGTTTCAGAATATAAAGAAGCAAGATTACACGAAGAATTTACCGGCCATCACCTAGGAGACTTAATGCGACATCAGCTGCCAGAATATCTAGAAGAAGAACTTTCTTCAAATTATAAAATAGATAATTATATAATCAAAGGTTCAATTGGCATGGGCAATTGGGCTAAAGTTCCCTGGCTTGCAATAATGAATAAAGATATAACAAACACAACCCAAGAAGGAGTCTATGTGGTCTATCTCTTTTCTCAAGATATGGAAAGAGTCTACTTAACCTTTAATCAAGGAGTAACTCGCAGCACCAAAGAAGAATTTACAAATAACCGTGATAAATTAAGATCTGAGATGGATTTAGGTGATTTTAAAACTGATAATGAAATTGACCTTGCTGAATCTGGTAAAGGTAAGGCTTATGAGTTATCAAATATTTGTTATCAGAAATACGAAGCTGAGCAATTAATTAACAATCAAATTTCAGAAAAAGAACTAATAGAAGATTTAATTCAAATAATGAAAATCTATCAAAAATATTATGAAAACTACTATTTAGAACTAGATGCAGTTGAAATTGA
>Ga0247721_100558_pt1 | contig 10817 bp, 11 predicted proteins | sample MSEWel2017_08_16_FD_189089 | JGI IMG/M metagenome (GOLD analysis project Ga0247721, IMG submission 189089) | Subsurface sediment microbial communities from gas well in West Virginia, United States - MSEEL Well Study Marcellus 3H_2017_08_16 | ecosystem: Environmental > Terrestrial > Deep...
AGGTGTGCTTGACCCTAAGGATTTTATTGATGAGGTAGTTAAAGAAAGACTGGTTAACCCTTATATTCCTGATACACCTCAGAGAATAGCTAAGGATACCTCCCAGAAAGTTGCAATCCGCTTTGGAGAGACAATTAAATCCTACCGTGATGCTGAAGACTTAGATCCAGCAGAGTTGGTTGTAGTTCCACTTGCTATTGCAGGCTGGCTGAGATATCTTTTAGCAGTGGATGATCAAGGTCAAAAGATGCCTTTAAGTTCAGACCCAATGCTGGATGAGCTGACACCTCAGCTAGAGGGAATTGAAATTGGGAATCCAGATTCTGTTGGAGATAAGCTGCAGAATATCTTAAGTAATGAGAATTTAATGGGCTTAGATCTCTATCAAGTAGGCCTGGGAGAAAAAATAGAAGGCTACTTTAAAGAAATGATAGCAGAAGAGGGTGCAGTAAGAGTTACTCTGAAAAAATATCTCTTAAATTAGAAAGCTAAGTTAAATATAAAAGTGGTCAGAGGTGAGTTTTTAAATGAATAAATCTTTAATAAAAGAATCTGGATATCTAACAGAAGAAGAGATAGATAAACTATTGCTCGAACTATCTGAAAGATTAAAAAAGTACAACAATATCTTAATTATACCTCCTGATATTACAAGAAAACATTCTGGAATTGGAAATATTACTTCTAAGCTATATAAAATGATTAAAAATAATATTAGTAATATCGATATAATGCCTGCATTAGGCACTCACGATGAAATGAAAGATCAAGATATTATAAATATGTTTGGAAATGAAATTCCATTAGATAAATTCATTGTCCATAAATGGAGAGAAGATACTGTAAAAGTAGGAGAAATATCAGAATCTTTAATTAGAAAATTATCTGATCAAAAAATGACTGAACCAATACCAGTTAGAATAAATAAAATTATATTTGATGATCAATATGATCTTATTTTATCTATAGGTCAGGTAATTCCACATGGTGTAGTTGGAATGGCTAATTATACTAAAAATATCGTTGTAGGCTGTGGTGGAGATGAAATAATAAATAAGTCTCATTTTTTAGGAGCACTTACAGGAATAGAAAGAGTATTGGGTAAAGGTGAGACCCCTGTACGTAAATTATATGATTATTGTCAGAACGAATATTTAAATGATGTACCAATTTTATATATGCTTACTGTAAATTCAACCGAAATCAACCCAAAAACATCATTGACTGATATAAAAGGTATTTTTACAGGGAAAGAACGTGAAGTTTATGAAAAAGCAGTAAAATTAAGCCAAAAAGAAAATATAGTCAGGGTTGAAAAACCACTAGATAAGGTTGTTGTCTATTTAAATGAAAAAAAATTTCATAGTACCTGGATAGGATGTAAAGCTATTTATAGAACTAGAAAAGCAATTGCAGATGGAGGAGAACTAATAATAATAGCCCCAGGAATAGAAAAATTTGGAGAAGATAAAGAGTTCGATAGATTGATTAGAAAGTATGGTTACAAGGGGACAGAAAAAACATTAGAAAATGTTAGAAAAAACAAAGAATTACAACAAAATTTATCTGCAGCAGCACATTTAATTCATGGTTCATCTGAAGATAGATTTAAAATTACTTTTGCTACTAAAAAACTAAGCAAAAGAGAAGTTGAAAAAGCTAATTTTAATTATATGTCTATAGAAGAGGCCTTAGAAAAGTATAAAATCAAAGAATTTAAGTATGGTTTTAATAATATAGATAATGGAGAAGAAATATTTTATATTGATAATCCAACAACTGGATTATGGGTTGTTTAAAATAATAAATAATAAATTTAAAAGGGAGGTGAGTTTTAAATTAGCTTGTCGCTTGATTACTTACTTTAAAAGATATAATTTACCTAAAAATTAAGGGGGAAAAAAATTAATGAGAAACTCTATTAAAACTTTAGTGTTGTTATCTTTAATTATGATGATGGTTGCTGTTCCAGCGATGGCACAAACTACTTTAAGAATTGGTCATCTAGCAAATACTGATCATTTATGGCATAAGGCTTCTGAAAGATTTGCAGAAGAAGTTGCTGAAAGAACAGATGGTGAAGTTCAAGTTGAAATCTTTCCAAATGAAATTCTTGGTTCTGAAAGAGAAACTCTAGAAGGTATCAGAACTGGAACTATTGCTGATATGACAATTACTGGTGAAACTCTTGGTAACTGGGCTCCAAAAGTAGGTATTTTAGGTGCAATGTATCTGTTTAGAGACAGTGATCATATCAAAAAAGTAGCAGATGGGCCAATTGGTGAAGAAATTGAACAAAACATTTTAGAAGAATCTAATATTAGAGTATTAACATGGTTTGAAAGAGGTCCAAGATATTTAACTTCTAATAGACCTATTAGAACACCTGAAGATGCTGAAGGATTAAAAATGAGAGTTCCTAATGTACCTTGGTTTATAAAAGGATGGCAGGAAATTGGAGCTAACCCAGCACCAATGGCTTTCTCTGAAGTGTTTACAGCATTACAGCAGGGTGTAATGGATGCACAAGAAAACCCATTAGCATTAATTGATAGTGCTAAGTTTTATGAAGTGCAGGATTATGTAAATCTAACTGGACATATTCGTCAGTGGATTTATTTTGTAATTGGAGAAGATCAGTTCCAGAGTCTAACCGAAGATCAGCAAGAAGCAGTACAAACAGCAGCAGATATAGCTCATGACTATCATCAAGAGTTATTCTTTGAGCAGCAAGATGAGTTACGTGCTAGCTTAGAAGAAAAAGGTATGGAATTTATTGAGGTAGATAATGAAGCATTTAGAGAAAAAGTTAGTGACTTAGTTTATGATGAATTCCCAGAGTATATTGACCTATATGAAAGAATTGAAGCTGTAGAATAAGATTGATTATTATACACAGGGGGCCCCCCCTGTGTATTTGAAATAAGGAAGGTGAGGGTTATGATAAAACGTCTTAAAAAGATTTTATTTTATACCACAGAAGCTTTAGCAGCTTTCAGTTTATTTACAATGTTAGTTATAGTAACATATCAGGTAATAGCAAGATATATGCCTAATATGAGAATTCCATCTTGGACTGAAGAATTAGCAAGATTTATGCTTATTTATATAATTGCTTTTGCAGGTGGTTTAGCAGTTGAAAAAAAAGCTTATGTTGGTATGGACAGTTTTTATATGATGCTTCCATTTAGAGGGAAAAAATTTTTGGACTTATTATTTAACATAATGACAGGATTTTTATTTTATATTATTATGAGGCATGGTTTTGATTTAATGCTTAAAGTCAGAATTCAACTAACTCCAGCAACTAGAATTTCTATGAGTTATATATACTTTTCCCTGCCTTTATTAGGATTTTTAATGCTTTTGTTTATTGTCTTAGATAGTATTGCAATAGTAAAATCATTAATAAGGAATGAAGAGGTAGAAGTTTCTTCTCCTGAAGAACATTTAATTTATTATGTATCTGAAGAAGAAAAAATAAGAAAATTAGAAGAAGAAAAAGCAGATGAGTTAAAGCACAAAAACAAGGATCGGGAGGAGGATATTTAATATGTTAATCTTATTTGGAACAATGATTATTTTAATGCTAATTGGGATGCCAATAGCTTTTACAATCGGAATTTCTTCACTTGCTTGGTTAGTAACTTCGAGTCCCTTTCCGCTTTCTGTAGTTGCTCAAAAAGTGTTTGCAGGGATTGACAGTTGGTCTTTATTAAGTATTCCCCTCTTTTTATTAGTGGGAGCTTTAATGAATAATGGAGGAATTACAAATAAGTTAATTAAATTAGTAGATAGTATTTTAGGACATATAAAAGGAGGATTAGGTCTAGCTAATGTTGGTGTAAGTATGCTTTTTGCAGGTATATCTGGTACAGCACTTGCTGATACTGCCAGTATAGGTGCTATTATGATTCCAGCAATGCAGGATGATGGTTATGATGCTGAATTTGCATCTTCTGTTACAGTTTCTTCATCAATTGTTGGACCAATTATACCACCAAGTATGCCGATGATTTTAACAGGTAGTTTATTAGGGATCTCAATTGGTAAATTATTTATTGCAGGAGCTATACCTGGAATAATTTTAGGGTTGGCCTTGATGGCAATGACATATTATTTATCTGTTAAAAGAGATTATCCAAGTGGAGATAAATCTTCTTTTAAAGAGATTTTATCAAGTTTTAAAAGTGCCTTACTACCTCTAGTATTACCTATAATAATGGTTGGAGGAATTGTATTTGGTATATTTACCCCAACTGAAGCAGCATCTATTGGGGCAGTTATTGCCTTGATTTTAGGGGTTTTTGTATATAAAACTATATCTTTTAAAAAGTTGGTTCAAACTTTTTTAGATTCAGCAGTATCTACTGCTTCTGTAATGGTTTTAGTTGGTTTAGCTTCTTTATTTGCCTGGATTCTATCAATAGAACATGTACCACAGATGGTTGCAAACTTTATTTTATCAGTTACAGAAAATCGGATTTTAATTATTATTTTGATTAATTTATTATTGCTTTTTATCGGAACATTTATGGAAACAGTAGCTGCTATCTTAGTAATTTTCCCAATTGTATTTCAGATTTCTACTCTAATTGGTATGGATCCAGTACATTTTGGAGTTATGGCTGTTTTAGCTCTAATGGTAGGTTTAATTACTCCTCCATTAGGAGTATGTTTATTTGTTGCATCTAGTATCTCTAAAGTTTCTATTATTAAAATTGCAAAATCAAATATGCCATATTTGATCACAATATTATTAGTATTATTACTGGTAGCTTTTGTTCCACAAATATCTTTATGGTTACCATCTGTATTTTATTAGGACTAAAAATAAATGGAGGAAAAATAATGAAATCAATTGTACTTAAAGAGCCACGTAATTTAATAATTAAAGAAAAATCTATACCAAATATCAAAAATGAAGAAGTATTAATAAAAATAAAATATGGGGGAGTTTGCGGTTCAGATTTACATGCTTATGAGGGAGAATCTCCTTTTGTTGATTTTCCAATAACTTTAGGACATGAATTAGTTGGATATGTAGAAAATAATAATGACTCAGAAGATCTTAATAATGGCGACATGGTGTTAATTGATCCAGTTTTAAACTGTGGTGATTGTTATGCTTGTAAAAATGACAGACATAATGTTTGCAAAGATGTAAAAGTTTTTGGAGCTCATACAGATGGAGGCTTTCAAGAATATATAGCTGTCCCCAAAGGTAATGTTTATAAAGTTCCAAAAGGTGTTGACCCAAGATTAGCTGCTTTAGGAGAACCTCTCTCTATTGGATTTGAATCAACTTATAGAGCTGATGTAACTGAAGATGATACCGTTCTAATTATTGGTACAGGTACTATAGGATTGATGGCGACCATTGTAGCTAAATATAAAGGAGCCACAGTTATAGCAGCAGATATTGATGATTCTAAACTTGAATTAGCCCAAGAAATGGGAGCGGATTATATTATTAACAGCCAAAAAGAAGATTTAGAAACTAAAGTAATGGAACTAACTAATGGTGAAGGAGCTCCAGTGGTAATTGAAGCAGCTGGTTTACAAAAAACTATTAAAGAAGCAATTTATTATACCTCTGCAGCTGGTAGAGTTGTAATATTAGGAATTGTTGATAAAGAAGTACCTATTTCAATTTCTCAGCTAATTAAAAAAGAGGTTGATTTTTTAGGTTCGCGCTTAAATAATTATATGTTTGGTAAAGTTTCTAAATTACTAGAAGAGATAGACTTGAGTCCTTTATTAAAAGAAATAAAAATCTATAAAATGGATGATGCAAGTAAAGCCTTTGAAGATAAATTGCAAAATCCAGATATTAGTTTGAAATCATTAATAGAATTTAGTTAAGAATATATTTAAAAATAATTATTTATAATGAGGTGGAAAAATGAGGGCAATAAAAATTCAAGAGCCATATAAGATCAATATAATTGATACTAAAAAAAAGAAACCTGAATCTGGCGAAGCCTTATTAAAAATTAAGTCTGCCGGGATTTGTGGCTCTGATATTGGTGCATTTCGCGGAACAAATCAACTTGTTTCATATCCTAGAATTATAGGACATGAATTGGCGGGTGAGGTAATTTCAATTCCCGAAAACGAAAAAAATATTAAAGCTGGAGACAGGGTTATTGTAGATCCTTATTTGTATTGTGGAGAATGTTATCCTTGTAAAATTGGTAGAACTAATTGCTGTGAAAATTTAGAAGTTTTAGGTGTTCATACTGATGGGGGGATGGCTGAATATTTTACTCACCCTGCTGAAATGTTACATAAAGTACCAGATGATATGGATTGGAATCTGATACCTTTAGCAGAACCTTTAACAATATCTCTGCATGGTTTACATAGAGGTAAATTAAAAAATGGAGAGCATATTGTTATAAATGGTGCTGGGACTATCGGTTTATTTGCAGCAATGATAGCACAAGAATATGGAGCAGTTCCAATTTTATTGGATTTAGTTCAAGACCGTCTTGACTTTGCAAAGAAACTTGGAATTAAACATGTGATAAATATTTCAGAAGAAAATGAAATTGAAGAAATTTCTAGAATTACGAGTGGGAGGATGGCAGAAGTAGTTCTAGAAGCATCAGGTTCAAACAAGGCTATAAGAAACACTTTAGATCAAGTCTCTTATGCTGGAAGAATAGTTTTTACAGGATGGCCAAAGGATAGTACTCTTATACCTACTGGAATGATAACAAAAAAAGAAGTTGATATTCGTGGAGGAAGGACTAGTGTTAATGAATTTAAAGAGGCTATTGATTTGATTTATAACAAAAAAATTAATGCAGAAGCAGTTTTAACAAAGATAGTTGATTTAAATGAAGTACCTGAAGTTATTAAAAATATCGAAAAGAATCCAGGAGATTATTTAAAGGTTAATGTAAGAATATAAAAAAATGAGGTGAAAAATATGGCTAAAAAAGTTAACTTAGACCCCCAGACTGCCTATCTACAGGCTGCACCGGCTCAGTATATCAACGAAAAAGATATTTTGAAAAAAGCTGGAGCATATGTCAGTGAATGGGGAAAAAGAGTTTTAATCAGTGGTGGTGTAAGAGCGCTTAAAGCTGCAGAAAAAGATTTAACTGAGTCTTTAGATGAATACGGAATTTACTGGGAGAAAAATGTTTTTAAAGGTGAGGTTTCCCGGTCAAATATGGACATTATAAAGGGAAAAGCAGAGATGATGGATGCTGATCTGATCATTGGAGTCGGTGGGGGAAAGGCAATCGATACGGCCAAAGCAGCTGCAGAAGATCTCAGACTTCCAGTGGCAGCGGTACCTACAATTGCAGCTACCTGTGCTGCCGGCTCAGCCTTTGCTGTAATTTATACAGAAGACGGTCAGTTTGAGAGAGATTATTTTATGACTCAAAATCCACGTCTAGTAATGGTTGATCCGCAGATTATTGCTGAGGCACCCGCCAAATACTTAAAGTCTGGTATTTTGGATTCACTTGCCAAATGGTATGAGGGTAAGGCTGTAGAAAGTGGAATTGAAGATCCAAGCCTGGAAACAGTGGTTGCCATGAATCTGGCAGAAATTTTATATAATAAAATGCGGAATGAGGCGATTAACGCAGTTGAACAGTGTGAAAACAATGAACTTGGTCCAGAACTAAAGGAAGTTATTGATTTAAATATTTATCTGACTACAATTATTCAGAGTCTGGGTCAAAATACTTCCCGAGGAGCCGCAGCGCACGGTATTCACAATGGGATGACTGCTATTCCTGAATCACATGAGCTTTTACACGGTTTAAAAGTTGGTTATGGAATTATTGTCCAGCTCTATTTAGAAGAAAAATCTAAAGAGTATATAGATGATGTGGTCAACTTTTTTAATCAGCTTGGTTTAGTTCCTTCTTTTAAAGGTCTAGGATTGCCTTTTACTGAAGAAAATCTAAAAAAAACAGCTGCCAAATCTGTTGATGATACAGTAATGCTTAAAATGCCGATAGAAGTTACTAAAGAAATGATAATTGAGGCAATGAATGAGGTTGAAAAAAGATAAAGTTAATATTACCCGTAGAAAATAAATCACAAATTTTATTGAATTAATACTGATTCTTATTATATAATTAATATAAGGAGATTAATATCAAAATGTTATTTTTTGCTTAAAGAAAGGAAAATTTTATGGATGAATTAGTTATCAATGAAGATCTTAAAAAATTCAACGCAAAAGAAACTGCTTATAAAATAATCAAAAGTAATATTTTAGATTTAAACTTAGAACCAGGAATTCGTATTAAAGAATCAGAACTAGAAGATATTTTGGAAATGAGCCGTACTCCAATTAGAGACGCAATATCCAGGTTAACCAGTGAAGGATTAATTGATGTTTACCCACAAAGTGGTACTTATATTTCTAAAATTGACTTAGACAGGGTGAAAGAATCAGTTTTTCTTCGTTCCACAATAGAAATGGAAGCTGTTAAGAGAGCTTGCGAGAATTTTGATAGAAAAGATTTTATATTTCTAGATTCGAATATTAGAAATCAAAAATTTGCAGTAGATAATGAAAATTTAAAGGATTTTAGTTATCATGACAATAAACTTCATGAATATTTCTTTTTTGGTAATGGTTTCAAATATACTTGGGAACTAATAAATGATTTTAGCTTTGATTATCACAGGATCAGAAAATTGAAGCTTGATTTAGATTTAAGAACAAGAGATACTTTAAATGAACACAAAGAATTAATAGAAGCTATTGAAAAAAGAGAAGTAAAAAAAGCTACAGAAATGGTAAAAAATCATATTGAATATGTTTATAAAGATTTAGAAGTATTAAGAGAAAAATTCCCCGCTTACTTTGTTATCAAATAAAAATTTGACAATTAAATATAATAATATATAATTCATTAGTATAAGATCATTTTATAACTTTATAAGAAAATAAGAAAGGATGATTATTAATGAAAAAAATCATGGGAAACGTTGCTAAAGCTGGAGTCGCTGCAGGAACCTTGACTGCATACACTTCTTTCCTTTTAAAAATGTGGGGATAAGAATTTAATAGCTTAACCCTTAACCCTGGCTAATAGTCAGGGTTTATTTTTTAAAGCTTAGAATAATATAATAGGGGGAAATTAAAATTATGATTTACATAATATTCAAAATAGTATTATTTACTATAAACACTTTATTCCTTATTAAAAGTTTTTGGTTTATGAATAAGTTTACACATAGTGACTCTTTCCCTCAGTTAGCAAAAGGACTGTTAATATTCTCCAATACATTATTTTCATTGAGTTTGATTAGTTGGGTACCTGTTATTATAAATATGTTTATTTTATCATTTCCAGAAAATATGATAGATAAATGGCTGGAAAAATATCCTAATTAGAAACTATTTTAACTCATATAATGTTATATCGTATTTACTATAAGAGATGGTATCACTAATAATAAAAGTGATAACAGCTCTTTTTTGTTTTAATCCTGATTATTATAATAAATTTGATCATTAATTTATCTTCATATAACAAAATGTTAGGATTTTGTTAGGATTCACTCCTAAAACACAAAAAACCCGCCTCGCGGCGGGTCTTTAAAATGGGCATCAGCCCTTAATATTCAATGGCGGAGAGACAGGGACTCGAACCCTGACACCTTTCGGCTTCACCGGATTTCAAGTCCGGCTCCTTAGCCAATTCGGACATCTCTCCACTTATGTCACGAATAATATTGTACTATAGAATGAAGTTGCTGTCAAGAGAATCTCATTATTTTTTAGTATTTAATTTTTTTTCTTGATTACAGACTTTTAGCAAAGCTCTTATTTTTAAAAATGTAAAATTAAATACTTATATTTACTTGCTCAAGCAGGTTAAATTAGATATTTAAAGAAAATATAATTTTGACAAATATTCAGATAATTAATATAATTTATTTAAAGTCAGAATATTATTTTAAAAGGGGTGGTATTTATGGCAGATGTAGGAAATAAGGTTTCTGAAAATGTTGAAGGGGAATATTATGTTGATAATTCGTGTATAGCCTGTGGGGTTTGTGTTGGAGAAGCTCCGGATAATTTTGAAATGTCTGCTGAGTATGCTTATGTTATTAAACAACCTGAAAATGAAGAAGAAAGAGAAGCCTGTGAAAGTGCTCTAAATGCCTGTCCTGTTGATGCTATTGGAAATGATGGTTAAATTGAAAAGTCTTAAAATAAATAAAACTGAAGGACTAATTTCCTTTAGTCCAAAAACCTGCCGTGAGGTGGGTTTTTGTGTTTTAAAATTGTTTTAAAAATAGCTAAATAGCAGACAACAAAAATATATAATCATTGATTAAAAAGGGATAGCGCTGTTTTTATAGAATACAGATATAGAGAATATAACAGGGTAAATATTTACAATATGAGTAGAAAGGTTAGATATATAATATGAAAAATATCTTAGTCATTGATGATACAACTTTAGTTCGTTATAGAATAACTTCTATTTTAAAAGCAGAAGGCTTTAATGTCTACCAGTCAGATAATGCTGCTTCTGTCAGGCAGAATACTTTTGCCAGTGATATTTCATTAAAAGATATTGATCTAATTTTACTTGATACTTATTTAAGTAGTGAAAATGGCTTTGACTTATTGAACTTTTTAAAGCAGCAGTATCCTGAAATTGATGTAATAGTTGTCAGTGGTGCTAATAGAGCTAGCGTGATAAAAAAAGCGGTCAGCCTGGGAGCAAAAGATTTTATAGCCAAACCATTTGATAAATCAACTCTCTTAAGAAAAGTAAACAATATTGATGCTGCTTTCGAAAACAAAGGGCTTTTTAAAA
>Ga0247721_100560_pt1 | contig 10776 bp, 6 predicted proteins | sample MSEWel2017_08_16_FD_189089 | JGI IMG/M metagenome (GOLD analysis project Ga0247721, IMG submission 189089) | Subsurface sediment microbial communities from gas well in West Virginia, United States - MSEEL Well Study Marcellus 3H_2017_08_16 | ecosystem: Environmental > Terrestrial > Deep subsurface...
AACGACTTGTGCTTTTAGTTCGTCTGAATATTTTCGTTTAGCCATATTAATTCCCCCTAAATTTGATTATATTTCTATTATACCACTAACACACTTTTTCTCCAATTCTGTTAGGGGGCTATATAGAGGATTGAAACATACATATTCAGAAGCATGTATAGCAGCTGGTTTAGAGTTATAGAGATACTTCCATTAGAACAAGGATTGAAACATACTATAGTCACATATATCTCTTTGAGCTTCCTCAGGTTATAGAGATACTTCCATTAGAACAAGGATTGAAACATAGTGTAATTAATGATTTGTCTCAAGTTAGTTCTGGTTATAGAGATACTTCCATTAGAACAAGGATTGAAACATAGCTTGTCTCACATCAACTCCAAACTCTTGAGCCGGTTATAGAGATACTTCCATTAGAACAAGGATTGAAACACGGATATGTTGTACTAGAATTTAAATTTGACCAACCAGTTATAGAGATACTTCCATTAGAACAAGGATTGAAACTCTAAATACAACCTTGAATAATTACCTAATTGATAAGTTATAGAGATACTTCCATTAGAACAAGGATTGAAACCGAGTCTGACAATCCAGAAAAGACTAGAAGAGTAGTCGTTATAGAGATACTTCCAATATCCAGCCTAAAATTCAAGGCTGGCTATGAACCTATGAAAGCTAAGAGCATCTAGTCTGGGAGTTAAGAGTTGGGTTCTAAAACAAGGATTGAAACATCGCTTGAATGACAAGTAGCATAAATTCCGTAGTTAAGTTATAGAGATACTTCCAATATCCAGCCTAAAATTCAAGGCTGGCTATGAACCTATGAAAGCTAAGAGCATCTAGTCTGGGAGCTAAGAGTTGGGTTCTAAAATAAGGATTGAAACGTAGCGTCTAAGAAATTAAGAGTTGTTATATCATTTTTGCTATAGAAATGCCGTGATTAAATGAACTACTGACACTAACAACTGTCACTGATTCCTGTTATTCAACGTACAGTTGCAACCTAGTCACTTATGACTACTATTAAATTATCAATTTCAAAATTATTTTTAGTCTATTGTCTCGCCCAGCTTAAACTTCAAAGCTGGTCGCAAGCCTACGATAGACTCTACTTCTAATTCGAAAGATCTTTTCTGGGCTTCACTATCAACTAACATCCCGTTACCATATATTGATAAAAGGTACTAATGATAATATCTAGAATTTATAAAAAGAGAAAGAGTGAAATTATAGAGGTAAAAATACATATAGAAAAGGTGTTATTAATTGAATAATAAATACCAATACATTATAGTACTGACTATGGCAATGATACTTATTTCTATTCCAGTAGCAGCTGAAAACGTAGACTTAGTAATTAATGGTCAACAGGTTAATCAAGACTTAATGGTGATTGATGGTAGAACTCTGGTTCCAGCAGAGATTCTATCGACTTACTTTGGAGAAACAGTAATTTGGGATCGTTACAAAGATGAATTAAGGATTAATAGGAATAAATTTAAGGTTAGGTTACCGTTAAATGAACGAGTGGCTTTTGTTAATACAGAAGTTATTCCTCTAAGTATAAAAACTAGGCTGGTTAATGATAAGGTAATGATTCCGTTAAGACTTCTACCTAAGATTTATGGTGGTAAATTGGCCTGGCAAGCAAGTGATAAGACTATTTATTACTCTTCTAATCAGATAGAGGATATGAATATTAATGAATCTAAAAATAAGCTCCAAGTGATTATTAAAACTGATTCACTACCAGACTCTGAATTACAACTTTATCATCAACCACAACGTCTAGTTCTTGATCTTAAGAATATTAACATAGGTGATGCTAAAGATATAATTCCGCTTAATAAGAATATAGTTAAAAAAATCAGAGTCAGTCAATATCAAGTTAATCCGGCATCAGTTAGAATCGTTGCTGATATTAATCAGATGAGTAGTTATTATCTTAAAAAAGAAGATTCAAAGTTAATTTTGGAGGTTAAAAGTAAGAATAAGATAGTAACTTCTTCTATAACTAGTGATTATAATCTCAAAGTTCCAGATTCTAGTTCAAATAACAATTTAAATCAGAAAAGAATTGTGATTGATCCTGGTCATGGTGGACAAGATCCTGGGGCAATCGGAGTTTCAGGAGTTGATGAAAGTAAAGTAGTCTATCAAATAGCCAAAAAAGTAAATCAATTATTAAAGCAAGAAAATTTTAAAACATTAATGACTAGGGGACAGAATGAATTTATTTCTCTCTCTGGACGTGCAGAAATGGCTAATAGATGGCCAGCAGATCTATTTATTAGTATTCATGCTAATTCTAATAACTTATCAACAATTGGTGGAACAGCTACTTATGCTCATTGGTCTGCTTCTAAAAAGAATTGGGCTTTAGCATGGTATGTACAGAGTGAAATAATGAAAAGAATTCAAATTGAAGATAATGGTTTAAAAGCAGCTAACTTTGCTGTATTAAGAGAGACAAAAATGCCAGCTCTCTTAATTGAAACTGCTTTCTTATCTAATTTGCACGAAGAGTATTTATTAAACACTCATGACTTTCAGCAGCAAGTTGCTGAGGGAATAGTAGCTGGAATAAAAGAATACTTTAATAATGAAAATAATTAATGTCCTATTAAGCATATTTTATGCAATTGCATAGAATATGCTTTTTTAATGGAAATCATCTTGCATAATTGGATTGATTAAGATATTATAGGTACTAGAGTCTATTGTGAGAAATTAAATGTATAAGGAGAAAATAAGTGATGCAATTTTTAGATGAGTTAAATGATATTTTAAAGAAGCATAACCTTAGAGGTTATATAGTAGGAGGCTTTGTTAGGGACTATCTATTAAATAAAGAAAGTCACGATATAGATATAGCAATTTCTAATGAAGTGGAGGAGATTGCAAAAGAGTTTGCCGATAATATAAACGGTAGTTTCGTAGTTTTAGATGATTATTATGATATTTATCGAGTAGTTTATGATGATATGATCTACGATTTCACGCCGATAGCTGGTGGTTCTATACAAGATGATCTCTTTTATCGTGATTTTACTATTAATGCTATGGCAATACCAATAACTGATATAGACTTATGGAGACTACATAAAGATAATAGATCAGCAAGAATTATTGACCCATTAGGTGGCGAGTCAGATATTAAGTATAAGATAATTAGGGCAATGAGTGGAAGTACATTCAAAAAAGATCCGCTTCGTTTATTAAGAGCGATAAGATTTAAGGCTCAATTAGGTTTTAATATTGAACCAGATACTGAATATTTAATAAGAAAAGAAGCAAAACGAATAAAGAGCGTAGCCAGTGAACGTATTCATGATGAATTAATGAAGATTGCGCGAGCTGATAATGCTGCGGATAACTTTACTTATTTAGAAGATGAATTTTCATTACTTTCAATCTTAATTCCACAAATTGAACAGATGAAGATTATTGGTGAATGTAAGTATCATTTAGAAGATGTCTGGACTCATTCACTCTATACTGTAGAACAAGTAGAGGCATTATTAGAAGATGCTTATTGGTTTACGAAAATAACAAAAGAGCATCTACCTTTAATTAAATTTGCTGCTCTCTTTCATGATATAGGTAAGTTGCTAACTGAGGAAGTTATTGATGGTGAAGTACATTTTTATGGTCATGATAAAGAAGGAGCAGATTATATTGAGTCGATCTTAAGTGAATTATCATTTAATAATCGCCAAATATTTTATGTTAAACGATTAATCAGATATCATATGCGACCTTTAGCTCTATATTATGCTGAAAATTTAACAGCTAAAGGGAAGTATCGTTTCTTTAAGGCAGCTGAGGGATGGGTCGCTGATATCTGTCTTTTAGCAGCAGCTGATACACTAAGTACTAAATTATTGAATGATAGAACTGAAGACCTCTTCGACAATCTACGTTTTCTTCGAGAATTAATAGAAGAAAATCACCAAGTAGAAGAACGAACATCTCAACTTTTGTTAGATGGTAATGATCTTATAGAAATTTTTTCATTAGATGAAGGTCCAGAAATAGGAAAGTTGCTAGCAAAAATAGAAGCAGCCCAAGCCCAAGGTAAAATAAATAATCGTCAAGAAGCAATTGATTATATAAAAAATATTATTAAATAGAAATTATGATTACCCTCTCATTAAGAGAGGTTTTTTTATTTGAATATAGTATATTTCCTCGTTCTATAACATATCTATCATTACTAAAGCCCGTAATATGTTGAGGTAAGAATTATATGAAAGGAGGTTAAAGATTGAATTTGGATAGAATTATTTTATTGAGTTTAGTATTTGTATTTATAATAACACCCACGTTAGCACTTGATGTAGGCCCGATATGTGATTGTGAAGAGATAAGAATATTATCGTTAAAGAGTCCGCGGATGACAGGTAGTGATATTTTAGAATTACAGAGGGAATTAAAGAAGTTAGGATTTTATAAGCGAGAGTTAAATTCTACTTATGATTGGAATACATATTTAGCTGTTAAAAAATTTCAAAAAGCTAATAACCTATCAATTAATGGAATAGTAAAGCAAGAGACTTGGCTAAATTTAGCCCAAAGTCTAAATAAAGGTCAAGAAGTAGCAAATAAGAAGTTAGAACCGCCAAAAGGTGAAGTACGTCTTTTAATTGATGCTTATAAAAAACAGATGATCGTTTATTCTGATGGAGAACCTTATCATAAGTTTCCGGTAGCAGTTGGAAAGCCTTCGACTAAGTCACCTATTGGTGAATGGGCAATTATTGCCAAAGATGCTCACTGGGGTGGTGGCTTTGGTGTTAGGTGGATGAGATTGAATGTTCCCTGGGGGATTTATGGAATCCATGGTACTAACAAACCAGGCTCGATAGGAACTGCAGCTAGTCATGGTTGTATCAGAATGTTTAATCGCAATGTACGAGTACTTTATAAATGGGTAGACGTAGGCACCCGAGTTAAAATTATTGGTAGAAGAGACCCAATTAAGATTACTCACACTTTTCGACCGGGTCAGACTGGTAAAGATGTATTATTATTTCAAGAGAAATTAAGAGCAAATGGCTTTGACCCAGGCTATACAGATGGTAGATTTGGTGATAGTACGAAGAAGGCTATGCGTGAGTTTAAGTATATTTATGGTTTAAAAGATGATTTAAGTGGTGATGAGAATACATTTTATATCTTGAATATTAAGTAGAAAGGAGGGGAAATAAATATGTTAGATAAGTTAAATATCTTTGATGCGGATACTAATTGGCCATTATTAATCGGTATGATGGCTTTAATCATATTAATTACTGCTGGTTTAACTTTCTATCTCAATCTTAAAGGTGTAGAAGGCTTTAAGATCAATCCTCAAGTGCAGTTAGTTGAAGATAAAGAGTATCAAATAACTTATTGGGATTATCCATTATTCATTGGTCAAAAAGGAGATTATGAAGAGTTTTTACAAGAAGCTATTGGTGAATTTAATGATATGTATCCTAATATTAAAGTAAATTATGAGCTACTATCTTTTATCAATGGAGAGAATAAATTGCAAGCAAGATTAGCAGAAGGGAAACCACCGGATATTTATAATGATATCTTTAGTAAAAAATTAGTTAGTAAGGAGTTACAGATTCCAGTCGATATATTCTTTGCTGCGGAAAGCACCAAGGAAAGAGATATATTTCAAGAGTATAATCAATTAGGACTTAAAGCATTAAGCTATGATGAAAAGATATGGGGAATGCCGAATTGGTTAGCACCTCAAGTATGGGTTGGCAATAGAAGTTTGCTTTCTGAAACGAACTTAGATTTGACTAGAATTCAAGAAGAAGGTTGGACCTGGGATACTTTCTATCAAGGAGCTAAGCAGATTAAGGATCTAAACCGTAAGAGTTGTATTATCTTTAATCCTTATAATTCTAAGTTATTCTATCAATTATTGAGAATGAATGGGACACAGAGTTTTATCTCTAAGGAAGGAGAATTATTACTAACTTCTCAACAACTAGAGACTACTTTTGATTTTTTAGATGATTTACGGAGTCATGAACTCTTCTATGATCAGCCAGAAGAGATGAATAAAAAGTTTCTGCCTTATTTCTGGCAAAATCGCGCCGGCATAATCGCCCCGGTTAATATGTGGTTATTAAATAATCTTTATCAAAGAGATCAAAAGGAGTCTGATGTAGAATTAACTTTAATGCCAATCCCAACTAATGATCCAGAGGAAAAGAGAGTACCTTTAAAAGTATCCAGTTTACTTCTCTTTAGGCAGGAAGAATATAAAGGTGATGACCATACAAAAGCGGTATATAAATTCGCTAAATTTATGAATCAACAGAAACAACTCTTTATAGCTAAGAAATTAAATGTAGTACCGGCATATTTATCTTTAGCAGAACTTTGGAAAGAAGAAACAGATTTAAGGTCTAAAATTAAAGAAGAAATCTTAACTTATATTAATCGCGGTAGTTATGTAGAGTTGAGCGGATTTCAAAATATGAAGTATGAAGCTCAAATTAAACAAGTGATAAACCAACAGTATGAGGCTTTTTGGTTAGAAGGTGAGTCGATTACTAAAGTAACTGAGGAGATTATGAGTAAGGCGCAAGAAATTTTAAATCTTAATCAGAATTCTGAAAAAGAGGACTAAAGTTGTTGACATCTAACTTAAGATGTGTTATTATTAATTAAGCTAAAATTAAATAGTAATTAAATTACTCTTATTACGAGAGGTGGAGGGACTGGCCCGTTGAAACCCGGCAACCACCCTGATTTTCAGGGAAAAGGTGCTAAATCCTGCAATGTCATTTGTGACATTGGGAGATAAGAGAGGTAGAATATTATTATATAAAGCAAATTAAACCTCTTCTTATCAAAGAAGAGGTTTTTTTGATTTTTAATTAAATATAATTATAACTGGAGGTAATTAATTATGACAGAAGAGAAGAAGAGAAGTTTAGGATTTGATACACTATCTTTACACGCAGGATATGAACCAGATGAGGCGACAGGGTCAAGAGCAGTGCCTATTTACCAAACAACATCATATGTATTTGATGATGCTGACCATGCTGCTCGCTTATTTGCTTTAGAGGAAGCCGGAAATATCTATACTCGTATCGGTAACCCAACACATTCAGTATTTGAGCAGAGAATAGCCGCCTTAGAGGGAGGCGAAGCAGCTTTAGCAACATCTTCAGGGATGTCAGCTATTAATCTAACAATATTAACTTTATTAGAGGCTGGAGATGAAATTGTTTCTTCACGATGTGTTTATGGCGGAACTTATAATCTCTTTGCGGTAACTTTACCGAAGTATGGAATTGAGACTAAATTTGTTGATCCTGATGATTTAGAGGCTTGGGAAGAAGCTATTACTGAGGATACAAAAGTATTTTATTTAGAATCACCGGGTAATCCTCTTTTAAATATTGTTGATATTGAAGCAGTAGCAGAGATTGCTCATAAACATGATATTACGGTAGTCTTTGATAATACATTTAATACTCCTTATCTCTGCCAGCCATTAAGTTTAGGAGCCGATATAGTAGTTCATTCAGCAACTAAGTATATTGGTGGACATGGGAGTTCAATCGGTGGTATTATTGTTGGCTCGGAAGACTTTATCTTTAAAGCTAGAACTGAGGGATATCGTGATACTGGTCCGGCTTTGAGTCCTATGAATTCTTGGTTATTTATTCAGGGGTTAGAAACATTGTCTCTACGCATGGAGAAACATTCAGAGAATGCTCAGCAAGTAGCTGAATGATTAGAAGAACATGATAAGGTAGAATGGGTTAGATATCCTGGTTTAGAGAGTCATCCACAGCATGAATTAGCTAAGAAACAACAGAAGAACTTCGGCGGTATGCTCTGCTTCGAAATTAAAGGCGGTTTTGAAGCAGGTAAGAAATTGATTAATAGTGTAGATTTATGTTCATTACTTGCTAATGTAGGCGATACACGAACTTTAATTATTCACCCTGCTTCGACAACTCATGAACAGTTGACTACTGAGGAACAAGAAACGGCAGGAATTACTGAAGGTTTAATAAGATTGTCAGTAGGTATTGAAAATATAGAAGATATTATTGCTGATTTAGAGCAAGCATTCTCTTGCGTAGATTAATGCTAACTAACTAGGAAAGGAGGGAGAAGAATGAGTATTCCTAGTGAGAAGTTAGATTATATTGAGAAGGATTTAGGGTTAGTTTCTCCCCAAAAATTAACTATTTTTAACGACCAAAAGTTTAAAACTGAGTCTGGAGCTGGTTTAGGTCCAATCGACATTGCATATGAAACTTATGGAAATTTAAATGAAAAGCGAGATAATGTTATCTTAATCGCCCATCATTTAACAGCTGATGCTCACGTAGCAGGGAAGCATACAGTAGATAATGAGTCTAGTGGCTGGTGGGATACCTTAATTGGGCCTAATAAGGTTATTGATACTAATCAATATTATGTTATCTGTATTAATGTTTTAGGGAGTTGTTATGGAACTACTGGCCCAGCCTCAATTAATCCTGAAACCGGAAGAGAGTATGGAACCGACTTTCCAGTAATCACTATTGGCGATATGGTTAGATTACAGAAAGCATTTTTGAAAGAATTAGAAATTAATGAACTATATGCAGTTATCGGTGGTTCTATGGGAGGAATGCAGGCACTCAAATGGGCAGTAGAGTATCCTGAGTTTGTGCAGAAAGTCGTTCCAATAGGTACTCCGGGCAGATTGAAAGCCCAGAGTATTGCTTATAATCAAATTGGTATTGAAGCTATTAAGAATGACCCTGCTTGGCAGAATGGTCACTATTATAATACTGGCTCTCAGCCTAAGAAAGGAATGGCTTTAGCTCGTAAGATTGGAATGATTACCTTTAGAAGTCCACAATCTTTTCAAGAGAGGTTCGGGAGAGAAGAATTGGATAGTAAGGAATTTTATACCTTAGATAACCAATTTGAAATAAATAATTATTTAGATTATCATGGGGACAAATTTATAGACCGTTTTGATGCGAATTCTTTTATTTATCTTACTAAGGCTATGGATTTATATGATTTAGGTCGAGGTTATGAATCATTTAATGCGGCATTAAATCGTATCAAGGCAGAAGTCTTAATTATAACTATTAGCTCAGACCAACTCTTTCCACCAGAAGAGACTTTAGAAGTAGTGGAAGGGTTGAATGAAGTTGGCGGCAATGTAGAATATCAAGTGATCAATTCAGATTTTGGTCATGATGCTTTTTTAGTTGAGTTTGATAAATTAAAACCTTTAATTGGTAAATTTCTGTATAATTAATTTAATAAGAAGCCAAGATTTATCTTTATAATATGTTTTTATAGATTTCAAACCTTCTAGTTTAAGAGGGTTTGAAATTTTTTAATCAAATCCACTTAAAACTTAGTCACTTATGACTAAAACCTTTTACAAAACAAATCAATAATTTCAATGTAAAAAAGAGGGAATAAACTACTTATATGGAATAACTTTAAATAAAAAGATATAGATATAAAATAGAGTATCATCTACTAATTATTAAAGGAGAGATGAATTTGCCAGAACATTTTTCGTTTAACTCTTTAGTAATCATAACTTTGTTAGCTTTTATAGTTCCAATTACAATTGAAAAGGTTAAAATTCCTATTCCAGTAGTAGTTGGAGAGATATTAGCAGGAGTTATAATTGGGAAAAGTGGTTTAAATTTAATTGAACCTGGTTCTTGGTTAAAGTTTTTATCAGAGTTTGGATTTGCATTCTTAATGTTTTTATCAGGGTTAGAAGTTGACTTTAATTTAATTAAACGTGCTACTTGGCAGCGTAAGAAGAACAGTAAGTTAATTGATGGACCACTTATAATAAGTGCACTTGTATTCTTATTGACATTAATTATTTCCTTTGTAATAGCAAAGTTATTTGTAGCTGCTAATTTATTAAATAGTCCTTGGTTATTAACCTTAATAATTTCAACTACATCACTAGCTATAGTAATGCCTACTTTAAAAGAAAAAGAGATAATCAATACTAAATATGGGCAACAGGTATTGATGTCAGCATTATTAGCTGATTTCTTAACTATATTAATGATTACAATCTTTGTTATTGTAATTTCTTCAGGACCGCTTCATGAAATTTTATTAATCTTTGTACTATTTTTAGCTTTTATCTTCTTTCATAAAGCAGGAATTCTCTTTAGTGATAGCCATATCTTCGATGAACTAGCACATGCAACTTCTCAAATTAAAGTTAGAGCTACTTTTGCATTAATCTTAATATTTATTGCTTTAGCAGAAAAGCTGGGATTAGAGATTATCTTAGGGGCATTTTTAGCTGGAGCTATTATTTCATTAATATCTGATGATGAAGGTAGCCATCTAAACCATAAATTAGATGCTATCGGCTATGGTTTCTTTATTCCGATTTTTTTCATTATGGTAGGAGTTAAATTTAATATTTCAACTTTATTTAATACTCCAAATATCTGGGTGTTTACTATCTGTCTTATTTTAGCTTCGTACATAGTAAAACTTATTCCTGTTTTACTCTTCAGACGCGATTATTCCTGGCGTGAAACATTGAGTGCAGGTTTTCTATTATCATCACGGCTGAGTTTGATAATTGCAGCTTCAGCTATTGGTTTGGAGTTAGAAATTATTAATGAAAGTATTAATTCTGCTATTATTCTAACCGCAATCTTTACTTGTACTGCTTCGCCGATCTTATTTGACCATCTATATCCTGAAGTAGAAAGAGAGAAAGATAGGATTATAATTGTAGGT